>Ga0255048_10002842_pt1 | contig 10786 bp, 12 predicted proteins | sample JV7_2_2_MG_FD_183619 | JGI IMG/M metagenome (GOLD analysis project Ga0255048, IMG submission 183619) | Seawater microbial communities from Jervis Inlet, British Columbia, Canada - JV7_2_2 | ecosystem: Environmental > Aquatic > Marine > Inlet | place: Canada: British Columbia | collected 2016-10-06
TATCGGGCTGGACGTTGGCGATCAATCTGCGGTCATATTCGGCCAATCGGTCAAAATCACGTGCAAGAACGAGCACGGGCGCACGTACCGGGACAGCGGTCTGCATATCGTTGACGAATTGACACCAAACTACGTGAGCACTGAAGAAGTGTGCCGAATGATTCGTGATAGGGGGTGGCGAATTGATGAGAATTCAGCCCTTTATGTGGACCCGACGATCAGAAAAGACGAAGTCGCGGCAATTCGGCGAGTCTTGCCCAAAATCCCAATCATCAAACGTTCAAGACGCGGGCACGCGGACGAATGCGAAGCGGGCCATTTGTGCGTGAATTCTGCTTTTCAGGATGCAGACAAGAACGTCCGGTTGACGTTGGCTGATACGCTGTCAAGAGAACCCGGCAGCGTCTACCATTCGGTCTTGAATTTCAAGCGGACAGCGACCAACAGGGTCCACCGCGACAATAAGCTAGACCACAAAGCGGATTGTCTTAGATACCTCGTGCAAGGCGTCTTACCGGGCAATCGACAGAAGATTCAAATCATGGACAGATTTTGAGCTTTGCGTGGTTTTGGAATTCATGACCCACTAGGGCAGTGTCGAAAGGTCCGTCCATCGGTCTGGATGTCCTCATTCCAGACCTAGTCTTTGAGGTCACGAACGAAGCCGAAACGGTTGCGAGAATGGCCAGGGCCATCTCAAAAGCAGTCAAGCGGTCAACGCTAGGGGCTAGGGATGCGCACGGGCGCAAGATGCCGAAACCAAAAGACGCGGGCAGCGATCAAAATCCGAGCGGGCGCGCATTGATTCGAACCGGCCGTCTCGTGTCGAACATTCGGTATGCGAAAAAGAAACGACGGGGCAAGAAAGCGGCAACGAAAAAGCAACCTGTCACGTATGTCGTGAAATCCGAGGGCAAGCGGCCAGACTCGGAGAATGTCGCGGCGAAAAAGAAAAGAGCGCGGGAAAGACGAAGCAAATGCGCGCAGCGGCCGTCCTGGGTGAAGCATTCGGCAAGCTGGGCAGCGGCCGGGGTGTTTCGGACGCATTTGAAACGAAAAAGAAGGGCAAGGGCATCAAACTGACCCGAATGCGAGCCAGGACAGCGGACACCAACGCAGCATTGGCCGGGATTTTGAGCGCTCCACCAAAAGACAAGCGCGCAAAAGCGGGCAATCGGGCGATTTACCGCGTCTTTGAGGCATCAGATCGCTATGTCGATTTAGGAAATAACGAAGCGAATACGGCTCTGAAGTACCGTTTGAGGTCAAAGGGCATGAAAAAGGTTAAGGGCAAAAAATGACATTCTACGATATGAGAAATTTGATCGATTCGGACAGGAGCACGAAGCCAGGCGGGTCCACGTACGACGCAAATGCGGTGGACTTGCAGATGTTCTTTGAAGACCGAGCACAGCGACGAATTATGACTTTTTTGCAGACCCTAGGCATTGGGGACCGGATGAATCCCTGGCCCTTGGATTGCGCGGCGCTGCGGATGATCGTCGAATCGCAGAGCGTGGTCTATTCGACACCACCGATGCGGGCGCTGAGCATTGGCGGGATTGAACTACAAGACCAGTCCCCGGAAATGCTAGCCCTTGACCGGGTCCTGGGGCGCATGATGTACGATGTGCATTGGTCAACGGTTGACGAGCTGCGGAATTTGTACCGATCGGTTGCAATCGTCTTCACAGAGTCCGATTGGCATAAATGCGTACAAATGCGAATATTCGAGCCATTTAACATCAAGCGGCACGTGTCACACATCGCGCAAGATACGATGGATGCCGATCGTGCGGTGGCGTTTCAGACGACAAACACGGGCGACGAAGCAACAGAGCAATTCGAGCTATGGTTGCATGAAGACAACGGGACTTGGCGTGTTTACCGGGTGAGCGGCGCGGGGGATCTTGTGGGCGTTCAGCCCTACGGCGAAGAAGGTGTGAGCCCTTTCGGGACTACTGCCCCGTTTATGATGGTTTATGACGAGGTGCCCCGAAACCGGGCATATTTGCCGTTGAACGAAAACAGGCTGTCTTTTGCTAAGAATGCGGCAGGGGCGTTGAATGATGTGATGTTTCTAATCAAGCAAGAAGCTCACACCACCATTGCGATCAGTACTGACGATTCACGGGGCGTACCTCAGGAAACGGGGCCGGGGAAATCATGGATTCTACCGTCCGATGCAAATGTCAGCACGTTGAACACTTCACCAAAAATCAGGGAAGCGGCCGAAGAGCTAGACCGGATTCTGAGGCTTTGGGCGGTCGCGGAGTCTTTACCTAGTGACACATTCAAAGGCGACAAGGCAGCAAGCACAGGCACAGCATTGAAGGTCAAAGAGAGGAGCCTAGGCCGTCGAAGAGCACGGCAGGTGCCGATGGTAGGACCAAATGAGGCGCGAGCATATGAGAAGCTGGCCCGAGTGCATAACGTCTATGCGGAATCTTGGGGGCTGCCCATATTGCCCGAACATGCTGAGCTGAAAGCCACTGCGGCAAGCGTATGGCAACCGACGGACGTAACCGAGCTGCAACAGGCATATTTTAAAGACATTGCGGTGGGTGCGGAGTCCTTGATTTCTTATCTGATGGCTAAGGGCGGGTTGACTCGCACGCAAGCGATCGACAAGTGGCAGCGTGTTGAATACGACCGGGAAACATACCCGGTCACGAATCAACAAAACCCAGAAAGCATCGTTGATGGGGGTCCTCATGCGGCAACAGGTCCAGGCGGGGCGCAGAAGGTCGAGGGGGCGTTCAATCCCGAGCTTGAGACGTCCACCGAGGGTGCTAGCATCGTTGACGCGGTGAGGGTTGCACAGGAACCGAATTAGGCTCTTTTTGATTTGCGTGGTTTTAAGATTTAGGTCAGCATTTTGGCAGTGTCCGAAGATTTGACAGCACCAGCGGCCGAGATGGCACCAAATTCTGAAGTGAGTGATTCACTTGACCCGGCGATTGTCGCGGTCATCCAATCGGAAGTTGAGCGGAGAACGTCGGAAATATCGGAACAATTTACGGGGAAATCGAAAGCCCTGAATCATGAGCTTGCGCAGCTTCGAAGGAAGCTAAAAAAGACGAGTTTTGAGCACGTCGAACAGGCAGCAAGTAACGGTGATTCGGTGGGCGATCAATTATCACGGGCAGACGTTAACGCGTTAATCCAAGTGGGCCAGCTTCAAGCGGGTCTACCGAGTGACACGGTCGAGCGCATTCATGCCCTTGAACTTTCTCCAACACAGGAAGCGGCAATCCTGGGGGCCATTATAGATGGAACCAAGAATCAGCCAGCACGAGCGGCGCGAGATGCGCGATCAATCACACGAGGGACGACCTCAGCCCCACGTGAATCAGCGCAGCTCCCAGCAAGCCAGCAAGAATGGAACAAGCTCTACAAGAGCGACCCTAAGAGATTCAAAGAATTGGGCGAAGACCCGTCTTTTGATCCCTCAGATCTTCCATATCGCGCTTAACCGCTAGCTGCGCCTAGCCCTTTTTTTGGGGCGATAGGGCTAAACATGTCAGATATCCGAAGCAAAGCCGTCTTAACGACTTTGGCACCACTTTATTCAGAAGCTAATTATGGGATTGACCTCGCGGCTACCCCTCTACGTGAGCCCCTTGGTCTTGGCGATCAAATCGGGGTTCCTTCAATCTCGGCGCTAACCGTTAACGCATCAGGCGGGACAGACGCAACGCCCGAGGCAGTCACCAACGCAGAATTGACGTTGAATGCAAATCTAGAACCTTGGATTAATGCCAAGCTCCCACAGATTGACTCTATGGCTCTAGGCGGTACTTGGGCAGCGCAGACGGCGCAGCAGTGCGTATCACAGCTTAAAAATAGCATGGACGAGGCTTATCTTAAGTATCTCATTACCCGGAATCACACCACAGCAGCTACCCCGACTTACCACGTCAACGCAGCGGCCGACTCCTTGACTGCATCAGACATCCTCGAAGCCATCGCAACATTGACCAGCAATCGCGGCGTCGATGTTTCGGACTTAGTTTTTATGATGAGCCCTTGGGGTCGTGCGAGTCTTAGCAACATATCGGGATTTGTTCCCAATATGACCAATGCAGGCGGCACGGTGAATGGACTACCGGCAGTTGGTACGCTTTACAATATACCGGTTTATCAGTCCTCAAGTGTTGCCAATGGCAGAACGGTGGCGTCAACGGCTTTCGCCGACGATGGCACCGACATGGTGATCACTTTGGGCGCAGATCACGGCATTGTGGTGGGTGAAAAAATCACATTCAGCACCGTCACTTCGGGGAACGACATCACGTCTGCGGCAGCGGTAACAGCTTGCGCGGCGACAACGATCACGGTTGCAAGTGTCACCACCGCATCCGCGACTGAGGCCGGGACGGTCACTTTGAGCGCGTCAGAGAATCTCTTAATTGCAAAAGGTTCGTGCTACGTGGCACAGCAGATTTTTCCTAAGACCAGAGTGGTCGACTTGTCGAATTCGACGGGCTCAGCTTTACAGGTGTCGGCCGTTTGGGGACGTGTTGCGCGCATCGGTCGAGCAATCGTTATCTGTTCGCCGAAGTCAGCGATCTAGTTTTATGGGCTGTTTTTTGGCTGAGCGGCCTGGGTCGCCTAGTTTTCTAATCCCGGTGAATCTTGCGTGGAAATTTCACGCGGAGAAATACCGGATTAGGGATGCACCAAAGAACAGTCCGGAGATTTTGGAACCCATAAGGCTTGACCTTGTGGACTTTCAAAAAGGGGAAGACTCGGGGGCGGGCTCAAATCCGTCCGAGTCAACCCTCGATTCTTCCCCACTCGCCAACCCCCCAAGACGGCGAGCGGGGAAGAGCCGGAAAAAGGCGACAAGAAAAAAGGGTTAGACGATGGTATTCGCGGCAGAATTGGACGACGTCAGACAGCAAATCCGCCAGGGCGGTGCCGCAGCGTCGAACATTCTGAAGTTTTGGCCATCGGTGGCAGGCACAGGTAATGTGCTGGTCACCGGTACACCGACCTATTCGCTAAAAAAGGACAGCACAGCCGCAATCGTTACCGGGTCAGCGACAGCAACCACGGTTGATGGCGTTACAAAGATCACGATTGGAATTGATGCGACAGATACCACCGTCTTCGAGTTAAAAGAGAATTACAGCGCGTTGATAACCTGGGTTCACTCGGGGATGACGTACGTCTCGACCATCCGATTTGACTGTGTGCTTGACCCAGTGGGCGATCTTAATGTGACTCTTAATGACTTGATTGAAGAGGTGGTCGATATGGATGAGCGATTGTCCAGGCAAGCCACGATTCAGGGGTCAGGGCGGACAGCAGAGCAGGCGGCTAGCGTTTATGCGGTCAAAGCCTGGGGCGACGTTTACAGATGGCTGAAGAGTAAGACGGAAGCTCAAGGGGGCATTCTGCCCCGTTTGATCGTTGACCGTGAGGCTCTGCGGCGGGTTGTCGTGGCTAGAGCTTGTGCGCGGGTGTTTCGTGCAGAAGGTGGCGGTCTGGATTCAGAATCGCGGCAGCTTTTTGAAGATTTTGAGGGGGAAGCCGTCGCCCGTTTTGCTGAGATGGGACCATTGGCCTATGACTCAAACGAGGACGGGCTCCCAGATAGCACCGTTAGCGGGTGGTCAGTTGTGCAGACATTGAGGTCTTGGTAATGGCGTCAAAGCTCAAAGATGCACGGGACCAAATTGCCACCGATTGGGAAGCATTGACACCACCGACGACAAGTCGTCGAACATATCAAAAGATCACGGGGCGCGAATTGCTTGACGGCGCAAGCGGTCACAGGACCTTCTATTTTGCTGCGCCTACCAGCGCGGTGGTGTCTGAATTCTCCACAGACTTTTCAGTATACCGCTATGAATTCGATGCGCGGCTAAGATTGAGCGCGTCGGGTGTGGGCATTGACGCAAGTTTTGATCAGGTTGTGGACGAGTCCATTTTGTTGGTCAACGCAGTCAACGACCGGGCAAGCTGGCCCGCTGGGGTGAGAATGATGCAAGCTGAAGGATTCACGCCCGAAGAAATTGATTCAGACGATTTTGAAATCACTATTCCGCTAATTGCGGAGATTGAGGAAAATTAGCAATGGCAACGAGAACACGAAAAAACGCCTTTTATCTGAAAGCAGAAAGCTCCTACGGGGCTGAAGCGGGGTCAACCGATGGGTCAGACTTTACAGCCGTCAAGTGTCTGTCTTTGGACCTGATCAGTGACAACACTGCGATGCTGGAGACGAGTCTTGCCACCGGCCGAAACCGCAAAACGGCATCAGAAATTGGGGCGGATGGGGCGCAAGTATCCTTGACGGTTCCACTTCAAGGAATGGTGTCGGCAGCGGGCGATGGTGTGAATGCTTCCAGCGTGACGGATGACTGGCTTGACCTTGTCCTTAGCAACGTGTTCACGCAGAGCACAACCCAAGGCGAGGGCATTGATGCAGCGGCGACAGCGTCAAGCCTGGTCACCGATGCTAACACGTACACTAATCAAGATATGGTCGCGGTCCAGGGCGCAGCGTTTGACGGCGGCCAGGTGAATTGGCGACGGGTCGGGGGCGCAGCGAGCCCATACACCATGGACCGAAACCTTGACGCAACACCCGACGGGTCAGAGGTTTCATATGGCGCTAAGATGTACCGACCAGGCACACCGGGCGCGAGTCTTTCCGCGTGCTATGACCTGGACGGCACGATCTATCTTTTGCTTGGCGGTCGCGTTTCCTCGATGTCCGTTGAAATGTCTGCGGGTGAATTGGCGGTGGTTTCGGTCACAATAGATTTTGACTCGAAAGCAGATGACAGCTCAACAAAGACGGCTTTGCCGACGATTGGGACCTTTGCGGGTACGCCGATCAAGGGTCTTTTGGGTGCATTTTCTTGGGGCGGTACTGAGTACGCGACTAAGAGCGTGTCACTCGATTTCGGAATCACAGCACAACCGGACGCGACAGTGACAACGGCCAATGGTCGCTCTGATATTGATATAATATCCACTTATCCAACTATGACTATTGAACCGGCCTACGCCCAAACGTTCGTTGACGATATGACAGCGGGCACAGCGCGGGCGCTAGCGGTTCAATTTGGCTCGGGCGTAGTGTCCGGGGGCGTGTTGAATGGTTGCGCGCTATTCATGGAGTCAGCGCGGTTGAGCGCGTCGAACCCTTCTGACGACGGCGGCCGGTTGCGGAGTTCGCTGAGCTTCGAATGCGTTGACGGCGGGATCTTTAGCGGCTCGATTATTGCGGAATATTTCACTTTTACACGCGCTTAGATGCGCATAGGGAGGGCTGACACATGGCGGGTGTGCTTCGGTTTCCAAAGTTAGGCAGTGAGAAGACCTTGAAGTTTTACGAAGAGCCAGCGCGAGATGATGACGAATCAGACGCAGAGTTTGACGCAAGGGTTGAGAATTTCGAGGCGTATGAAGACGTCAAATTGACGGTTAAGCTAGTCAGTCGTCAAGCGGCTAGGGGCTGGGGATTTCGGCATGATGCGATCATGGCGCGGGACAAGAAAAGGGTTGAGGAGAAAAAGAAGGCCGGAGCGGGCGATCTATTCATTACGCAAGAAGCGTTGACCGAATTGATTGAGCTTCAAGCGGACATTCTCAAAGAGTCCTTGGTCCGGGTTTCGGGTCTTGAGTACGGGGGCGTGGACCTTGGCTCAATTCAAGACGTGGGTGAGGTGATACGAATTCTTTCGGACATTGACCATTTGGCGCCAGCGGCAGCAGCGGCGAGTCGTGCGCAAAGTCCAACACCAGACCAGGTAAAAAACTGAGGGTGATCATTGTGTTTCGTCCGGGTGATTTCATGAGCGCGAAAGCGGCTAGCGGCTACACGGAATTGGTCGAGCTGGGTCATGTTCCCGGAGTTGAATCACCCTATGTCTTGGCGCACGTTGACCCAATCGAAAAAGAAGCGGAGCGACCAAGCGACGAAACCGCAAAAGGTGTTGAGGTGCGAATCTTTCCGGGGTTGATGCTGAATCAAGACCCTGAGCTTTGGGATATCGTTGATCGTTTTCGGTGCGGCGTGACCAAAGACCTAACACATCAAGAGTTTGATGAGCTTTCTGCATGGCAGATCGAAGCCTGGTTAGTTATGCGCGGCGCGAATAATCGCGAAGAGCTGCGGGAAATGAAGCGGCCGAGGTCCGAAGATGGCTAAGCGTCCAGCGGTTGAAATACCGGTAAGGCTGAAAAAAGACCAAGCCACGAATGACCTTAAGACGTTTCAAAAAGACATGGTCAAGACGTTTGCCAAGGTCGCGGGCGCGGTTGCCGTCGCCAAGGTCGCGTTTGATGCGGTTTCGGCGACCATAGGCAAGGTCTATTCTTTGACGAAAGATGCGGTCAAGTTGACAGTGGTCCAGGAAAAAGCGGAGCGCGATCTAGCTGCGGCGATTCAGCTCAGACAATCATTCACCGACAAAGAGCGGAAAAGCCTAGCGGCGTTCAATTCCGAGGTACAGCAAGCCACCGCAATCGGGGACGAGAGCTTGCTTGGTTTACAAAAACAGCTAGTGCTTCAAGGGGTTGAAAAAGACCAGCTTGAGCAAATCACAAAAGCGGTGATAGGGCTGGCACAAGTCAAGGGCACAGGGCTCAAAGAGGCGGCCACGGTTGTCACGCGGGTTACTCGGGGCGAGGTGGGCGCCCTGAAGGAATCCGGGATAGTTGTCAAAAGTGTCACCGAAGGCATTGATCGACTTGTCAGCATGTATAGCATTGCAGCGGCCGAGACACAGAGTTTCGGGGGCCAGGTTGATCTTCTGTCTGCAAACTTCGGCGATCTCATGGAGGAGTGGGGGCGCACGGTCACAGAATCGCCTGAAATGGTGGCTATGTTCAAAGAAGCAAATGCGGCCGTCCTAGCGTTTGCACGCACGATCACCGAGAACAAGGACATGATTAAGGCTTTTTGGAACGAGTTCGCTGGATGGATTCGGGACTTTGTCCGTGATTCGGACATAGGCATAGTTGTAATGTCACTTAATCAATTGTCGAAGGTAATGAATCGACAGGTTGACGAGATCGTTCAGGCGCGAGCTAAGGTGTGGAGGATGGATCTGCAGGTGCCCGTGGGTGTTGCAGATCTTGGCGCGCCGCCGCTAGCGCCCAAAGGCAAGACGACAACGCCAGAAGAAAAGCGCGCAGCGATGGACAGAGAGCGCAAAAGAATTGCGAGGCTCAAAGAATGGATGGTTTCACTGACCAAGACTCTTAAGGCGAAAGACAGCCGAAACCGCGCAGCGGCAGAGCGTGCGAAAGAGCTTTCTCAGGCGTTACAAAACCAAGAAACCGCGCAGAATGAGCTTAGATTTCAGGCCGAGCTAACCGCTTTTGACAAAAGACAAGCACTCAAAGACCGAGAGCTTCAAGCCACAGCGCAATTCTATGACAATCTGAAAGTGATCGGACTAAGCGGTCTTAGCAGCATGATCAGCGGGCTAGTCGCTGCGGGTCTTAGCGGCGAAAAGAGCTTGTCTGAAGTCATGGGTTCGATGTTTGGCGGGATACTGTCACAAGTTGGACAGATGATGATTAGTCTAGGGACGGCGGCGTTCATAGCAGCATCGGCAACGGCACCTATCCCACTATTGTGGCCAATCTTTGGGGGCAAAATCGGAATGGCCGGTGCGCTGGGTTTGATCGGTGCGGGCAGTGTCTTAACTGGCGTGGGTCAGTACATGTCAAGCACAGCGGGCGGCGCTAAGGCCGAGATGGGCAAGGCACAGGGCACAGCGGCTAGGATGGCACCAGGTAGCGCAGCGGATACAGGCAGAGCGTCTAGCCCGACAGAACGAACTACCACCACCTACAATATTAACTTCAATGGTGCGCTTCCCGGTTCAGAGAGACGAATCGCAAAAGAAGTTCGCAGAATTCTTGACGGTAATTTTAGCCCTGCGGGGGCATACTGATGGCAATCGCAAAAGACTGCATTCTCTGGCCGGTTCGGTTCGCAGCGTCAAGCTATGGGCTCAAAGTGACGGTTAATATCACAGCAAACACATTGTCTCTTGGCGTCACAGCGGCGCGGAATTATTGGGTATCGGGTGACAGTCAAGCGGACGCAGCAACAGACGGCGGCCTGGGCGATCTGGCGCAAATGCTCGAAGACCTACTTGATACCCACAGCGGGGCCGGTGGCGCGGGGTCCTTTACCGTCACAGTGACAGACCAGGGTGCGCTATCAATTCAAAACAACATGGCCGGGCCAGCGCAGTCTTGGTCAATCGCATGGGATGACGCAGCAAGCACACTAGACCCAACGATCTTTGGATTCTCCGATGTATTCTATGCTTCATCAGGCGGGTTGATTTCAGCACCAAACCAAACCAAGGGAATTTGGTATTCTGGCAAGATGCGCAGCACAGACAGTCGAGACAGACAGCCAGTTTTGGGTGCGGTTGCCGAAACGATCAGCGGTCTTGCTCGAGTAAGTCGGCTGGGGTTGCCGAAGAAAACACGTGAGCTTGGATGGCAGTTCATTCCACAAGCCAAGGTCTTGGATGAATACGCGATAGCAACAGAACCAAGCGGCGCGTTCGAATCTGCATGGATTGACGCAATCTCAAAGGGCTATCCGTTCAGACTGTACGAGAACGCGACAACGCGCACGGCTTCATCATATGAGCTTTACCGCACAAGACAGATTGACGCACCGATGCAACGGTCAAGTGCTCCAGTCCGGTTTGATGTCAATTTGAGCGCGGCGAGGGCGGATTGATGACGAGCTTTTCCGATGCTGCGGCGAGTCTTTCCGCGCAATGGTGCGCGG
>Ga0255048_10002844_pt1 | contig 10782 bp, 13 predicted proteins | sample JV7_2_2_MG_FD_183619 | JGI IMG/M metagenome (GOLD analysis project Ga0255048, IMG submission 183619) | Seawater microbial communities from Jervis Inlet, British Columbia, Canada - JV7_2_2 | ecosystem: Environmental > Aquatic > Marine > Inlet | place: Canada: British Columbia | collected 2016-10-06
CCACGAAGTCCGTCATTACGGGTGTGGGTGCCGCCACAGGAATACGTTCGTCAAACCCAGCCCCCAGCGGGTTGTTGATCTCCATCATCCGTTGGGCGTCGTACGGCGTTCCAGAAGGCATGCCGTACCCCGGCGGGTTGTTGATCTCCATCATCCGTTGGGCGTCGTACCCGCGCGATGCGGGTGGTCTTGGGGCCGATCCGGTGTCCAAGACCCGTGCCCCCGTGGGCCGAAGCGACCCATACTCTGTGGACATGATCGGGGCGTTGGCCATCTCCGCAGCGGCCTGCATCGCGGAGTACTGCCCACCCATAGGGGGCGTCGCACGACTCAGCGCGGGCGGCGTCATATCTCCCACCGCGACGTTGCCGTTCGGGTTGTACTGCGGCAACGTATCGAAAGGCGTGACCATGCCAACGCTGGGTCCGGGAGGGGGCGGGTTGTACTTGTCGTTGAAGACCTCCATGGCCTCATCCATCGACAAAATCGCCCGCGAGCCAACCTTATCCGCTGCACCCGGCGCCCCCTGCACGCCGGAATACCCACTGTTCGGGTCGAACTGGGGTGCCTGCATGGCGGGTACAGACATCTGCGGCTGCGGGGGGTAGTTGTTGAAGGATCGATCCAACTCCACCAAATCACCGAAATACCCCATGGTGGCGAGGGGGTCGCCACCTTGCATGGCCATCACCGCGTCCCATTCCGACTGCGGGATACCCGTCGGATTCTCGAACCCGGGCAGACCGGGATACCCCTGTGCGGGTACCATGGGGTCGTAGGGTGCGGCCATGGACTGCTCGAACTGTCGCTTCCCGCCTGTGGGGTTTAGTGCCGGGGCACTGAAAGTCGGGGTCGTGCCTGCAGGGGCGGGCAGGGTGGTGTTGTTCTGGAACTCTGGCCCGGTCGGAGCAAACACGCCCCGCGGATCACGCATCCCCGCACTCTGGAAATTGAATGCCTGTTGCCGCATGGCCGTGTCGGGAGTGGGGGCGCCGGGCGCCGCGATCCCAGCGATACCTTGCGCGCGCGGAGGTGTGGCTTTGGACGCCATGATGCGTTGTGCATCCGCATTGGAGACCTGCCGGCCCTGCTTGTCGCCGCCGCCGGTATTGTTCTTGGCTGCAATGGTACGAGCGGCTGCGGCGTCAGATACCCGCGAGCCAGCTTTATCGTCCCCGCCACCATACCCGGAAGGACCCGACTTGGCGTCAATGCTGCGCTGGGCCTCGCGGTCAGAAACCTGCCGACCCTCTTTGTACCGTTTGACAGATGTGCGCTTCATGCGGTCAGTCCTTGGTGGGTTACGTGGTTAACGTTACCACGGCTATTCGTCCATATCCAGTATTGGTATGCTCAACATTATCCGGTTTACCGGGCGCCCGGAACACTCGTGCCGGGTTCGAACCTCCACCGTGTGGTAGTGCACCTCGTCCGTGGCGATCTGCCAACGCAGTGTCTGCCAACCCGCCGTGCGTTCCATCCCCTGCCCCGGCCCACGTATTGGTGTATGCGCCAAGGCTTGTGGAGGACCGAGGGACAGACCGAAAGCCACGAACTGTACCGGCCTGCACGGGGCGGTTGTCTTGTAGTACGTCGCGACGAGTTCCAGCGTGGTGCCATCTACCTGTTCGAGGGACACGACCTCGACGCTGTGGTACGGTCTGGGGGACAACACCCCGTACTGCCACAGTAGGAGGGCGACCAAGGTCACGACCAAGACCCCCAGAGTAGCGGACAGGATTGCGTGCATGCGAGATAGCACTGCGGTGGTCATCGACGTAACGCCTCCCACGCCTCCGCGACAGAATGCTGCCATACCCACACCACAATGCCCCCCAAAAGCATTACGAGGGTACCCAATGCGGCCAATCCAGCACGCAGTCTACGTTTCTCAAGTTCAGCCATTTCAGTCTTCATCTGGCTTATTTCGGTTTCGAGTAGTTTCGCCTTGGCCTCAATTTGCGCAAGCCGGTACTCGGAGAGTTGGTTGTTATCCACGGCGGAACTCCGTCGTTATGCAAAGAACACCGTCACTGCGGTGACGTTGGACAGAGTCGCATGGATATCAGTACCGCACAGGATGCCATCCCCGGGGATTAACACGGAATGAGACTCCGTGGCGCTGGCCACGGAGTCGATGACGAGCACGGTCGTACCGGACCCACCACCATCACGAAGTGTAACTGAACCCGCGGACGCGCCGCATACGATATGCAGGCCGACGATACGTCCGCGACCAGCCGTAACCGTGCCCGTACTCGCAAGCCGGGTTGAGCGTACATCGGACATGACTCAGTCCTCCGTTTTCGAGGTGGTGGGTGTCTCTTCAGTGGGGGAGGGCGCGGCGGATTTGCCGCGCCCCTTCACTGGTTTGTTATTCAGCGTTCCCATGGGTCACCTCACGATACGGCGGCGGAGAACGGAGTCGCTTCAGTGCCGGTCGCGGCACCGACGACACGAACCGCCCAGAGGCCGGTGGCGACGTCCTGAAGCTCGACCATACCGCCGAGGATACCCCCGGTGGTGCTTCCGTCCATCGTAATGGTATCCGAGGTGGAGGCCGTCTCAAAGATCGACGCGGTGTTACCACCGTCGTTGGCGACGATGGCGGTGCCGGCCATGGTGTCCGATGCGCTGGCAACCTGAATGATGTAATCGTTCGACGTGACCGTGGTCTGGACGAAGAACTTGTATGCGTTGCCCGTGCCGGTTGCGGCAGGCAGGGTCAGGGTGATACCGGCGGCGCGGTTCAACAGAACGGTGCGTCCTGCGTGCGCGGCGGCGGTAACAGTGGCGGTAGAATCCGTGACACTCACGATGGAGTTTGCCCCGGAAATAAAGCCTGCGGTCGAGGTGACCGGGCCGGAGAACGTGCTGGAACCCATGAGTATCTCCTGTCTGGGTTAGGTCTACCACACCATGTGGTAGTCAGGGTACCCGAAGCCTACAGGAGTTTATGTACAAAAGAAAGGCTAGGAATTACGTTCAAGGAACGCCGCCGCATTGCGCAAACGATCAGGGTCATGGTCCAGCATACCAAGTGCCCGATTGCAGTTATTGCACAGTAGGCCCCGAACCTTCCCGGTGTCGTGGCAGTGATCCACGGCGAGGTTTGCGTACCGTTCAGCGTTTTCGGCCCGTTGGCATATGGCGCATTTGCCGCCCTGCGCTTCGTACAGGGCTTCCCACTGCTGTAGGGTTATGCCGTAATTCCTCTTCAACATGGTGTTACGGACGTTCCGTGGGCGGCGTTTGCGGTACTCCCGCATATACGCGGCGCGTTCGGCACGTGTCATGGCGTTGCCGTCGCCCTTGGCGTATTTTTCCTCCCAGAAGAAGTTATCTGGTCCCATAGCCTGATCTATAACGTGTCGCCGCAGCCGGTAAGCTGGGCCGGGCTTTTCCCCCACACCTTCCACAAACGCCCAAAAATCCTCGGCCCACTCAGGAACCACACCGTAGCGGTTCCGGTTCTTGTTCCAATGCCACAGATTGTACAGGGGGTGTTTTTCGCGTTGGCCCCAGTCCTCGGGACGTTTGGTTTTCTTCAGCATGGTATCCTCCAATAGAAAAGGGCGGCTTGCGCCGCCCTGATCTGTATCCTGTAGGAATGTACGGGGTCAAGCCCGTAAACTCAGGCACCAGGACTTGCGTACATGCCCAGCGGGTCGGAAACACCGAACGAATAACGCTCGCGCGCCTTGTAGCGTGCGTTGCCCGTGTCGAAGTCGCCGTCCATTGCGGTCTTCATCGCAGCGCGAGTGAAGTGCTTGTAAGCGTTCGGCACGTCGGTCTTGATGAACCACGCGTCGTTGTCGGTGAGGTAGTGGTTGACGCGATACCCTTCCGGGATCGAGCCGTTCGTCTTGAGGGCGTTGATGTCGTTGTCAGCGGTGCCAACACGCAACTCGGTCTGCATAAGACGAGTTGCAACGAACATCAGGGCCGGTGGGACGATGAGCTTCCGCGGCTGGGCCGCGATGAGCAGGCCACGCTCGTCAACAAACGCTGCGATGTCGATCACAGCCTGTTCCAGCGAGGTCTCGTTGAGGTCTGCCGGGGTCGACGGACGGTTGGCGTTGACAGCGCCTTCCACAGTCGGGTGGGCAGTGTTGAAGAGGGTGACACCGTCACCACCAAGGTACGTGTCGAAGCCGGTGTTCAGCAGGCGGGCTGCTTTGACCTGTTTCGTGTACGCCATGGCGCGAGCCAGTGCTTTGGTGTACCGGGCCGACAAGGAGTCGTACAGGTTGTCTTCCACCGCTTCTTCAGTGATGGCGAAACCCATGGCGACCGTCTCGTGGGTGTACCGTGCAGTGAACGCCTCTTGTGCGTTGTCGTACTCGATACCCGCGCCTTCCGATTTCACCGGTGCAGCGCCGAAGCCGGACAGCTTGGTTTCCTCTTCGAACGAACGCTCAGACGACTCGGAGTCGTAGATTTCCGAGTGTTCGTTTTCGTACTTCTGGTACTCAAGACCGAACAGGGCGTTGAGACCCGGAAGCAGTTCTTTGAGTAGTTGGGAACGTGAAATGGGCATTGTCGTATCTCCTTACACGCCAAGCGGGTTTTGATACGAATGAACGCCCACGTTCCACTTCACGATGAACTCCGGGTAGGTGTCATCTTCGGTGCCCGCAACCACATCAATGATGCGCATTGCGAGGGTCGTGGTCGCCGCGAGACTTCCGCCGTTGGAACCGACAGTCAGCAGGACACCCGAGTTACCGGAGGACGTGCTTGCGGTCGCGAAAGTCAGCGCCGCGTTCTTGCCGATTGCGCCGGGGTAGCCGGAGCCGTTCGTACCGCTGTTGAAGGTGCCAAGCGCGGCGGAACCCTTCACTTTGAACAGAGTGTCGGGGTCATCCATGACGCGTACGTATACGTCAGAGGCGCCGCCGGTTACCATGTTCGCGGGCAGATAGTTGTTGAACTGAAGCTGGCCGTTCGAGTCAACGTACCGGGCACCGACACAGACGCCGACGATACCTGCCGTGCCGTCCGCGGACGTGGCAGTGATCTTCATAGCTGTGGGGGTGGCGGTCGCTGCAGAAGGCAGGCCGGCGGATGAAAGGACGACAGGGTCACCGTTGTAGATCGCAGCAGAGTTGTTCGCCGCAACCTTAAACTCACGGATCGCCCCACCGTTATAGGACTGACCACCGATGTTGTTCACCGGCTTCAGACCATAGGGGGTCGCTGTGGAAGCCATTGCTTCTACTCCTAAAAGTCAGGTTGGAGGTGACTTAACCGTCACCAAATTTCGACGTGCGCGACGAGCGTTCTGGTTTCAGAACGGGCATGCGTGGGTCAGACTGGCGGAGATAGCTGTTATCCACAGCCTCCATTTGCCTGTTGGTTTGGTCCAACTGCTGTCGAACCCGGTCTTTTGCGATATCTTCATCGATGGCACAAAGCAGCAGCCCGCCCACCTCGACGTTTTCCGGGAACCGGCTGTCGTGGTCGGAGAAGACTTGAAGCTCTGGGTAGTCTGTCGCCTTTACAGGCGTGTATCCCTCACGGAACCGGCTGGACACGTTGGTCGTGTCGCCATTCCCTAGGGTCGAGGTGCGAATCCAGCGGTGCTGGATACCGGGGCGGGCTTCGGGAGACGGGAGGGCGGATGGACGAGTCCACGTCTTGGGACGCGAAGATGCTTCGCGTGTGGTTCCCTCACGGGGTGTCCGATCAACCATCGTTTTGCTCCTTCAGCATTTGTTCAGCGTATTGTTGGGGACTGATCCCCAGCCGTTTCGCCAAAGCAACTTGTGTCGAGGTCAGTTTGATCCTGCGTGGTGACTTGGCAGTTCTCGCCGCGGACGCAACCACGTTTTGCGCTTTCTTCCGGGGAGTAGTGACCTCAGTCTCCTCCGAAGGAAATTCCTCGACGAAACGCTCGCGCATGGCGGCGTCTATTTTGTTATAGTACGTATCAGAGTTTGGATCAACGCCTTCTTGTACGAGGTCTTCGTGTACACCGAGCGCATATGCGGTCATCCGGCGGTTTTTGCCGTACCAATCGTTTTTCCCGAGCCATGTGCGTTGCCGGTCGTCGAGTTCTGGCGTCTGGGGGCGTGATGCCGGGGCCTGCGGTGCCGGCTGCTGGGCCTGCGGGCGGTCCTGTTCCTGCTTGGCACGCTTCGTGTAGTTTTCGAGGTTGTACTGCTCCGTCTGGATACGGGTCAGTTCCCCCTGTGCCTCCAACACGGCGTCGGCGTCTCCCGACTCGTACGCTTCCTTGTACGCCCGTTTGGCCCGTTCAAGCTGGGCTTTCACCCGCTCCGTGGCCTGATCCATGTAGGCGCCGCGACCCTGCCGGAGTTGTTGTTGCAGTTGGTCGTTCTGCGCACGAACACTCTGCGCGTACTTGGCGAGTTCTTCCCGTTCCCGGGCAAGTTGCTCGCGCTGGCGGGTGGCCTCCTTGGCGTCGAAGGTCAGTTTCTTGATCCGGGCTTGGACCTTGGCGCTGTAGGTCTCCAACTCCTCTTCGTCGGGTTCCTCGACCTCGACCGGCTTTTCCAACCGGGGTTTGTCGTTTTCCGATACGTCGTCGACGATTTCGATTTCAAGCTCGTCTTCGTCGTCCTCGGGGGTGTTCAAGTCGTCGATGTCTTCTTCGAGGTCTTGTGCGCGCGCGTTCATTGCTGGCGTTCCTTCTTTGTTGCGGCGATCTGGTTGACGTAGTCATCCCCGGAGGGGTTGAAGTCGATGCCGACGCGGTATTGTCCTTCAGTCATATCAAACCCTTTCATACCCACGGGGGTCGTCAATCACGGCCTCCACAGTGTCGTCGTTGATGATCCGGAACTCCTTGCCGTTCAGCTTGAACCGGGTTCCGGAGTACGACCGGAACATGATGAAGTCACCGACCTTGCAGTACGGTCCAGCCGGGAACTTGTCTGCGTCACCATACGCTTCAGGGCCTTGTTTGATGACCAGCCCGATCATCGACGCCGTCTGCTCGCGCGACTTCAGGTCGTCAGGCAGGAATACCCCGCCGTCGGTCTTGTCGCTCACATTCAATGTCGTGATGAGGATTCGATACCCTGCAGGGTTGGGTAGTTTTTCCAACACGTCCTGCGGGAGTTCGCTTGCTTCGTACATATTTTGCCTTCCGCAGCAGATAGGCTCTGCCGTTGCCTGCGTTACACTGTGTAACGTATTAGTACGTATTACTCGTCGATGAAACGGCTTTCAATATCTGAAAGCTCGTTCAGCACTGATTCAATCGCGCCGATCTTCGTGGCCACGATCTTGTAGTCCGTGTAGTCCTTGGCGTTCCCGGTGGCGAGGTGATCCAAGAGATCACTCCGGATTTCCTGCATTCGATGGCGGAACAGTTCCAGCACGGGCTGACTCATCCTTCTTCTCCTCGTCCATTCGTTGTTCAGCCAACAGGTCTTCTGCCACCTGCAGACCGATTTTCGCCCCGGCCATACGTTCCTGCCGTTCGCCTACGTCGAGTTGCGTCGCCAGACGGGCCGCGATGTTCGCCGCGTTCCGTTTGGTCTCTTCCTCAAGCCGCTCTTCGCCAAGGGCGAGGTTGCCGGCCTTGTGCCCCGCGTCGATCCGGAGTTTCTCCATGTCGACCAACGCTTCGTGCTGGGCGATGTCCTCTTCCAGCTTCTGCTTGCGTTCCTTGAGTTCCAACTCCTTGCGCTGGATGATGGACAGGGGGTCCTTCTCCTGCTGTTGCTGGGCCTGCTGCGCGGCCTCGGCCTTGTTGGCCCGAAGGAGCTTGTCCGCCGCCTGTGCCGCCAGCCGCGACAGTTCGCGTTCGACATCCTCCGGCAGTTCCTCGCCAGCGTCCGGGAGGGACACACCCAGTTGTTCCTGTATCTTCTGGCGGTACGCCATGGCGACATGTTCGGTGATGTGGGATGACATGGCACTCATGATGGCCTGCGCGAACGGCGACTGCCCCACGATCTGGGAGATTTTCGGGTCCTGAACCGCCGCCATGTGCACAGCGATGTGGGACTCGTGGTCTTGGTACTGGAACGCCTTGACCGGCTCCTGCTTCAGGATGGCCATGTTCTCCGTCACCGGGTCCGTGGGCATCGCGTCCTCGGGCAGTTTCAGTATCTCGTCCGCATCCTTGATGTTGAGGACCTCCAACATGCCGCGATGCAGCTTGCCCATGTCGTAGAGGTGCGGTGCGCCCTGTGCCAACTGGAGGGCCGCTTGGTACTGGACCACCCGCTGCGCCATGGTGGCCGCGTTGGGGTCGGACACCGGGATGACATCCACACGTCCGTCGAAGTCCTCCGTCCGGTCGTGCGTGTCTTCTGTGTCGTAGGCGTATTCCGGAGACATGTAGTCGTGGATGACCCGCGCAATCAGCTTGAGTTCCCGACGCATGGCCGCGTGCAGGCGTGCCTGTACAGCCGACATGACTTTCATCGACCGTTCCATGATGGCCAGCGTGGTCCCTACCGGGGCCTCCGCGTTCGCCGTGGGCATGTTGACATCCGCGATGGACCCGATGCGCCGCCCTTCTTCCGTGAGATTACCCAGCAGGCTGTACAGAACCGCGCTTGGTTCACCATACGGCAGTGGGAAGAGGGAATCCCGTATGGTTCCCCCCGGTACATCTACATCGCGCCACTCCCCCGGCTGGAGCGGGCTGTTGTCCCCCTTGATCCGCATCCCCTTGGCCTTCAGGCCTGCCGGCAGGTTCGACAGGGTACCCGCGTCCATCAACTGCCGCAAAACACCCGTCGCGGCCTTGGCCAGCCCGCCCACAAGGTGAATCAGCCCCATGCCGTAGAACCCCATACCCGGGAGGTACTTGTAGTGGGTAAAGTGCATGCGCTTCTTCTGTTTGGGGTCGTCTTCGTACCAATTCCGCCGGATCGACAGGATTATCAGCGACGACTTGTCCAGTGTGACGATGTACGGGCGCGGTACGCCGTCCGGGTCGTCGAACTCCTCGGGCATATTCATCGTGACGTGCATCTCCAGCAGCGTGTGCCGGTCGTCGTCGTCGATCACGTGGTCCTCGCCCGCCATGTCGTTGAACTTCTCCTGAATATCGGAGAACTCCGGGGATGGCGCCGGCAGGTCGATGTCCCGGTAAAAGCCGCTGTACTGCAGCTTGGCCACCTCGATGGCCGACTTCTTCATCACGTGCGTGTAGCGTTCGCAGCTTTGGAGGTCCGACGCGCCGTAGGGGGCCACGAAGTCCTCCGCGGGTACAAATACAGCGCAGGCCCTTTCGTCGGTTGGATCGTAATACACCTTCTTGAAGGCCGACCCGGCCAAGGGAAGCTGGAACAGCATGGTGTCTAACTCGTCGCGGTAATCCGTCATCACCTCGGTGATCTGGTAGTTCAGTTCGTTCTGGACCCGGCTTGCCTGCTCGCGTTTGTCTTTCGTGATCTCCCCCTCGATCTTGCTCCGGGCCGGTCCGGATGCGGGGAACAACTCACTGATGGCATGGGCTTGGAAGCGCACCACGGCTTCCGTCAGCATGGGGTGGAACACCCCGGACGCGCCTTCGAAGGGCTGCGCACGGTCCTCGGCCTTCAGCCCCAGCAGGTCCAACCCCCGCACATAGGATGCCGCCCAGTCCTTGCGGGCCATCCGGTCGTTCTCGAAATCCTGCACCAACTCCGACGCCATAGCCATAAGGTCGGAGTCATCGATGTAGTCCGCGAGGTTCGCGTCGTGTTCCAGCGCCTCCTCGTCAACGTCGCCGCCCCCGAAGTCAATGACGACACCGCCGTCCTCGTCCTCGGTCACCACGGCGATCTCGACGCCCATCTCGGCGTCCATGGCCTCCACGTCCAGCGGAGCCTCCGCAGCCATCTCGTACTCGGTTTCGAGGTCGTTGTAGTCCAACGGCTCCATGGTTTTCTCGACAGGCATGCGTGGTCCTTTCGGGCGTTACGGACTCAATAGTACTCGTAATTGCCGTGATGTGGAAGTTCTTCTTCGATCTCGTCCGTGGGTAGCACGATGAAGCCCCCCTGCCGGAACCGCGCCAGCGCCATGACCGAGGAGTCGACTTGGTCGTCGTGGGACCCGTAGGGGAAGGCCGCAATCTCCTCGACAAGTTCGTCTGCCCATCGCGTCTCGGGCACCCAGCACATGCCGGACGAGATGATGTCCGCCACGGCGTTCAACCGCGCGAACTTGTCCCCTGTCGCCCGCGTGGGCGTGAACTCGGACACCGGCAGGCCCGTCCTCCGCATCTCCTGATACAGTGCGACCCCGGAACTCTTCTTTTCCACGATGAACGAGTCCGGCTCCCATTCCCGGTACTCCCGCAAGCACATGGCTTTCAATTCCGGGAACTCCAGCCGGTCCTTTATCGCGTTCAGCAAGATGATGTGGTAGTTGTCATCCTCTTCCTCGTTCACGAACACTCCCCATGTCGTCAGTGACGTGTAGTCGGCCCGGTTGTTCTTCTCCGCCGCGGCGTCGAGGGACATGATGATGTACTCGCATTTCGGCGGCTTGCTGTGTTTCCACACACGCCACCACTCCCGCTTGATGATGGCGCCTTCTTCCCCCGTGGGGTTCTGCTGGTACTGCGCGTTCCACTGGAACGCCGGCATCGACGCTTTCGTCCGGTACAGGGCCGGCAGGTCGAAAAACTCCGGCCACAGGGCCTTCTCGGTCGTGGTGTTGTTGCCGTCCTCGTCCTGTTTCGTGACCTCAAGGATCGCCGGAAACTCGAAAATCTCGTACTGGTCCGCCAGCGGGTTCGCCGTCATGTCCCGGGTAACCCGCCCAATCAGGTCCTCAAGGCTCCATCTGGTATGCACGATGGCCACC
>Ga0255048_10002847_pt1 | contig 10770 bp, 26 predicted proteins | sample JV7_2_2_MG_FD_183619 | JGI IMG/M metagenome (GOLD analysis project Ga0255048, IMG submission 183619) | Seawater microbial communities from Jervis Inlet, British Columbia, Canada - JV7_2_2 | ecosystem: Environmental > Aquatic > Marine > Inlet | place: Canada: British Columbia | collected 2016-10-06
ATCGAGCCTCACGAAGCTGAAGTGGCTCGATACAACGCCTACGTTTTCGGCCTGCTTTGCCGAGAAGCCTTGAACATCAAGTCAGACTTTGACTTGGCGATCTGGCTCCCAGCCGACACGCCGAAGAAAGCGACCCAGACCACGAAACGCGTGTGGTACTGGGGCGGCTTCGAAAGCGAAGGCGTTAAGAAGGTGGACACAAATCGCAAAGATGATTCGCCATGTCTGGTCAGGTTCGATATTCCGTTCCTGCCCTGCGACTACCTTCGCAACCCGATTCCGGTGTATGATGGCGATGAGCCTGATTGCCCGGAAGGCGCTCTGACCACACAGCTGATGCAGCGCTATGTGACTGGCGACCAAGCGGCTATCACAGCCGTCAACGCCGCCATCGCAGCTGCTGATGAAGTGGCAGAAGTGACAGCCGCGACTCGTAAGGCCGCGAAGAAGGCCCTCAAGGCTGCTGACTCCGAGAAGAACGCGAAGTTCGGAGCAGTCTTGAAAGAGTTCGGCGTTGATACGGTCGAAGAGTTACAAGAACTGCTCGGCCACTAATGTCAACCGTGCCGTAACCCACCCCCCGGCGGGAGGATTCTCGCCTTTTTTTTGAATCTCGCCAGATTCATCTGTGGTAAGCTCTATCCGAGCCGAGCTGGTGAATCTCGCCAGATTCATGGAGGAGGTGAGCGCATGAATATGATCGTCGTCAACCCGGAGGCCTATGCTAAGTACATAGCCGAGCGGGTGTTGGAAGCGAAAACGGTAGCCGATATCGGCAAGATTACGCTGATGTGCAACGCCGAGGTTCAGATCACCATCAGGCCCGAGCATGAGGCCTACACGTGGACTACCCATGTCGAAGTCGTCATGGCGTCGGCCTTGGAGAAGAAGAATGACGAAGAGAAAGGTCTTTAAGTGGGTCGCCTATGCGTACGTCGGGTACATGACGTTTGATGCGTTTTTAAGTGTGGGAGACGTGCCGTTCGGTTGCTCGGAACCGTTCCCTCCCTGGCTGCCCTTGGTCGCCTTTATCTTTATGGCCCTCCCCGTAGCCATAGGCTACTACTGGGGGAGTGCAGAATGAAACCGGAGGTTCAACTCATCAGCGGTGATGAGTACGACAGCCTGACTGGTTGGCGGCGCCTTCTCATGCGGAACCGCCGGCAGCGGGCCATGATCAAACACGCTAAGCGTAGTTATCGCAAGCGAGTACGGCAACATATCAAAAAAGAGATCGAGCGACTAACAGATGACACGTGAAGAAGAACTCATCAAGTACCTGTGGTGGGCAGCGCAGATATTCAGGCGTCAAGCCGATCTAGGTTTTACACAGGGACATAAGATTAAAGAGTGGCGGGACGCTGTCCTGCCCGTGCTCAAGCGTATTGAGGAGGAGAAGCGTAGTGAGTAAAGACAGGTTCACGCCCAAGCACAGGCGCTGTGTGGAGGCCCGGCAGGAACAAGGGCCGGCGAATCAAGCAGGCGCCAAGTGTGGGTATAAGTGGCGGCCACGTGGCAGTAACACCAGCTGCCCGATGTGCCAGCCGTGGAGGAAAGAGCGATGAAGTCTGTACATGAAGTGGTGTCTTTTCCGTCAGCACTTCTTAGGGGAGGTGAGCACATGGTAGTCAGAAGCCGTAAGATGCTCAGCAGCACCGATGACGTAGTCATTGAGATCCAGGACTGGACGGACGATAAAAAAGACGCGGAGCCGAACATTAGTATAGGCTTCAGCAACGAGGAAGACCTCCCCCCAGGCCAGATGCCGAAGGTCAACTTCAACCTGCGGATAACCAAGGATGGAGACTGGGTATTCAACGTCTCCAGCATGCGGGACAAGCAGATGATTGGTGGCACCATTGACCACAATGGCCAGCTGAAAAATCTGCATAAAGCCGGCAACGATCCACTGTACTCTGCCAGTGACCAGGTGGAGACAGCCGAGATCGTGTCCGACGAGTTGGCCAGGTTCAAAGTCAAGGTTTTGAGTGCGGTGACAAAGCTGTCTTAACCGGCAGCACAACGCTAACCCTAGCTGAGCCTGAAGGGAGGTGAGAACATGAGCTTTTCAAAACGACAAGTCGAGTGCCTTGGATATATGATCAAGGACGCTGAGGAGGTGGCGAGTGCCGCTAATGTCCTTGTGACTGACCTTATGACTCTGAAACAGAACATGGTTGAGTTCAGATCCATAGGTCGCTCGCATGGTGCGGGTACGGATGTGACTGAGACCCCTGAACCAGTAAGGGTGGAGGTCGAGCTGGAACCGGCAGAGGACCCTCTGGATGAAAAACTAGAGGCAGAGGTCCAGAGACGTGCCGTCACAGCCGTGGATAGGGTCGTTACGTGTGGTGATGGCTGGAAGCAGCTATATGGCCCGCTGGTTAAGCGGATCCATATGTGTGGTGGCACGGTGATAGTAGTGAAACAGGAGTTCGGTAAACTTAGCTTTCGCTACCTGCCGCCCATGCACTGGTCAGAGGACATGGAACACGAGTTCGCCCTCGAAGTCGCTCAAGCAACAACAGCGAGCGGCTGGGTGTGTGAGGACTGTGGGTACTCTGGTGCCGGCGTCATAACGGGGAACAATAAATCCCTGACAGCCACGGGTACCGGTTGGATTCGCACGCTGTGCAAGGAGTGTCGAGACAAACTGCCTAAGTAATCAGGCTCAGGTAGAACCTCTAATATGGAGGACTGACAATGGATCGGTTCGTAAATACCCTGCTAGGCTTCCTGGTCGTGTTTAATCTGCTTTCGACCTACCACTACGTCGAAGAGGGCGTGTGGTGGCTGGCAGGGTTCAGTTTCGCTATCGCCGTGTATGTAGCCTGGACGCTCAGGAAGATCATCAGGATACAGCGGGAGACACGTGAGATAAAGCGTAAGATCGCAGAACTCAGGCGGGGGGAATCCTATATTTCAGAGCAGGTCCGCCGCATACTTGACAAGTGAATCTCCCTAGATTCACGCAACTTGAAAGGAAGTGTAACTATGAAACTTTTTCAATCCATAGAGGCGGTGGTTGACATCCACCAGTCCTCACTGGACGCTGCCAATGGACTCAGTAACATCATGAGAGAGTGTGCCAAAAAAGCGTTCGGGGAAGAGGCAGATCCCGGACCCGCACCGTCAGGTGCCCTTATCGAGCTGGCAAAGATCGTCCAAGGGGCCGCTGACCTGCAAATCGCAGAAAGGATGGCGACTAAAACCGATGATTAACCTGACTGAGGTGTTTGCGCACTTCGATGTGGAGTGTCCCAAACCCCGCAAATTCAAGGTCTTCTCCAACACTCGGTCTTTAACTTATACCTATGACATTACCTCCTATGGGGATACGAAGATACCGGAGGCGGGGGTGCACTATATTGTGGGTGTTAATAAAAACCCACGACGTACCGTGCATAGTGAGAGGATCTCTTTGCTGATCGTCAGCGAAGAAGAGATCAAGAAACTGGGGCTTGAGGCGGCCACTCTCACTGCCAGTGAAAGGTCTCTGAGTGTTCTTCCCGAACTGTTCGCAACCAAGGCTGAGGCTGAGCTTGCCTACGCCGAGAGCGGTATTTTAAGGCACAAGGAAGACCTCGAGCATGCACAGCGCAGGCTGGATGGAGACAAGAAAAGGGTAGCCCAGCGCGTAAAGGTGGTCAGGATTCTGGAGCGCCGCATCACGGCGGGAAAGAAGAGGTAGTGGCCAAACGTAGATCACCCCAGTCCAAGGACATGGTCTGTATTGCGAAGGACGGTGTCATCAAGCGCGTCAAGCGCTGGGTAGCCGAGCGCATGGTCGGATCAGACGGCTGGGATTTCGCTAACCGCGCCGAGTGGCGCAACTATGAGGGCAAGTAGCATGAACCCGAACGTAATCGGGGCCGTAGGCCTCGCAATCTGGCTGGTGCTGGCCATTGGCACGCACTGGCTGCTGTTCTGCAGGAAAAAGCGATCATGAAGTTCGAGGACCTGCAGTTCAAACCGCATCCTGCGTTTAGCGGGGCGCCTACGTTTGACGCCACGGCTACGCAGGCGCGGCACGATTTTCCCAACAAGTATGGTGTCAGCATCATCACGGGGACAAATGCGTATAGTTCACCGCCGGACGCTCCTTATGAGGTTGCCATCATGCACGATGGGAACATCGTATATAACACACCGCTGACAGAAGATGTCGAGGTAGTGGCCAAACGTAGATCACCCCAGTCCAAGGACATGGTCTGTATTGCGAAGATCGGACACTGTAATCAGGCACGTGTCCAAGAATTATTGGACGCTGTCGAAAAACTGGAAGGGAAGAAATGATCGACCCAGAAAACTGCACACCAGTCTCCAAAGAGGCGCTTTGCACGGAGATGCTCGCGCTGAGTGCAATGGCTGGCTCTTTCGACGTTTCAAAGAGTGAGGGTTGTCCGGACGCCCATGGGGATCTGGAGGCGATCGTCGAGCAGTCCCTGTTGAACATGGCATGGGCGGCGGGACTGGATACGCCTTCACCGGTAGACATGGTCTTTAAGTTCATGGAGGGCGCGGGCTTCAAACCTGGTAAAGAGGAAGAGGGCAAGAAGGCTTTTGCCCAGGTCAAGGCGATGATCGCAGGTATGCGTGAGCGCATGGACTTAACCGATGACAAGGTCTGAATCTCACAAGATTCAGAGAGGAGGTGAGTGGTATGGCAAAGCGCATGAAGGTCATGATCAAGGGCGCCGACCCGGAGAAAATGGATCAGGTATACGCCGATGTGGTGTGCTGTTTCATGGTCGTCGATGGTGGCGAGAAGGGCTACATGTTCGGGGCTTTACGTCCGGACAAACCACAGCCTGAGATTGACCCTGGCACGCTGGAAGAACACATGCGTGCACACTGTGTCCTGTATCACGGTATCGACCGCATGGCTCATGGTATGGACACTATCATGACCATGGCCAAAGAGTACGTCGAGAAGAACCGTGGCCGGATGGACTCTATGGTAGCTGGCGAAGAGTACTATCCGGGCCATGGACCCGACGATGCACCCGACGAGGACTAATCCTCTCGGTAACTACCCACAGAAGGAGAACACTCTGTGAGTGACAACGAACTAAAACTAGCCGAGAGTATGGCTGAGATATTTCTGGATTCAGAACGTCTCGGCTCCATGCTTGAAGCTCGCATTGGTGATGCCATCGAAGAGGTTATGCCTACTCGTGTACAGATCGAGACGGTAACAGCCAAGAAGGTGGTCACTAATGCGCGACCCGAACTGCCGCAGATCGTGCAGGCCCTATCCATGGGGATGTCGGTATGCCTGGTGGGTCCGACTGGTGGTGGAAAGAGCATGCTGTGTGAGCATGTGGCCGAGGCTATGGCCTTGGATTATATGCCGTTCACATGCAGCCCTGATGCCACCAGCTCATCACTACTGGGCAGATTGGTGCCCGATGGCAACGAGGGTGTGACGTATCAGCCTGGTGTGTTCCTGAAAGCCTACGAGCAGGGTGGTCTGTTCGTGGGTGAGGAGTTTGACAACTCCGACCCGAGCATACCTCTGGTGCTGAACACTGCGTTGGCCTCTAATATCCTACCGGTGCCTAACCGGGCGGAGAAGACGGTGGCTACGAGGCATCCCAACTTCAAGATGATCGTGAACATGAACACTTGGGGTCGTGGTGCCAGCCGTGAGTATGTCGGCCGTCTTCAGCAGGATGAGGCCTTACTGGACCGCTTTGTCGGTGCCGTGTTTCACATCGACTACGACGCAAAGTTGGAGCGTCGTCTGGCGTCTAAGTACCCGAAGCATGGTGCTGAGATCCTGAAGTTCGTCCGTAAGCTGCGCGAGAAGGCGGAGAAGGGTCACATGCGGCGCCCAGTTTCCACACGGTTCCTGATCAATGCCTGTAAGTGGGCTGAGCTGAAGTCTTTTGATGCTCACAAGGCGGTTGATCGTGTGCTGGTGGGCTGGACCGAAGATGAGCTGTCCAAGCTGAATGTCAAGAGCATGAAGAGGGATAGTTTCGGTGATCCTAATAAGCCGGCAGTCACCGCCGACTTGTCCGACACCGCTTCTGCCACGCTACAGGACGTACTGGAGGGCATAGCAGACGAACTGACGCCACTGGGTGATACACCGTGAGACTCGAAGAGGTCGTGCTTGAGGGTGGTCGCATCATGTATGCCGATGTCTTAACAGCAGAGGAGGATAAGGACAGACTCGGCGATGATTGGGGTCCAGTGGACAACTTCAAGCGGGACCCTGATGGTCCGGTGATGATCTGTACCCACTCACCCTACGATATGTTGGCAAACCATATCGACCGGTACCACCCTAAAAACGAAGGCCACGCCGAGGAGGATCGGCGCGGATGGCGGCCAAGTTGGACCGGTGGAACCATACAGGATGTTTTGGATCGCCGGAACGGCTGGCCCGAGGGCGTGGAGAAGATCACGAGAGATATCGCCCAGATCATCCCGGAGGGAGTGCAGGCCAGAAGGCCACGACCAACATGGAGAGAGGAGGGTCACGAGCTGAGCATGGATCGCCTGCGCGAGGGTCATGAGCGGTGCTGGTTGGGGCGCAGTCAACGCCCCGGCGAGCGCGTCATTGATATCATGATGCGGTTGGGTGAGAACTCCAACGCGAGTCAGGAGAGCCTGTACTTCAGAGGTGCGGCTGTCGTGGCGGCTGTGGACACACTGGAAGAACTGGGGTACAGGGTCAACCTGACCTCTATTCAGTGTACCACAGGGATGATCGGTGACAGTTACTCACCTCACTACAACACGATGTTGATAGACAAGGTCGAGGTTAAGCAAGCCCACGATCCAGTGGACATGGACTTCCTGGCAACCACAATGGCCAGCCCGCTGTTCTTTCGTGGCAACCTGTTTGCCCACTGGCGATGCCTGCCATGGATGGTTGGTAGCGGTCTGGGTGCATCGACTAACTTGCCACGTCACGTCCTGCATGGTAAGTACATGGTCGAGTACCTTCCCGACGACCAGGAGACGGCCAAGGAGTTGTACAGCAAGATCTTAGCAGCCGTGCAGAGCAACGAACTAGGTGTTATATAACACGTTGACATGGTCTCATATGACAGTTATATAACACCAACTTCAATGACGAAAGGAGGTGATATATTGGCTAAGACACCCAAGCGTCTGTCGCCCAAGGCCCGCTCCAACCTGACTGAAGACATCAAGCAGGGGGCCACGGCTCAGGCGCTGATGAGCAAGTACGGTATCTCACGGGCCACCGTCGATTACCATCGCAAGCGTGTCAGGGTTCCGCCGGCCGGGCCTGGGAGTAATGGTACTACCCAGATCCGCACCGAGAACCGCCTGCTGCGTGAGCTTGTAATCGACCTGGTCCTGGAACTTCGCCAGCGATCATGATACAGTTCATGGTGCCGGTGAGGATACCGTCAGGCAACAGGTGGAAGGACATGCACTGGGGTAAGAAGCGTAGGCTCAAGGATGTAGCGTTCGAGCACATGTTTCGTCAGATGCAGTCGATGGATGTGAAGATCCCGATAGCGACACCGTGTAAGATACGAGTGCACGTGTTCTTGAAGGGTACGCCAGAGGCTGACCCACGGAACTTCGTAACACCCGTGGACAAGATGCTGATCGACGCCCTGTGTGATCCGTCACCACCAGTAACCAAGAAAGGAACCATCCGTCAGCGGTTCAAGCGAGGGCTTGGACTAATACCGGATGACAAACCAAAGTACATTGTGGATGAGCGCATGCCTGAGCTGCACTATATGGCAGACGAAGACATGGCCGTGCTCAATGTATACCCGAAAGGAGAATTGGATGATACGTAAGTATTCATCTGAGACGTGGGTCGCTGTTGCTCGTGCGTATAAGGACGCACACAAGCGTAACGTGGGATCCACAGAGGCAGTCCAGGATGTGGCTGCCAAGCTGCACATGACGTACACGAAGGCTCGGTACTTAGTGAACTACCTTCTGTCCATGGATCGCAAGGTCCGTAGTGGTAGGCGCCCACGTAAGGGCATATGGCAGGAGATCCCGGCGTTACGTGCCGAGTTTCCTCTGCCCCGCTTCCGCGCTATGACAAAGCGTCGTCATACGAAGCGTGGCCTACGTGGTCCGTACAAGAAACGAGCGCCGCTCTCTGGCTCGCCGTTGCGACCGGGGGCACCGACGTTTGAAAGGCCCGTCATGCCTAAACTGGCTGACGTGCCGACCGAACTGCTCATGACTCCGGTGGATGGTAAGCCGGGACGTGTGCAGCTGCAGATCACCACGAACGTCAACATGGCCAACGCTTTGCTGGCCACCATCGCTAACGGAAAGGAACAGAAGCGTGCATGAGGTAGTCGCTGAATCTCCCGAGATTCAAGAGACCCAGCCGTGGGAGCCAGACCCGATCGAGACAGATGAGGCGCTCGAAGAGGCACTGCGCGAACACGCCGGCCTGGAGTTGAACAAGACCACAGGTCAGATCGAGGCCCTGAATAATCTCGTGGGCAAGTACCAGTACATGCGTGACCAGTTGGTAGCCCGGATCGAGAAGAAGCAGGCCATGCTGGAGATTGTGATCGAGCACTACGCTCGCGGTCGTCTCCATGAGATGGATAAGCGCCAGTGGAAAGGCGCGTTTGGTACGGTTCGCTTGACCAAGCGTAAGTACAAGCACGCCTTGACAGACAAGGCGCTGTTCATCGAGTGGGCAGAGAAGGCTGCGCCTCATCTACTCAAGAAGGAAAGTAAACAGGTGGTTACAGTGGATCGCCTGTTCGTCGATAACTACATCAAGCAGAAAGGAGAGATTCCGCTCGGGACTGAGGTGCAGGAAGAAGAGGGCTGCACGATCAGACCTGACACGACCGGCCTTACGGGTGGGTCGTAAACCAGGGCTGTTTCAGTCCTATGTCCAGGTGTTCAAGATGGCTGGCATGTATCTGCTGTGGATGGGCGGGGTGATAGCGGTGATCAGGATTCTGGTATGGCTATCGTCCTAGCCCGACAGCAGATCGTCAGTGGTACGAAGACACGCGAGATAGTCTCACGTGACTCGGGTACCATCATGCGTCTTGACATGTGGACGTGGAGACCCTTCGTCCAATTCTGGATCGACAATGGTATCGTGACAGAGGAGAAGGGATCACGGATGATGACACAGTCGGGCGAGCTGATACTCAGGATAGAGTGTCTAAGGCTCGCCCGGCCTCTCCACTGGAGGATTCATCCATTGGTATACGTGGGCCTTGCAGGAGACACCCCTGTAGGAAGCTGGTGGCAGAAGAATAAGGAGTGGTTACGTTCTCTGCCGCCACTGGATGTGTTGAAGTGTGACGGCCCCTTAGTAAAGCTCGACGATGGGCGTATCATGGACCGCAGTGCAGCTGAGAATGCCGGACTGGACTATGATACGCCCTATCGGGCGTCAATCGAGCAGGTGGATCGCGTCTGCGACTACCTACTCACAACACAGGAGGCGATTATAATCAAATGACTAACCCTCAATGTGACGAGCTGGCACGGCAGCTCTCCAACCTGGAAGCTAGAGTGTCCGAGGTTCAGCAGGACCTGTGGACTACCACCAAAGAGGTGGAAGGGCTACAGTCGAAGCTGGACGCACTGGAACACAAGGTGGACTACTCATGAGCCACTACTACGGTAGGATGCTGGGCAGCAGAGGTGAGGCTACCCGGTGTGGCACCAAGGACAGCGGCATGATCACCGTGGCTGCCGGCTGGGGCGGTGCCATTCGTGTCCAATTGTTCCAGGACGAAGGCGTAGACATGTTCGCCATCGAGCAGATACCATGGGAGGGTACGGGTGTAAGCCAGACCATAGCCTGTGGTGAGATCGGCCAGATGCTGGACACGGACTTCAACTCAGGTAAGTTCAAGATCCTGACCACAAGGAGACAAAAACGGGAGAAGGAGGACAAGTAATGGATGCTAACTTTGTACAGTGTGTAGGGGAGTTGCCGTGGGTGGGCTTTATCGTCGGCTGCATACTCCTCGGTGTCACGTTGGCGTGGCTGATCCACAGGGGTGTCACCGGCCTTGTCTGGTTACAGGAATGGAGGAGTAGGCGTCGGAATAAGCGTTATGAGAGAGCAGGTCTCAGGCAGAAGAAAAGAGAGGCTCGACCCGGCTACTGGGAACGGAGGGCTAAGTGGGAGAATATCTGGAACACGGTGGGTAAGTGGGTCGGGTACACCCTCTTGTTTGGCTTTCTTGGAACCGCCGGCACGTGGATGATATGGGGATTTGCCCGTGTCATCATCTGTATGACATCAACCTAGAAAGGAGGGGACATGACGAAACCACCGTTGACGGCAATCGTAAGTAATCAGGAGCGGGGCCAGACATGCGCTTGGCACCTGTGTAATTTTGATGAGACGGGCTGGCGCGACGACCCTGAGACTGTGGCTGTTGATTTCCTGGCCGACCTCATGCACCTGTGTGACACTGAGGGCTGGGAAGTAAGCAGGATTGTAGCCGCAGCCACGCACTACTATGAAGCAGAGGTACTAGAGGAGGAGACGCATGAGTAAGGATCGGCTCTTCAAGGCACTGGAGACCATCGCAGTGATGTGCTCTGATGAGGTAATGCCCCACGATCCTCAGACTGATGAGGGTCAGTGGGCGTTGGACCAGTTAGGTTTGATCTCTGAGGAGGCCCTAAAGGCCATGAGTGAGCACTTAACAGGAGGAGATGCGGATGAGTAATCAACTAAAACCCATCACCGACCCGGCTAAGATACAGACACTGGCCGAGACTGAGGGCATCAGCAACGCCCTGGCCCGGCAGTTCTTT
>Ga0255048_10002848_pt1 | contig 10766 bp, 8 predicted proteins | sample JV7_2_2_MG_FD_183619 | JGI IMG/M metagenome (GOLD analysis project Ga0255048, IMG submission 183619) | Seawater microbial communities from Jervis Inlet, British Columbia, Canada - JV7_2_2 | ecosystem: Environmental > Aquatic > Marine > Inlet | place: Canada: British Columbia | collected 2016-10-06
ATCTCCCGCTCGAAGCCATCGATGAGCTGCTCGACGCGCCCCATCTCTTGCATGATGTCCTGCGGGTTCACTTCACCGACGAGCACGCCTTGGTCGTCCACGACGGCGATCGGCAGACCGCGGCCCGCTGCGGCATATGCCGAGCTGATGACCGTGGTCGGGCTCACCGTGTCGAAATCGTCCCGCAGCGCCGCCTGCAAGTCGCTGGAGCCAGCAACCGAGGCGGCCAGGCCATCAGTGGCAGCGAATAGATCTGTAGGCTTTCCCTCTCCGTCAAGGAGGAAGGCCCCAACCCGGTCGCCGAGTTCCTTCGTGGCGTCTGCCAACGAGGAACCCGGCCTGAGGGGACGCGGTGGAGTCATGATCTCCTGGAGTTCGATCACGCGGCCCTGGTCGACATCCTGAACGAACTCAGCGACATAGGCAGTTGCTGGAGCCGTGAGGATCTCCTCGGGTGTGCCGATCTGCACAACAGCTCCGCCACGCATGATGCAGACACGGTCTCCGATACGCAGCGCTTCATTGAGATCGTGGGTGATGAAGAGAATCGTCTTGTGGAGCGCCTTCTGGATCTCGATGAGTTCGTCCTGCATCTGACGCCGGATCAGCGGATCGAGCGCGGAGAATGCCTCATCCATCAGGAGAATGTCCGGGTCAGAAGCCAGCGCCCGAGCCAGACCCACACGCTGCTGCATACCGCCCGAGAGCTCCTGGGTTGCGTTGAGGGCATACGGCTCCAAGCCAACGAGCGAGAGTGCTTCGAGTGATGCGGCATCGCGATCATCCTTGCCAACGCCTTGGACCTTCAATCCATAGCCAGTGTTGTCGATCACGTTGCGGTGGGGAAAAAGTGCGAAGTGTTGGAACACCATGCCCATCTTTTCGCGGCGGAAGATCTGAAGGCCAGATTTGGAGAGGGTCGACACATCGACATCGTCCACGGTCACCGTGCCCGAGGTGATCTCATGCAATCTGTTCACGGTACGAATCGCCGTCGACTTGCCCGAGCCTGACAGGCCCATCACAACGAAGAGCTCACCTTTGTTGACCGAAAAGCTGACGTCGTCGAGCCCAACGACGTGTCCCGACATCGCCTGTACGTCATCCTTGCTGTAGCCAGCCCTGATCAGGTCGAAGGCCCTCCCCCGTGGCTGCGGACCGAAGATCTTGTATACATGATCTAGCCGAATTATCTCTTCGCCAGCAGCGACCATTCGCTTCCTTCCCGCGCTTCTTCGCTCCAGCACGTCACCTAGCGCCTGCCAGCGCGTATCGCTCAAGCCAGCTCGGCAATCGAGAATCCCCCGCGCCTTCAGAAGAGCAACCTAACAGGCGCGCTCGACAGTTTCCAATGGCGGTCACGTTCAGCGGTTGCATGCCGCTCCATGGCGTTCCCTATGATGCGCTCAACAAGGAAGGTCTCAATGAACATTCTGATTTCGACTGATGGAGCGCTCAATCCGGATCGTGCCGCCGACGCCGCAGCACGCTGGTACTCCGAAGGTGACACCGTAACGGTGTTTACCGCCATGAACGTGCCAGCGACCTTCATGCGGGGAATCGGCGACAGCCGCGTGAAGGATGCCGCCCAAATCGCTCGCGAAGCAGGACGAACGATGGGAGCAGGCGATCGGGCTGCAGAACGCCTCATCGGGGCTCTGCCAGCGAAGACCATCAAGCAGCCAGATCTGCCCGTGGTCTCCTCGGTGGCCAACAACGCCGTGGCAATCACCAAGCCGATCGTGGAGGCACTCGCCAACAGGGGAATCGAGGCCAAGGCGCGTTGGTGGCCCACCGAACACCGCGCCGCCAGAGCGGTGATCGGTGCCGTCAAGATTCTCAATACTGACCTCGTGATCATCGGAACCCACGGACATGGGCGTCACGAAGGCCAACTCGGATCGACCGGAACGAAACTTGTACGCAACGTTCCGGCGTCGGTACTCGTGTTGCGCAATCCCACGCAAGAGACGACGGACGACCCCTAGCCCCGCCTTCGCCGGATTTCTGCCGTGATCGCAGGAACGACTTCGTGAAGATCGCCGATCACTGAGTAGTCGGCCTTTGCGACCATACTTGCTTCCGGATCGGTGTTGATCGCCAGCACCTTCTTCGATGCCATTGCACCCACCCAGTGCTGAATCGCCCCTGAGATGCCGCACGCAATGTATATCTTGGGCGCGATCTTGGTACCGGTCTGCCCGACCTGGTCACTGTGGGGACGCCAACCACTGTTCGTGGCGACCCTGGAGCATCCAACGACTCCGCCCAGAAGCCCAGCAAGCTCCTCCAGCGACATGAACCCGTCCTCGGATCCCACTCCGCGGCCACCGCCGACGACAACCGGAGACGTGGGAAGCGACATTCCGTCGGATTCCACCTCCCTGCTCACGATCATGGTTCGAGTCACCGACACATCGAGATCGGGGGTGAAGGAGCGCATCTCGCTGTCGGCTGAACCCCGCTCCGGCTCTCTCCGATGTGGGGCGAAGGTCATCAGCTTCGTCCCACCGACGAGGGTGGATTGTTCCAGCAGGGAACCGCCCCACCTGATTCGCGTAAGTGACCACGGGTCTCCGGGTTCGGCATCCAGGACGTTCGCGACCATGCCTTCGCCCATCCGGGCTGCAGCATGCGCCAGGGTTTCGTTGCCCCGGTCGGTAGCGGTTGCGACTACCGCCTCGGCGCCAGTATCTGAAGCAATCTGGGCAACTGTGGCGCCCCATGCCTCAGGGCCGTAGTCCGCCAAGAAGTCGTGATCGGCAACGTGAACTACCGTCGCCCCGTATCCCGAGGCATCCGCAGCGAGCTCACCAGTCGTACCGCCAATGATCAACGCCTCAACCTGCACTCCGAGCGCAGAGGCGATCTCGTTTGCGGCGGCGATGGATTCCCAGGTGACCGGATTCGCAGCACCTCGGTCGTGCTCGATCAGTGCGAGCACGCTCACGAGAGCACCCCTACTTCCTCGAGCATGTCGACAACAGCCGATGCCGCATCCGGACCGCGCCCGAGCTCAACCGTCTCTGTTGTCTGGTCTTCCGGTTCGATGAGTCGCACCATGGCTTGTGGACCCGATCCAACGGAGGTGACAACCTCGGCGATCTCGATCCTCTTCGAAGCCAACCTGCCCTTCAGGGTCGGATAGCGCGGGAGGTTGATGCCCTCGCTCACCCCAACAACGGCAGGTAGCGGGATCCGATAGACCTCAAAGCCAGCATCGACGCCGCGCCTCACCATCACATACGTGTCGTCCACGTCGATGCTCTTCGCTCCATTGACAATCGGCCTCGAAAGCGCGTGCGCCACCCTGACACCCACTTGGTATCCACCTGCGTCGGCAGACTCATTGCCGAACAGGATCAGATCGAATGGACCGTCCGCTACCTCGATGTGGCGCACAGCATCCGTGATGGCGGCTGCCGTCCGCACGGGATCCCAATCCGTTCCATCGGTAGCCACAAGAGCCGCTTTGTCTGCACCGACACTCGCTGCGGAACGGAGCTGGTCGGAAGCCTCTGGTGGTCCGACGGTGAGCACGGTGCTGTCACCGCCGTGGGTCTCGACGAGTTGAACAGCCGCCTCGACCGCACACTCCTCGTGCGGACTGATAACAAAGGAGAGATTCGACGCGTTCACGTCCTGGCCATCAGGCGTGATGAGGATGCGAGCGCCCGGTGCCGGCACTCGCTTGACGCAAACAAGAACGCGCACTACTAACCCTTCATCCGGGAATCGTCAGGATCAAATAGCGGCTCACTCCCCACGCGCGCTACCCGAACAGGGTAGAGCTCGTTCATGTACATGACTTGGAGGTCGTTTCCCTCAACAGCGTGTTCCGGCGGCAGATAGGCCATGAGAAGGAACTTGCCGAGGGATGGGCCTGCTCCCGCGGTCGTGACACGAGAGATCCGGCCTTCAGCGTCCACGATTCTGTCTCCTTCCAGAGTCAGGATCGGTTCGTTCCCTCCGCTGGGATATCGCTCGGTGCCATCAGCACTGGTGTGGCTCTCCATCGTGAGCGTGCAAAGCACGGTTACCGGCTCCTTGTCCCGTGCCATGAGGTAGCCCTCCTTGCCGATGAAGTCAGCCTTCTTCACGAGACGCCGCGCAAGGCCGGCCTCGACGGGCGAGTACTCGGACTCGAGCTCTGCACCCATGAGGCGATACCCCTTCTCGATACGGCCCGTCGTGCCGTACACGCCGATACCGACCGGTCGTACGTCGAACTCTGCGCCTGCCTCCCACAGCGTGTCCCACAGGCGAACCCCGTGTTCCATCGAGGTGTAGATCTCCCACCCGCTCTCTCCGATGTACGAGATCCGGAGCATCGAGACCGGGATCCCGTTGACGAGGGCGTTTTGCACCGTGCCATATCCGAAGGAATCCTGGGAGAGGTCCGCATCGGTGGCCTTGGACACCAGATCAACCGCATGCGGACCCCAGACTCCGACGGTGCAGAGGGCCGATGTGCGATTCTCGAACACCACCGAGCCATCTGTCGGCAAGTTCTTGCGGAACCAGTATTCATCGCGTCCACCGTCGAAGGCCCCCGTAACAATGCGATAGCGATGGTCTGCGAGCCGCAGCACGGTGAGATCCGACCGGAAGCCCCCACCTTCGGTGAGCACCGGCGTGTATACGGCGCGGCCGACGGCCACGTCGCATTTGTTGACGGTCATCCGCTCGATGTACTCGACAACGCCGGGACCAGCGACCTCGAAGATCTGGAAAGCCGTGAGATCGACCATGCCAACCTTGTCGCGAACATGGAGATGCTCGGCGTTGATGATCGGAGACCACCACCGGCGATCCCATTCATGGTCGCGATCCTTGACGCCGTAACGAGCCACCAGGTCGGCATTCGACTCGTACCACTGGGGCCGTTCCCATCCTCTCGCGTCGTAGAAGACGGCACCAAGTTCCTCTTCGCGTGGGCAGAACGGTGAGCGATTCATGCCTCGTGAGGATTCCCATTGCTCGGATGGATGCACGATCCCATACGTCTTGTTGAAGTGCTCTGCACAACGTGCATTGATGTGGTGCTCCGTCCGCTCATGGGGATAGAACCGCGCAATGTCCGAGCCGTGTGGGTCACACATGTGTGGGTAGCCGTACGTCATCCACTCAGCGATCATCTTCGCTATACCCGGTCCTTCCTTGATCCAGACCGCAGCGGCCGACCAGAGGTGCTCCACCTCGACCGTTTCACCGAGCACCGGCATCGCGTCTGGTGTCAGGGAGAGCAAGCCGTTGATGGCATACCGGATCTCGGCCGTTTCGAGGATCTCATCCATGATCTCGAGTGCATCGACGAGCTGATCGTCGAAGTCGTCTGGGGTGAATGGCATCTCGGTTGGCGAGAGCGCGGCCTCCTCGTTTGACGGGATCTCGTCCGGATGATGGAAGATCGGCCGGTGTGCATAGCTCCCCACCTCCATTGAACCAGCCGACTGACGTTCGTACATGAACGTGTCCATGTCGCGGACGATGGGATAGCCGATCTCGTTGCCCGTCTTACGGAGAACGTCGATCGGGCCGACATCTGCCATCTGGTGCACCGCAGGGGTGAGAGGAATAGTCGCGCCAGCCATTGCGGCGATGCGGGGGCTCCAGACACCACACGCAACGATCACCCGGTCCGCCTCGATGCGACCCTTGTCCGTCACAACGGCGCTGATCCTTGGACGTTTGTGATCCACAGGGGCAGTCTCGAGACCAAGCACCTCCGTGTTGGCGAACACCTTGAGTACACCGGCCTCCTTTGCCTTGTCGCGCATCATCGTGCCGAACCCGAGGGAGTCGACCACGGAAACACTCGGGGTGTAGAAGCCACCAAGCAACACGTCTTCGTTGATGAACGGAACGAGTTCCTTGATCTCGGCGGGGGTAACCAGTGACGATTCGATCCCCCATGCCGTCGCTGAGGTCATGCGCCGGCGCAGTTCCTCCATTCGTTCCTCTGTCCTGGCAACCTCGATCCCGCCGCACGCCGTATTCATCCCGGCAGCTTCGAACGCACGCTGGCTTTCGACCGTGAGGAACGCCATCTCCTTGTTGTGGTCGGTCGGAAATATGAAGTTTGACGCATGGCCGGTCGACCCTCCCGGGTTCGGGAGTGGACCTTTATCGATGAGGACCATGTCCTTCCATCCGAGATCGGCCAGATAGCCGACCAAAGAGCTGCCGACGATACCCGCACCGATGATGACCACTTCGGCGCGATCGGGGAGATCACCCACGGTTATTCCTCCAATTCGTGATATATCACTAGTATATGGATTAGGGTGAACACACGTCAAATGGGAACACGATGACAACCACCGAACAGGCCACACCCCGTCCAAGCCAAGCGGACCTCGCCTACGAAGAGGTTCGCGACCTGCTCGTACGCCTCGAGATCGCACCAGGTGCTCCCATCATCGAGGCTGACCTCATGGAGCGGACGGGGTTCGGCCGGACACCGCTCCGTGAGGCCCTCAATCGGTTGGAAGCTGAGCGCCTCGTCAAGATCTACCCAAGGCGAGGGACGTTCGCCGCTGACATCAATCTGGCTGACCTCGCTCTGATCACAGATCTGCGCGAGGAGCTGGAAGGCCACGCGGCGCACCGAGCAGCAGAACGCGCCACACCCGATGAGCGGGCGATGCTATCCCAGATCGCGGGAGAAATCGGACATTCCCAGGAACAGATGAGCCTCGACACCGAGATCCACCGCGCCATCTACGCCGCGTCACACAACCACTTCCTGATGGAGACGGCAACCCAGTACTACAACCTGTCAATGCGCATTTGGCGGCTCTTCATGGACCGACTACCCGAGATCGCAGCCCATGTGGGCGAACACAAAGCACTCCTCCAAGCGATCGTCAGCGGGGACGCGGAGACGGCCAGGAATCTGGCTCGTGCTCACGTCCGGCGCTTCGAGTCAGCGGTCCGGAAACTCCTGTGAAGGACGAACGATGAATGGCTGTCGTCAATCGTCCGTCGTTCTCTTGAAGGACTTCTGGTATTCCTCGCTGCCTTCGGCGATCTGTTGAAGCCCCTTGGTGGTCGCAGAGACACCGGGTCCACCATGGCCTCCCTGGGTGTGGGAGGCATCCTTGATCGTGCTGGCCAGATCGTCGGGGGCTTCGACAGCGTGGCCCCGACTTCGGAACGTGTCACTCACCCAGAACCTGAATGACTTCCAGAAACCGCTGATAGAACTCCTATCCCAGCGTTTCCAAGCCTAGTTCCAGATATGCAGCCACATCGCGGAAAGAAGCTACCCCAACTGGGCGATTCGACTCACCCGTCAACGGCACATGAGAGAACCCCCGCAGAGCCATCTCCCGGATTCCCTCGGCGATCGATGATCGGGCGGACAGTGCGACGGGGTCGGGCGTCATGGCGTTCTCCATGGCAATGGTCGACAAATCGACGCGTTCACAGCCGTACAGCATCATCAGGTCGTACTCCGTGAAGACACCAACGAGCTGCTCCCGATCGTCAACCACGAGCACGGAGCCGATCGACCTTACCTGCATGTGATGAGCCGCGACATCGACGGTGTCCTTCATGCCGACGGTCACAGGGTTGCTCGTGTTGATACCGGTGAAGTCGACAAGAGCGAGGCTCTGGTGGATCGCCCGGTCCGCCGTCGTGTCACCGAGGCGGGCAGCCACGACGTTGGCGATAGTCTCCATGATCGCGTAGTACGACAGATTGCCAACCAGTTCGCCGTCACCTCCAAGCACTGGAACATTCCTGACCCACCAGTCGGCCATCACCGCCAAGCCGTCTGCGGCGCTGTCGGTGCTCCGGATTGTGCGAACTGTTGTCGTCATCGCGTCACGAATCGGGCGAGAACACGAACCCTCTCTACCGATGACCCGCTGCAGCACGTCACGCTCGGTGAACACCCCGACCAGCTTCTCAGCTTCAACCACACACGCACACGCTTGCCCGACTTCGCGCATCGCTCGAACCGCGTAACCTGTCGACTCATCGGCAGAGACTTTCACATATCGGTCCAGGTCAAGACTCAGAATGGGCGTTGCCTCCAGAGCCTCTCCGATGTTCACAACGTCCTCTCTACCCGTGCCCTACGCCCACCCTATCAAGGGATCGAAGACCGCGGTCCGCCCTCGATCGCCGGTCGCGCGACCAGCTACCCTGTCGCCACACGCGATATTGGGGAAGCGAGTCACCGTGAGTTCAAGCGCCTATCGTGGAGGGCGAGGCAGCCGTCGCGGCGGCCGTCGCCGCGGAGCACGTACGTCAACCCGATCGCGGCTCGCCAGGCCTCTGGTGAACAACCTCCCCCACACGGAGGTTCTGAGCGGAGAGGGCATCGAGACGATCCACAAGGCCTCCATGCGTCTCCTCGCCAAGACAGGGATGCTGGTCCTCGACTTCCCCAGGGCACTCGAGACCTTTCGCGAGAATGGTGCCAAGGTCGAAGGCGACATGGTGTGGATCGATGAAGACACGCTGATGCACTTCGTTTCGATGGCTCCCTCGTCATTCACCCTGCTGGCCAGGAATCCCGACAACAACCTCCCCGTCGGTGGGCGCAACACCTTCTTCTCCCCTGCCTACGGGCCTCCGTTCGTCTCGGATCGCGACCGAGGACGCCGTCCAGGTACCATCGACGACTTTCGCGATCTTGCGCGTCTCACCTACATGATTTCCCACCTGCACCATGCGGGAGGGGTCATTGTCGAGCCGAACGACATCAATGTTGGCGAACGCCACCTCGACATGCTGATGGCCCACATCACGCTGAGCGACAAGTCCTTCATGGGAAGCGTGACGCGTCCTGACAATGCCCGCGATTCGGTCACGATGGCCGAGATCCTGCTCGGCCGTCAGGCGATAAGGGAGAACCCTGCGCTCCTTTCGATCATCAGCATCTCAAGCCCACTGCGCATGGACGATCGGATGCTTGGTGCCCTCGAGGTATACGCCAAGGCAAACCAGGCGATGATCCTGGCTTCCTTCATCATCGTCGGAGCCATGTCACCGACGACACTGGCCGCAACGATCGCACAGCAGAACGCAGAATCGCTCTTCGCTATCGCCTACGCGCAAATGCTCAACCCCGGCACTCCCTGCGTTCAGGGTCCGTTCCTGCCGACCGTCGACATGAAGAGCGGAGCGCCATGCTTCGGCACGCCGGAGAGTGCTCTCGCGCTCTACGCCTGCGCCCAGCTCGCCCGTCGATACAACCTCCCGTTTCGATCGGGCGGAAACTACACGGCATCACAGATTCCCGATGCACAGGCCGGCTACGAGTCGGCAAGCTCACTCTGGCCAACGGTACAGGCTGGCACGAATGTCGTTCTCCACGCCGCTGGCTGGCTCGAAGGAGGATTGACGACGGGCTATGAGAAACTCATCCTCGACGCGGAGACGCTCGGGATGATGGCGAAGTACGTTGAGGGCATAGGCCTGACCGAGGAGGACTTCGCGTGGGATGCCTATGGAGAGGCCGGTCACGGTGGACATTTCTTGGGGACGGCGCACACGCTGAGGCACTACGAGACCGCCTTCTACCAGCACAAGGTCTTCAACATGGACAGCTTCGAGAAGTGGGAGGAGGAAGGCAGCCAGGATGCCTACCTCCGCGCCAATGGGATCTGGAAGCAGATGCTGTCTGACTACGAGCAACCAGCCCTCGACGATACGATCACCGAAGAACTCACAGCTTTCGTTGCCCACCGACGAGCCGAAATCAGCGGCCACGAACCGCGATCGGAGTGGGACACGTCGACATGATCGAGCGAGTGGCATGAGCCAGATCTCCGTTCCAACTGCTTCGTCGTTTCCGACGTCCGCTGGCGCCGTTGTCGTCGGCGGTGGAATCGTAGGGGTCGCGACCGCGTTCTGGCTCTCACGCGCCGGGTTGGACACGGTACTCGTCGAGATGCGTGACGGCCTTTCGACGCTCACGACGCCGACCTCGATCGAGAGCTTCAGGGCACAGTTCACCGAGCCAGCGATGGCAGCACTCGCCATACCGAGCATCCACAAGCTGGAGAACTTCGCCGAGGTTGTTGGTATCTCCGATATCGAAATCGACATCACCCATCAGGGATACCTGTTCGTGACTGATGACGAGGGAATGACCGGTCGATTGAGCTCCGCTGTCGCGACCCATCACGAGCTCGGCGTATCCGATTCGGAGTTCCTCACAGGGGATGAGCTCACGCACCGATTCCCCTACATCTCAGACGGCGTTGTCGCTGGTACGTTCCGACAACGCGACGGCTGGTTCTCCACACACGAGGCGACACAAGGATTCGCCAAGGGGAGCAATGCCCGATTCCTGCTCCAGACGAGGGTGACGGACATCCTCGCTGATGGGCGTGGCGTCACCGGAGTCCTAACGGACCGCGGAGCGATCAGTACACGCACCGTCGTCAATGCGGCAGGACCTTTTGCTGGTGCTATCGGCACCATGGCTGGCCTCGACGTTCCTCTCGAGCCGGTTCGGCGCCAGAAGGTGTTCGTAACCCCGAGACCACAGATCCCACAGGACGCTCCTTTGTGTATCGATATCGCTCGGGAAGCGTATTGGAGACCTTCTGGTGGCGGTGCACTACTGGGGTGGGTTGATCCTGACGAACCGGTCAGCGCACCTACCGAGGACGTACCAACGGATTGGGACTTCCCCGCCATCGTGTTGGACAAGCTCACCAACCTCTTCCCCTTCTGGGGCGACATCGCGGATGGACTCAGCAGCAATGACCTGCGGACCAGCGCCGGCTACTACGTCTACA
>Ga0255048_10002851_pt1 | contig 10750 bp, 13 predicted proteins | sample JV7_2_2_MG_FD_183619 | JGI IMG/M metagenome (GOLD analysis project Ga0255048, IMG submission 183619) | Seawater microbial communities from Jervis Inlet, British Columbia, Canada - JV7_2_2 | ecosystem: Environmental > Aquatic > Marine > Inlet | place: Canada: British Columbia | collected 2016-10-06
TTTCGGTAATAGGAACAGGCTCTTGCGCTGTTGGTGCTGTGGGTGTTGCGCTTGGGTCCGTAGGAGTTCCAGCTTCAACCGTAGGCTCTGGCTGTCCAGTAGTACTCGGCGCTGCTTCGGGCGTTTCCGTAGGGACAATGACCGGGGTTGTTTCAGGCTCATCCTTGAAGTCCATTTCCTTTTCGAGTGCAGCTTCGATTGCGGAGTCAGTTGATACATCGCTCATTGCGGTGGTCCTTGTGTTTGTCCAACTACTTGCGCGAAGATATCTTCTACTGGTGCACCTTGCGCCAGTGCAAGTCCGATGGCTTTCTTTGCTTCAGGTGGAAGTGAGTCAATTAGTTGCGCGAACTGTCCAAGTGCTTCCTCAACACCTGCACCATCCGGTTGACCCGAGTTTCCTTCACCACTACCCTCAGCGGGTTGTTGCAACTGCGTCTCGATGCTCTCCCGTATCAGTTGCCAATCTTCGGCAGAGATGATTACTTCGTCAAACGCTTTCTCGAATACTTGTAGTGTGATGATTAACGCCACGGGTGATGCACTCGCAAACTGGCCGAGTATCTGTCCGATTTCACTTGCTTGTTGTTTCTTTACAGCCGAGGAAGGTTTAACAACTGAGCCGCCAACAATCTGTAGCGAATAAGACCGTGCGATCTCAGTAGCTTCCATATTCCTCCAGTTCTGTGCGAGCTCTTCACCTAACAGGTCTATAACTGTAGCCTTGTCCATGAACTGCAAGCACAACTGTGCAACCTTCCACATCGCACCACCCGAGAAGTCTTCAACGGCATCGATCTTCTCGTCCATGCGTGTCTGTGCAATACTGTTGTATGTGTTAACAGCATCGTTTGTTGTGTTCGTCTTGAACTGTGCACCACGCAACACATCAGCAACCGATGAGATACGATCAATCGCTGTCATCTGTCCTGACTTGTCAAATAGTTGCGCGAAGTTCGTAGATGGCGGAACCAGCGCATCGAGTACATCGCCGATCTTCTCGCCTTCGTCCAAAGGAATGCCAAGGGCACGGTTCTTGTCACCTGATAGGAGTTGATCAACTTTGCCTTGGTCAATCTTTCTTGAGTTGAACACGATGTTGCGTTGTGCCCAACGCCGCGCCTGTCGGAACTCCGAGTTGATCTCGTTAACAGCGTCTTGCTGGTCCAAGTAGTACGAGACTTCACCCTTCGTACGACCACCTGTAGGTGACGGGATCATGTACAACGGTTCGATTGGGAAGAACGAGTCAAGATGGTACGGATCATCCCACACCCATATAGGGAATGACCAATCTTCGTCATTGTACATCAGGACACGCTGCGTCGTACGGTCCCACACCATCCAGACCTTTGTGAACTGTGCACGATCGTAGGCTTCTTTGTTGTCAAAGCCGTACAACGTGTGTACGTTCTTCTCAGATGATTCGCCGTCGCCTAGAAGCGAGAACGAATCGATCTGATCTTCTAACGGTGTATCCGTACCATCTTGCAGCTTCATAACGTGCGTCGGGCGGTATATGCTCTTGTGCGTATCACCAACCTTCGTAGCGTAACGTGCAAGTATCAACGCCGTCGGGATCATGTCCTGTATCATTATCCAGCGCGCATCAGTGAAATCCTCCTCGATAGACGCCGGATCGATCAGTACCTCCCAAGGCATACGATACCGTGAGAATGGTCCTTCAGGACGCAATAGATCGGTAGCGTTCTCTAACGCTTGAAGCTGCCCCTCTAACAGTGCAACATCTTTACCAGCCTTCGCCGTCTCTAACTTTTTGGCGATCTCGGTTAGTGATGTGATAGCACCCTCAGATGATTGATCCTTCTTTGTCCACCCAATCTCCATGTAGGAGCATGAAGTCAGCAACGCCATCACAACACTACGACGCATCTTGTGTTTGATTGGGAAGTTCGGTGCAGCTCGACGAAGGATCAATGCATTACACAACTTCTCAAGAGTGCGAGCGTCTTGATCCATAGAGCGTTTAGTCGCTGTGACTTCGACGGTAGGGTTCTTAGAGTATACGAGTGGTACGAGTGCTGACGTGTTAGCGAACACAAGGTTTTCTATCTCAGAGAAATCATCACTGAGCTTTCGTGCTGCACCGATGTTCCGTGCACGATTGCCGTCGCCAGACTCACGTAGGTCTTCTGCTGTATTGTAGAAGTAGCGAATAGCTTCCTTCCACGCCTCCATGACATTCTCATCGCGACGTATCGCTGCTGTACGACGAGACTTCCATACAGCACCGTGCGCTTTGGAAACAGGTATCTTTGAATCACCAACTACTTGGTAAACTGGCGGCGGCTTTTTCGTGCGCGTTGCCTTCTTGTCAATACTTTCGAGGCCGCCCTTACGGAGTGCATTGTCAAGATCGGAGTTGGGTTCACGTGCCATTAGGCGTACCTCGGGCTGCGTTGTGCTTGCCGCTCGTCAGCGTGTTCGTGCCAGCGGAACATTGCATCTTCTATCTTCGGCTTCTTTCTGACGATTGCCGCAATCTCCGGTCGATGCGACAATGCATACTTGATCATTGTCATGCTATGGTCATTCTTTTCGATAGGCTTTTCAACAGTGTCACCAACAACATCTTTCTGCCAATTGTATGCTCCGATCTCATCATCGAACCACTCGCACTTGTCTGATACATATAGATGTGGTGCGGGATGATTTCCATCGTAAGGACTTCTATGTGCTTTACGTGGCTTGATGAAAGAAGTGATCTTTATGATGCCGTTAGCAACATTGTTGTTACCCGCAGACATTATGATTGGGTTGTCTTTATCATTAGCAAAGATATTCGAGATGGACTCACCAACTGTACTCTTCCTACCTGTCGCACCGCGCTTGAATATTGATGGATCGGCTCTGACAACCAACGCGGGTGCTGCAAAGGGGAGAGCACTAAGGTACATATGACGTATCTCGTTGATACGTGCAGCCTGTTCATCAATAGGTAGTTCTTTCTCGTAGAACCCATCCATTAGGTGTACGTTACCATCTACATCGGTGAAGAAGAAACCGTAGCATGCTGGAACAGCAAGGCCATAGTCGTAGCCTTCAATGATACCGGGCATGCGAGAGAAATCTTGATACTGTCGAGCATACCAACGTGTAACATCCTCGTGGTAGATCATCTGCGTTGTGCTGTTCCACAGTGGGAATACCAACCCTTCGTATGCTGCCCACTTACCCAGTAGGAAGCGATCGCGCATCTGACCGGTGTATGTTGCCTCAAGACCTCTGATGAAGTCCTCTTCCAAGTTGTCGGCATTCTCGTACGTACTACTCTCGTACAATTCGATCATCGGTAACTCTGTTACATCATCCCAAATGAGTTCATCATCTATGGTACCGTCTTTGTAATACTTGTGTAGTGGTTGAACCAGCTTCTTGTACACCCAATTACGTGTGGGGTTCGTTGTAATAACGAACCAACGGGGACCGCTCGACGGCATGGAAACATCGTCACCATGGTATATTGCCATACCACGTAACCTGCCAAGCAGATCGAGAAAGTCCTTATGCGTTATCTCTGGGTCTTCCATCTGATCAACAACGATCCAGTCGTACGTCGCAGACAAGAGGTTTGATGTCGTTTGCTCACCTGTCGAACGTCCCTGTTGTTGTATGTAACGGAAGTTTATAGTAGTACCGTTCGTTATCACGCAAGTATTCGACGCGTTTGCGCTGCGGGGAAATGACTTAATCCATGACGGCGGACACCACTTCAAGAACTCCTTGCGAATGGTGTCATTCAATTTGGGATATGTAGCGCGCGCGATCAACCCGTTCGAGCCGGGGTAATCGCGCGCAAGTTTTAGTGCCAAGACGACAGCCGCAGCAGTCTTACCGTTACCATAACCACCACCAAATATACGGACCTTAGCACGCGACTTATGAAAGTCGTCGTGCGTCGATCCTTCTGTATATTTGTATGTTGCCTTTGCCATGTTACGTACTCGATGGTTCAGGTGGTCGTGGTGGTGACGCAGGCGTTGCTGGTGTAGTCGGCGTCGATGGAGTTGCGGGTGTCCGTGCCATTAGTTACCTATCCAGTTGCCCGTTCCAGTGCATCGACTATCTGTCGCCCGGCTCTCTCGACAGGCAACGCCATCAGCTAACTTGTCTGCGGCAAGCCCCGTCGAGATAAAGCGGGTCAACATGATGCTCATGTCAATGCCGGTTGAAGCGTCAGCCTCGACATTCGCACCTTGAGAACCAAACACGCTATAGGCATTTGTCGCCACCGGTGAGTCCGGCTCTGTGCCCAGCGGAATTACCCCGCCCATTAGCTCTCCGTTATTATCGAGCGTCGGAACGCTTGCGATCTCAAACGCCTTGTATCCGAGAGTGATAGATGGCACCGGACCCTCGGCCAGCCCTGCACCGACTGTTAGGCCGATTATAGTACCCTGCCCGAATAGAATTGGTGCATTCTTCGAACTAGAACAAGAGGCGATACTGAGTGCCATTGCTGACACCAGAACGGTTGTTAGAATCTTCATGGACGTTCTCCTTGAGTTGTACAGATTCCATCGGCGAAGTGTCGCTCCATAATTCGCCGGGCCTCAGTTGCATCATGCAGAACGAATAGAGCGAAGCAGTCATGCCCAATGCTAGTCGTTTCGATGTTGTAGTATCCGATGGCATCGAAATGAGCAGTTGCAGCTATGCCGATCCCTTGCATTTGTACCAGATAACTGTCCCCAACTGCAGGGAAGGCTACAACACCAAAGGACCAGTGTTTCGTAAGACGTACGCCATCGCCATCAAACACCTCCGTTATGGTGCATCCTGCCGTGAGAACAGCAAGTAACACTGTTATAGCAAATCGATAGATCACTCTATCGGTGCCTCGATACCGAGGAACCAGTCGATCCGATCTGCCAAGTACGGCGCACCGAATAGATCACGCAGTGCATAGAGGAACACAATGAATGCGATCAACGCACTCAAAGCGTAAAGGCCGGGATACTTTTTTACACGTGCAGGTATCCAAGATGCCATCTTCTCCTTTACCATAGTGTTCTCCTTGTCTTATGGTACACTTGTCATGCGGTGCGCGCTTTCGGTGTGCTGATTAAGTCGATTCCCAAGAGTAGCGATCTGCTCAGTCTGGACCGCAATCGCTACAGTTTGGTTCTGTACTGTAGTGAACAACCAAATTCCCAAAGCGAGGATAGCCAAACTTGTAATAGTCTGTAGACGACTCTCCCAATATGGTTGGCAGACCTGTTCAGTCACTTGAATAACCTCTCGACTTCATCGGGCGAGCAGTCTACACCATCCTGCGCGCCCCAAAGATAGAAAGCAAGGTCGCGGGCACTTCCACTCCCTGCACCATCAGGGTGTTGAACATGCTCACGGAACCGTGCCCAAGTCATTACAGCTTCGACTACTTCCTCATGGTCGCCCCAGCGCGCTGCATCGCACGCCATACCATAGCCTTGCACGTAATGCACTGACTGATCTGTGATCTCAGCGCTGTCAATCTCAAGACAAGCGCTAAGAGTAAGACACAATGTACCGATTATGACAATGTAACGGTACATGATACGACCTTGTTTAGTCTCAGTTGCCTTCGAGATTATCCGCAACACCAGCGGCTTTGTTCATGCGCTGCTGCTTCAAGCCACGAGCAAACTCGATCTGACCGTCCATCAAGGCATCGACGTAGAATTTGCCTGCCTCTACCCGCGTCATAACGCGTAGGCCACCGGCCCCATCGTCAATCTGATTGAAAGTGTCGTTTCTCAGATCATCGATGAACTCCACCACTCGCGCATCAGAAGGGTTGATGGTTCGTGAAGTAGTCTGTGCACCTATAGTGAGCGAGATTGTGAACTCAGCGGCGAGGGCCGCAGCACTGATGCCGAGAACAAAAGTAGCGACCAGAAGAGAGGACTTGAAGAGTTTACGCATTTTAGAGGTCTCCTTAGTTAGTTAGTTTCAGGGTCGTTACGTTCCGTTATTTGATCTGCCGGTCTCTACCCAAGCACTTAACACGCCAGCGCATATCAGGCTAAGGGTGTCCTGCGCGTTGTCCATTGCGAAGTCACCGGCGAGTTGCAGGTTGCCAGTGCCGTCCTTGGCAGTAATCGTGACAGTATCACTGTCGGCTTGGATCACTAGATGCGCGCCATCTACGCAACCATTGATCGTAACTAGATCGTCGTCTGCTGCGCCCTCACCGATGATGGTGTGATAGGAGCCGGTCGCGGTAACAACGCCAGTTGCGGCGGTCAGCGCGCCAGCGTCTTGGGTGTGGAGCGCGCCAGCGAGGAAGATGTCACGCGGCCTTGTCGCGCCGGTCGCACCGATATCGTAGGTGTTGTCTAAGCCAGAAACAAAGTGCCCGGCACTCTGCACCACCCAGCGGGTCGTCTCTGGGTTTGTGCGGAGCCTGATCTGGCCGGCTGAAACACTCGTTCCTGCGACAAGATTTAGATGGCTCGCCGAATTGATTTCAATGTTGCGGCCCGTGCCGGTCCCGTTTGCTTTCGTCTTAATAGCAAACGTATTTGTAACGTCGATCCAGCCGAGCGCGGCCAACTCATTGTTGCTCGCGTCCGTCCATGTGTTGAAGACGTTGAGGGTCGTTGGGAAGGCGCCGCTGCGCATGGCGAGTGTTCGACTAGCTTCGCGGAAGAGTGATAGGTCTTGAACTTGTGAAGCGTTGCCTGCTGACCACCCAAGACTGAAGGTGCTGTGCAAAGTGATCTGACTTGTTACTCCACCCATCTTAAATTTGGCCGATCCATTGTAGGCGTAGAGCATATCTAAATCGCTATTAAGGAAATACAAGCCGCTGTTCGCATCGGATGCGCGAATAGCTGGTGCGGTTACCGAACCGGAACCGATCTGAAGTTCGCCGGCCTTGTTCGCATTGATCACACTTGAGCCACCAACCTGACGATCGAATACTAATGAGGTCGAGAGAGAGGCGGTATCGGTCACGTTGATCTTGTCAGCGGTGAAGGCAACCGCAGCGTTGTTCCACGTCTGCGAGCCGTCGATCAGCGGTGCGTCGGCGGTGATCGTGCCGCCTGCGATGGTGGCCTGCGTCAGGTTGGCCTGAATGAGGGTGCGAACATCAGCAAAAGGAAAGAGCTTGGCGCTCCACGTGCCCGCTGGATCATCAACGCCGAATGCTTTGTCCGTTAGAAGTGGAACAGCATCGGGGTAAGAATTGAGCGAAGTCTGCGCGGAGGCGGGAGCTACTGCCAGCAATCCAGCGAGCGCGGCGAACAGGAACTTTTTGGTGGTCATGTCTCGTCCTTTATTCTCTGACCGGATTCATCAACGATGAAAGCGCCGGACTCGTCCAGTATATCACCAGATGTAGGCAGACTTGCTACGGCTGCTCTTTTACGCAACAGCCCTTTTGCTTTTGCAAACTTTTGTCGCATGACGATCACACAGAACGTTTATGCAAGTGTACGTCAACAAGTGTACCCGTACCGCCTGATTGTGTAATCTGTACATATCGCGGGGCGTCACGATAATTTTCAACAGTGTTAGTTATAGTAATGCTGCTGTCTGCATTCAATACAGTCTGCATAGTACGAAGATTGTCTTTATCTTCGCCACCCTTCATAACAAAAGTTGCACCACCCATTGTACCACTGATGTGCAGATCGAGATCAGCAACACCACCAGTAAGATCGAAGACAGGTAGCGTATCGTTTTCATCAATACCGAGCCATGTTCGCGACCATTCGTTTGCAACGGACTGTTCGATTCCGGGGAATGGTGCATTACCAGATACGTCTTCAACCAGCGGCATTGTGATCTCCTGTGATGTCGATCATCGGGCGTGTGACTGTTTCATCGCGCACTGTTACAACGATGTTCAGTGCCTCACTCAAATCGATACGGTCGCGCTCATCCTTTGCGCTGTGGCCTGTACGATTGAGTATATCTTTTGCTGCATTCAGTTGTATATCAGGACTTGGACTGTCAACCAAACCTGCAATACGTTCAGCAGCCCTGTGTGATGCCTTTGCAAGTAGTGCTTTTACATTCGCAGCATCAGCGACCAATACATTATCAACAATCTCTGACTCCAATGTACGATACGCTTCTAGCGTGCGTATGTTCGTTATCTGTTCAATAGTTAGTCCTGTAGCGATTGCAATCTCCTGTCGTGCGAGGCCATACATTGTATACATCAGCACGACACCGATGGCATTCATCGTTTTCGGAGGTTCTGGCAGGTCAACTACACGACGGCGCGTACGTCCAACGATGTCCTGTGCGCGTTGTGCATTCGGAATTTCAACAAACGTAGATGCTTGCTGTACAGGCCCCCCTGTAGACGGATCGATAGTTGTACCGTCCGCTAATACAAGCGGTTCGTTCGGCGCTGGTAGCGCTTCCGTCATCGAGCAGCACCAAATGCTTTACGTAGCGCTGCTTCGCCATCACTTGGAGTGGGCAGTACAGTGACAGTTCCCCCACGATTTGCGTTCAGATTAGCTTGCCCAGTTAGACTAGCATTCGCTCGACCCATTGCTGCATTGCCTGCAACAACAGCCTGCATTAGTTGTACACGTTGCATCTGAGACAAATCTTGGAAGAATACATGCTCGCCTTTCTTCCCACCGAACAGCGATATTATTATAGTCTGTAACACTTCGACGTTCGGACTACCGCCCTTGCCTACTGGTAGAACCTTTACAAAATCTTGGAGTGTGTAATCAATGGTCGTATCGATTGCTTCGGCTGCTTTTCGTGCAGCAGCTTCCGCTTGTGGATCAAAACCAATCGCTGCACGGCGATCTGGGTTCACTGAACGATCAGCAGAGTTTGCACTTCCTTCCTGCCCAATTGGTGCACTTTCTGGCGATGGTAGTGCAAGTTGTGGTTCTGGTCCTGTGATAACAGGTTGCGCATTTCCCCCACGATTTGCGTTACCACTTGGAGTGGGCGGTACAGTGACAGTAAGGGCACTGTTTGTTTCGGGTGTGGGGAGCCCAAGCGGTCGATCTGACGCACCAAGTTGGAATGTATCGATAGGTGATACTACATCAGGTGCACCGCCGGGACGGTTTGTTAGTGTAGCACCTGTTGCTACGATGAATGCCAAGAGTTTGGCTATCTCATCACTACCAATGGCTTCCCCTTCTATACCTGCACTTCCTGTCGCCGGATTGATAGGTGATGCAACGCCGGGTGATGTAACGCTATCAGGCCGTGAAGCTGGTAGCGGAGCCGCAGGCGGTGCACTCACCACAGGTGTACTTGCTGTGAGGGGGATAGCAGTAGACCCGTTGACACCACTCGGCGCTGCAACTGGTTGTGCACCGGCTGGAGAACTTGCGCCTGCGTCGGGATTACCTAACTGTTCCGACGCAACGAGTTCTGCACGCGCTTGTGCACGATTGATGTTCTCTGGTGTAGGTGGTATACCCTCTAGGAATTGTAGCTTTAGCGCCGCTACGAAGTCACTGAAGTTGTCAAACGACGCTGCATCATCTGGAGGATTACGAAACGATAGGCGATCTTCGTTAGCCATCGTACTACCCTACAGCGTTTGTTGTTCATCTAGTTGACCACCACCACCGTTACCGCTCGGGTCCGCAGGGTACGACCCTGGAACGAACTCTTCCTCAAGCATTGCAGTGATTGCTGTCTGATCAGCGGTTGCGGAGACACGATTCACTGCATCAACAGTATCGATCGTTCGTGCACCACCACCGGCAGGAGCACTACCAGGTGTGCTAAATGTAGCAGCACGTGCAAACTGTGCAAGTGCGGCACTACCGGCTGCAACACCATTCAACGTGATCATTAGTTCCTTGAACGAACGCAAGCCCTCGTTGCGGAACAGTTTCGATACACGTTTACGGAGTGGCTCGGTTTCGAGTAGTGTATGCCCTGACGGTTGGATTGTGTCGAACAACCCTGAGAAGCCTGCGGTTGCCATAGGTACGTTCCCTTATATATGGAGGCCCGCATTCACTATATCAGCCCAATTGTCTGCCGTCTAGCAAATTCGACCACCTAGGGGGATTGACAAGGGGGCCAAACCCGGTTACGATCAATCGTCCCCCCGACAGGGGGCCAGTAGGAAGACTGGCTGTGTTAGTGGTCCAATAGGAACTCATATATATGGCTGATGGAACGATTACGCTATGTCGATTCGTGTATGCTACCTTTGATGGTTGGACAGTTATCATCCACGTTTTCATCTCGCCATGTGTGTCCGTATAGTAACCCAGTATGTCGTGTCGTGTCGTGTTATACCGTGTCATCGTATAGCTAGGTAAACTACATCATCCAAGCTAGTGTATCCCTGTACACTAACTGGTTTACCCCGCGCTGTCTGCATGTCAGCAGCGCGGTTCACCTTCCCTCACCCCATCGCGTAGCAACTCAGTAACATCAAACGTGCCTCATTACCCTCTATGTAGTATACTAACACACGTATATAGGCGTGAATCGTTTTGAGTGAGTTAGTGTGATGAGTGACCTCAACATACACGCGCCATGCTACACACTTCACCCCTCTTTTGGAAAAGGCGGGGGGATAGGGTATGTGACCACGACTAGGAGGTGGTAGGGATACTGCATGTAGTGCTAGAATAGTGCTTGGACACTAGATGATGTCACCTCCCCCTACATTTGGGCAACACAACCAGCATGTTGTTGTATATTGATTATGTAATGATTACAGTGACTTACACCAGAGTGTCACTCTCTTCTAAGCTATTGATAACATTGCATTGCATGTATTACCTCG
>Ga0255048_10002853_pt1 | contig 10748 bp, 13 predicted proteins | sample JV7_2_2_MG_FD_183619 | JGI IMG/M metagenome (GOLD analysis project Ga0255048, IMG submission 183619) | Seawater microbial communities from Jervis Inlet, British Columbia, Canada - JV7_2_2 | ecosystem: Environmental > Aquatic > Marine > Inlet | place: Canada: British Columbia | collected 2016-10-06
TCGATCATATAGAGCGTGGTCCTGCGTACATTGCACCTAAGAAAATTTCTGAAGCTAACGAGTTAATCGAAAGATTAGGCTTAGTTACAGCGTAGGAAGTTGAATTGGGGGCAGTGCCCCCAATTCTATTCTTTTTATCCCCTAAATAAGGGCATGCGCGTTCATGACCTATTAAACGATTCAATCACCGATTTAACAAAGTTGATTAAACAGTGTTCTCAATTCATTGAGGAGTCTGACAATCAGTGTTTGCTGAAAAGTTTACCGCATCAATATAATGATGTTCATAAAGTTAAAGTGCGAAAACGCAAAACGCAAACTTTTGATGATACATTTAATGAAGCATTTAATCATCATTATGAACTGAGACAGCGATCAATATTTGCAAACGGTCAACAGTCGTTTGTATTAGAAGGAAACAAAACCGACACATTTTACGTTTTTCCAATTGATGGTTACAAGTTCATGTACTGCAACGAAGTGCAAAATTCAACTATTGAATACCAACAAGTATTCAGTTCAATAGTTGACGGATTTGGACCGAACAAAGGAAATGAAGTGATCACTGAAATGTTGAAATTTACATACATTCACGATAAATTGAATGAGGGAATTTCAATCGGATCAGAAATCATATTTTACAACATTCCATATTACTATGCAGTTCGAGCAGATATGGAATATGATTCGCTATTAACCAGCCTCGAACAACTATAGTAACACACATAAATATAATAACATAGGAGAATATAGTAGTGGATGAATTAATCATGTTTAAAGCCCTGAATGGGGAAGAAGTTATCGCTCGCTTGATCGACGAAACTAAAACAGAATATACAATTGAAAGAGCGCGCGTACTTTCTATGCAAGCTGGGCGAGAGCCTGGACAAGTAACCGTTGCCATGATTCCTTGGTATTTGGGCGATCCTGATGGAACAGCGGATGTGTACAAGGCCCACATATTTTCCAGAATTAAAACTATTCCTGTAGAACTTGCAAAAGGATACATGAACCAAACATCACCTATTTTAACTTAATATGCCTATTGTCCTCTACAAATGTGATGTATGCAAACGCGACATCGAATTGATACAAAACAAAACTGGATTGGAAACAATTCAGCGATGTGTTATTACGCACGGTTGTAGAGGGAAGTTGTATCAAGAAAAGGTGTTGCAAGATTTTATAAGAGGCAGTTTACCACCTGATGTTTCAGGACTCGATAATTATCAACAACGCAAAGTTCTCTACGATCACACTCAGTCAATTGAAACAAACGAATGGTTAATTCAACACAACCTTGGAACTGCTCCATCAGTGTCAGTGTTTGTTGATAGACCAACATCGGAAGATGAGGATAATCGAGAAGAAATAACTCCTGATGATATAGTCGTTATTGATACCGACAATATACGTTTGGTTTTTAGTCGTCCTGAATCTGGAATTGCTCAATTAGTAGCACGAGCTTCAGACCCTACATTACTTCAACCATTTGTTCGTGAAGCAGAAGTTGGTTTGGCGACTTCTCAGGTCACTGCAAACAGTGAATTTACAATTGCAACAAGAACCAGTGCTCCACTTGCTGAACCTACCCAAATTATTATTGAACTAACCTATACAACAACTGATGGAATTAGCATAGCTATTCCTTACGCAGCTGATGATCAACCATCGGTTGTGTCACCTTGGTCAACGTTTGATCGGATAGTGATAAACGGAAAGGTTTATACTGTTCGAAGTTTTAATATGGTAGTTACACAACAAGTAACTGGTATTATTACAAACGGTTCGACACTAAGATTAACGGGCGTTGATCCTGATGGAAGCGGCTTGAGACCAGTTGTAGCTGATGAATTTGCGTTCTTGCTTGCATCTTCTCCTTATGATACAGTTGACAAGATTACAACTCAATACATTGATGGTGTTGATGTTGCTGGTACTGCAAATCCGTTTGCCTTCTTTTTCGATACTGCTGAATTCTTTGCGGACGAAACCATTATCCGAGACCTCCATCCACCTATTCGCTCTATATAATTTCCTTGCTCTTTTATGCTTATACATAGTATAGTAAAACTCGAATAAGGAAAAAATATGAACGTAAAAGAATTAAAAATAGAAAAACAAAAAATACAAGATCGTATAAATCGAATCCAAGACGCGTGCTCACACCCCGAAGATTGTGTGACAAAAGAACACCGTAGTGACACTGGAAATTATGATCCAAGCTGTGATAGTTATTGGACAAATTTTCACTGTGATTTATGTGACAAGCACTGGACAAAAGGTGGGTCTCTATAGTGGATAGCAAGAAACAAAAACTGTTACTTGAATATTTGATATCTTCAACTGATACCTTTGCAATATGTGAAGGTATTGTCGAACCTGACTACTTTGATCCAGAATTTAGAAATGCTTTATTCTTCATCAAGAAATATTATAACGAATATAATACTACACCAACTCCTGCACAAATAGATGCAGAGACTGGTGTTGAATTGAAACTACAGGACACATCTCCTGACCAATTAAATTACACTACTTCTGAAATTGAAAAATATTGTCAAGATCGAGCACTCGAAAAAGCTGTATTGGGTGCGCCTAAATTAATTGCTGAGAACAACCGCGAACAATTAGCAGAAGATGTTAAAGAGGCGATATTAATATCACTTCATCGTGAACTCGGTACAAATTATTATGAGGACGTTCAGGAACGACTCGAGAGAATGCTGGCAGCTCCACCAACATTTTCAACAGGTTGGAGAGATGTTGATGAATTATTATATGGTGGTATATCGAGAAAAGAATTATTATTAGTGGCTGCAAATACGGGTGGTGGAAAATCAATTCTGCTTGCAAATCTTGGTTATAATTTTGCTTCACAAGGAAAAAATGTACTTTACGTGACCTTAGAGTTGTCACAGGATATTGTTTCTCAACGTTATGATACAATGCACACTGGTATTGGAAGAAAAGATTGGCAAGGTCATGTAAGTGAAATTGTAACAAAAGTTACAGCCTTTAAAGATAAACACGGTAGAATAGATGTTGTGCGAATGGCTTCAGGTACAAGCGCAAATCAAATTCGAGCATATTTAAAGGAATATTACTTGGTTACTAGTATAACCCCTGATTTGTTGATTGTTGATTATCTTGACAAAATGAATCCAAATGAAAAATTTATTCTTGATGTGTTTACAAAGGACAAATTGTGTTCTGAACAGCTTCGAGATATTGGTGAAGATTACGACATATATGTTGCGACTGCATCTCAGTTAAATAGATCTGCAGTGGGTGCAACTAGCCACGACCACAGCCAGATCGCTGGTGGTATTAGCAAAATCCATGAAGCGGATATTTACATCTCGTTAATATTCACAGATGCAATGAAAGCAGCTGGTGAAATGGCATTAATCTTTCAAAAGACTAGAAACAGCGATGGTAGTGGTAGCACTGTTTATTTGAAGTGGGATCCAAAATATCTTCGTTTATTGGATATGACTGGTGCAGCTAGTGGGATAACATTTAACAAAAAAGATAACAGCGATGGGTTACAAGAAAACTTTCTTAATGATGAACCTAGAAGCGGAAAAAGTTTATTGGATTTAATGGGATAAAACCCTTGATAAATAAGCCCATAGTGACATATAATAATAAAAACAATTTAGGAGATTTAAGGTCATGCCAAAAGTAGAAGAAATAAAAGTTTTAAACGTCGACGAAACAGTACTTGCTGTTGACGCACAATCTGAAGAAGTCAAAACTCTTGTTGCAACATACAATGAGTGGAATCAAGATCTAGCTGATAAGCAAAAAGAACATGCTCAAATTCGAGCTGCTGTTCAGGCTTTGTCACAACAGATCATTCACACAATTCGTTTGGAAAAAGAAAAAGCTGAAGCGGCGGCGAAAGCGGCAGCGGCAGAAGAAGCTGCGAAAGTTGAAGCAGCTGATAATGTGACTCAGATTGTTCCTGCTGCAACAGAAGAAGCTGCTCCAGCGCTTAAGGAAAATACTCTTGTCGACCCAGAAGTTACTGAGTAATGTTAGTTAAGATCGGATATACAAAGAATGGGGTTCGTGAAGACGATGATCGAACCATCATTCCTACGTATATGCCTCCTCACACAATGAAGGCACTAGAAGTTACTAATCTTTCAGAAAGTGAACAGGAACGTCTCTCTCAATTATACGACGAATATCAAGAATATTATCAACAAACCGCAGAACAATTCTTCAATTTTGAGGACTGGATTTCCCATACGCAGGGTGATTCATCCGATCAAGAGATAAAATGGCGCACCTTTGTCATCGAAAATACGGAATTTCTTGACTAAGTTGTTTTACCGCATATAAATATATGCATGAAACTTTCCGAATTAACTGAAGACAGACCACCATCAGCAGCCTTTGATCTTGGCATTGATTGGAAGATTCCAGTTGTTCAAATGAAGGACGATACTGTACCATCTGAAAGGGGCGACCGCGTAGGTATAGGGAGACAAGCTCGTGTATATGAATTCCCTAATCACCCTGGAGCGGTTATTAAGCACATCAGTATTGATCCTGAGCCTAAAGAAGATCCGCACGCAAACTTCATCAATTTAGCGTTACACCACCAAGACAACCCATTCTTTCCAAAAATCTACAACACAAAAATATATGTCAACAAAAACGAAATAAGTATGGCGCTAGTTGTTCAAATGGAAAAATTACATCCAATAGCCAGTAATGCGTTGAGCGAAGTTGGTGCATCATTGCTAGCTTCTCTTGGAATTGGTCCTGACTCTACGGAACAAGATCAGCACGGTTCACAGAATATCGACAACCGCCTTTGGCATGCATTTGAAAGCTCAACACGGCGAATGGAATTAGCCGAGAATACCAAGAATCCACACCTTGCAAAAGCGATATATGTAATTGAACCCTTCTTTCGAAAGTTTCATAATGATATATCGTCACAAAATTTGATGGTTCGCCTAACTTCTGCGGGCCCACACCTCGTCTTTACTGATCCATTTTAGGTAGAGACTGCTCACCAAGACATAAATAATCGAAACTATAAAGGGTTCGAACTGTATGTCACTATTACAAGATATGTTAAATGAAATGGCCTCCGGTGGTTCAACTGGCGCTGGTGGAATTGCCAACGCTCGTGGATCGCTTTTTGGTGGCGGTTCTGACGATTTAAAAAAATCAAACCGGGCACGCATGAAAGTAATGCGTCGTATCGGATATTTCCCAGTCAAGGGTTTCGCTGAGTCATGCAAAAGTGACTTATGGGGTGAGATTTTCGAAGAAGAAGGCGGTATAGCTAATGCTGGTACCAATGATAACAAATTCGACAAGAATGACGTAATCTCAAAATTAGATGCAGCTGAAAAGAAATCAAAAGCTGATAAAGACACTGTTGTGTTCGGTCTCGAAGATGAGGATACCAATATTGTAAAGGTATATGTTCGTGCTGATCAGGGTGATGACTTTGAACAAGCTCTTGCCACAATGCTGAATGGTGCTGATGAAGATGAGGACGGTGACAACACTGCTCCTGAAATTGCTGAAGTTCTATACAACCTAAAAGACAAATTTGAAATCGTAGACGTTGAATGGCCTACCATCGACGGTGACGAGGAAGAAGAGCAAGATCTTGAAGGCGGTGAAGAAGGTATGGAAGGCGATGAAGGCGAAGATCCTTTCGGTGAAGGCGGCGAAGATGGCATGGAAGGTGAAGATGGCATGGAAGGTGGTATGGATACTGGAATGGACGATACAGTCGATCAAGCAACAAGCGCTCTCCAATCAGTTATCGATGTAATGAAGGCCGATGCTGAAGCTAAAAAAGCAGAGGCCGAAGCCAGAAAAGCTGAAGCCGATGCGGAAATTTCAAAGCACGCAGCAGATGCATCTGCATCAAAAGTCCAACAAGAAGAAGAAATTCTTGACATGGAAGCTCACGAAAAATCAAAATCAGATTCTGACAAAGAAGCAAAAACACTTGCTAAACTTGCTAAATACAAACACGAAACACAAGGAAGCGGAAACGCCGACATCGACGCCAAGGCTCTCTCCATAGATGATGAAGAGAATGAAGAAGAACAATTCAACAACAACAATACGATATCTAAAGAAGATCTCGCCGATTTGTTGTTCAAGGCCATGGCGCATAATTAAGGAGAGGCAGATGCCTACAAATATTGGAGTTGCAAAACGAATTTTAACTGAATTGCTTGGTCTTTCACCAAAGACTATGGACAAGGTAATTCGTCAAATTCAATCATCTGGTGACACACTAGATATTCAAACAAACAATATTCGTAACAGAATTGGTCCACAATCGTTAGCAATGATTATGAAAGGACTAGACGCTTCTGGCAGCGTTGGTGACTATGAACAAGACGATATGGGTGATGAAGAAGATGATGATGAGTACCGTGGTGATGGATCGACAAAAGAATTTGGAGGAGACACCGGAATAGACGCAGATTCTGGGTACGAAAATCGTGCCGAAGATGATGAAGGCGATGAAGATGACGATGAAATGTTTCCAGGCACTAAGAGAGATCTAAATGCTCTGAAGATAAGAGAGCGCATTCAATTCACGCTAAAAGATTACTTGATAAATGAAGATAATATGGTCAATATTGATCTTTCTGATCCAAACGCAGCTCAACAAGAAATTCGCCAACTATCTCGTATGGCTAAAACTAGCCCAGATAGAGTTCGTCGGCAACAACAGTTAGACATTAACCAAGAAAAGAAAGAAGCGCAAACAAGCGATGGTCCTACAAAATCACTTGATCAACAAATTGCTATGCAAAAACAAAAATTACTACAACTGAACAAAAGACGCTCCGATATTACGAAGCGTTCGGGAGAACAAGTACAATGAAACTATTTGAAATTTTATATGACATAGATCTATGTGAAGAAATTTACGTTGATGAAGATGACAACATTCTTTCCGAAGCGGCGATTCGTCAATTCAAATTGATGAACAAGAAAATTACTCGCAAATATCGTTGTATGGCTGGTCCCAAGAAAGGTAGATTGGTAGCTAAGCCTTCTGGTTGCGCCACTCGTAAAGATCCTGCAAAGGTTCGTCACGGACGTAAAATTATGCGTTCTAAAAAGGGAATAATCAAGCGCAAATCAAAGATTACGAAGAATAAGGCAATGAACAAAATTGTTGCTAAGATGAATCGTAGATTGATGGGTAAAAGCGCCGCGTAACCAGGTCTCATCTGCCGTGTGCAGAAGGAGCATTCGAAGCCGTATTGAGGAGACTTAATACGGCTTTAGCTTTTTATGGGGATAGTGTATAATAGAAACATGATTTCCGCTACTCCACCTGTTGACCCCATAAATACTCGCATGTTTACACATCTTGGAAGTCCTATTAAAATGCCTGAATTGAAGGCTGTTACTGCGCCTGGTGGCAAAAGAGTTTACCACACCCCCGAAGGAAATATTTACCCATCTGTTACAACAATGCTCGGTCATAAAGAAAAACCGTGGTTAACTGATTGGCAACAAAGTTTGGGACAAAACAAAGCAAAGAAGGAAACAGAAAGATGTGCCAATCGCGGTGTAGCAATCCATGAAATGGCTGAGAAATATCTCAACAATGAAACTGGGTTTACAAAAGGCTACGATCAGTTGCACGTTCGGGGATTCAACCAACTGAAATTTAAACTAAATCAAATTAGCAACATTCGCCTTCAAGAAGCAGCATTATATAGTGATCAACTTAAACTTGCAGGGAGAGTTGATTGTATTGGAGAATATGATGGTGTTTTAAATGTTATCGATTTCAAAACTTCCAATAATAACAAATCTGAACTGATGATTCAAGATTATTTCATCCAATGTACCGCGTATGCTATTATGTGGCATCACACGACAGGCGAGGCTATTGATCGAGTCACAATCCTTGTGTCAGTGGAAAGGGGGATGGTTCCATTGATTTTTCAGGACAGCATAGATAAATACGTTTCTCCGCTACTACAACGTATCGGTCAATATTACAAAGAGACTGCATAATGGAATTTAAAAACTTCGAAGATTTTAATACGCAATTTAAAAACGGCAAGTTTAGCATTGAGGATGAGACTATCATTATTGATAATATCAAGTTTAGATTACTATCATCTTCTCGCAAATCATGGGAAGAAGTGCTGAAAGGACAGCCTGGAGTTGTTATATATTCAGCTGGTCGTAAACGCACTGAAGAGGCTCTTGCCGCTGGTATGAACGAATGGCTCGCTTTAATTTGGTTAGTGAAGGGTAGTACAATTGTCCCAGTTGAAGCTCGTTCCACAACTCCTGCTCGAATGTCATTTCGATTAGATAATCCAACATCTGTCGCTTCAAGTGATGTTATTCCTGATGAGTCGAAACAAGTTCGTGAAGTAGCTGAACCAAACACAATCGGATCTGTTGTCAAGGTTAAAGTTATGAATCTACCATCCAGTTCTGAATTGAAAGGAAAGGTTGATACAGGTGCTACAATCAGTTCTCTCCACGCCGAAAGATACAAAATAGATGGTGATAAAATTCACTTCGTTTGTAAAGAACTCTCACCAAATGTTATTACAATGCCTCTTAGTGATCGCCAATCTGTTAAATCCGCAGACGGTGGTGTAGAATATCGTCCTGTCGTACTATTAAACATCAAAGTAAATGATCAACCAATGCAAGACATACAGTTCAATTTAAACGATCGTGGACAGATGCAATATCCGATGCTTGTTGGTCAAAATATTCTTGAAAAGGGCAAGTATTTGATTGATCCATCAATGCAAGAAGGTGTTGAAAACGAAGAAGTTGATTGGGATACTTTGTATGAAAATCTTGGAGAAATTTCAGTTGATGCAAAAGAACCAATGACAGACGAAGAAGTTAAAGGATTATTAGAATATCTTGAACGTGCTGATATCACATTTGCTGATTTAATGACGCATGTAAAAACGAATCTTACTGAGCCTCTATTAGACGTTACTTATTAAAACTCCACTAAATAGATAAAATACTTGGTGGATTTTACGGATGCAACTATCACAGCTTACACACGGCCTTAACACAGAACTGCTTCTTGAAGCAAACATACTCAACGTCAAAGATTTATACAATGACGTGAGTGTTGTTGCTTATGCTAATAAGTATGCAAAAGCTGTGGGTAATAAAGCACTTGCAACGGCTTTCGTTTCAAAATTTTCAAAATTCATGCTCAACGATGAACGTTGGCACATGGCTGTTCGTCAACTTCCACCCAACTCTCCTGAATGGGCACATACTGCTTTCGACAAACGTGAACTTGTTTACTTTCAACCCAATGCTGAACTTAACGATCGTATGGAACACATCATGCACTATCTTGAAGCCATCGGTGCAGATGGTGAGCAAGCAAATGACGATAACGATGTAAAAGTGTTTGCTCAGCGTGAAATGCAAGCTCTCCCTAAACTCCAAACTTTCGATTTACTTGTTCAAAAGAGCAATGAATACTTCAAGCGTGGATCGAAAAAAGTGCGCAGCGAAATTGAAGGAATGAAAGAAATTTATGATACCAAAAATGGTTTTATTTGGTACTTGATGACAGATGCGGAAGCTTTTAAGACGGAAGGAAAAGTGATGCAGAATTGCCTAGGTAGCTTTTGGACACTAGCCAAGTGTAAAACTCAGGGACAATCTGTTGTGATAATGAAAAAAACCAACGGTGAGTCGCTCGTTGCTGCTCGAATTAATAATGAGTCGAATGAAATTTTAGAAATGAAAGGTAAAAACAACAAGCCACCAATTGACAAGTATATGGGCGGCGTTCTTGATTTTATTCGAGGGCGAAAATTAACAGTAGGAAGTAACGCTAAGAACGATTTTGAAAATGCAGGGTATTTCTATATTGACGACAAACTTCACACTCGTGCTGAAGCTCTTGAGAAATTTGTAACAGTAACTGACATTGCTAATATTGGAACCAAGAAATTGGTTAAAGTGAATATTCACAAAGATGTAGTTAAACTTGTTAATCAGGCTTATAAAGGGTTTGGCAACGAATTTAGCCAATATCGTTGGCAGGGTAAAGAGATTTACGAACTACGTGATGGTTCTGGTCATGCGGTAATTTCAGCCCTAGTCGAAGACAAAAACTTGATCGCACTTCATCGTTCAAAACGACAAGCAGAGGTAAATGTTGTACTTGAGAGTGTTGATACTACCAGCAACGTTGGTAGATTGTTGATTAGAGAGTTATATGAGCGAGGCATTGTTGATCAATTGAACGATAACATTCACGGTGATCTCTTTTGGAATGATCGTTTAAAAGTTCATGAAAATGGTGAGATTAAACCCACCACGCATGAAACAACCAGATCAAAGAAAGGTGGATTTAACTGGGAACATCATGATGATGAGGAACAAAAACATTACATCCGTCGGCAATTAACGAAGGGTGCAGGCTACCGTAACGATAATGACGGTATAGCCACTCTCAAACCTGATAATGTAAAATCGGCATTTTTACATAAAATGAGCGATGGTGAAAGGGAATCTGAAAATGCTAGTCATTTTGCTGCCATTTCTACTCATACAGGGCACAAGACGTCTTCCACAGGTTATAACGGACACTTTGGAACCGAAGACGGAGGATCCCAAATTCATCCGAGTGCTCGTGGTCAATTAATTCCAGCCAAAATGGATATTAATAATTCTGGTAGGGACACGGTATCAAAGCACGTTAGTCATCAAAAGATTAT
>Ga0255048_10002856_pt1 | contig 10743 bp, 7 predicted proteins | sample JV7_2_2_MG_FD_183619 | JGI IMG/M metagenome (GOLD analysis project Ga0255048, IMG submission 183619) | Seawater microbial communities from Jervis Inlet, British Columbia, Canada - JV7_2_2 | ecosystem: Environmental > Aquatic > Marine > Inlet | place: Canada: British Columbia | collected 2016-10-06
TTGGCACCAAAAAGGAACGGAAGAAGAAGAACGCTGAACCCGACCGCGCCGAGATGATCCGCGCCATCAACACTGTTGCCCATGGTGTCATGTTCTCGTCTGCCACCTATGCCAAGCGGCCCGACGGTATGGATCTCTACGCCCGCACCGATCTGGGCGATGCGGTGGAAAACATCAAGGATCTGGGCAATACCATCGCCAAGGGTGGGGTGCCGCTGCAGCAAATCATCGCATCGATGCTGGCCGATGCTGGTCAGTACGTGCGCCGCGAGCGGTCGTTCGAGGGCATCGATTACAACGTGGATACGGTCGACGTTGACACCGTAGCCTATGAGAATTTCTCCGGTTCTCTGAAAGCCATCGTGGACGCTGAAGCTTGGTTGCTCGCCGATCCGGCCTATGAAAAGTGGAAGAGCGAAATCCGGGCCGAGGGCGCTGGCCAGGCACTGGATTCCGCTGTTGGTAAAGCCGGCGTGGCGTCGGCGAACTTCACATCCCTGATGCACAACGTTATTGATCAGTTCCTTTTGGGATTGAAGGCGGGGCCAGCGGCCGAGGCGGCTATCAAAGCCATCCAGGAAGGCAAGAAGCCGGCCCTGACCATGGCAAAGACCAACGAGTCCTTCCTCAAGCATTTCGCGGCTGACAACAACATCGAGGTCGGCGATCGGATGGAAGTCGATTTCAAGGCGGTCGTGGAGAACTATCTCGATCGGACCAGACAGGTGACCGTCAAGCCACCGCAAGAAGGAGCAAAGCCCTACCATCGTGTCTTTCCGCTTGAGCGGGCATCGGCCAGGACGCGGGAAATGTACGCGATGGCCATGGAGCAGATAGGTACGATCGAAAACGTTCCTGTCTCGCCGATCACCTACATCACCAACAAGATTGAGGAAGCTGGTTACAAGGTCGGCGAGATTACTGGCCGGGAGATGGGCGTCGATTACAAAGCCGATGGAACGGCCAGATATTCAAAACGCCCCAAAAACCAGATTGTCGTTGCCGGGCGCCGCGTCACTCTGAACAAGTTCAACGAAGGCAAGATCGACGTTCTGATCCTGAACCAAGCCGGATCGACGGGGCTGTCCGCCCATGCATCAAAGAGTGTTGGCGACGATGTTCGCCCACGGCACATGATTATCGTCCAGGCCGAGGCTAACGTTGACACTCACATGCAGATCCTTGGCCGGATCAACCGGACGGGCCAAGTCGTTCTGCCGTCCTATTCGCAGTTGGTCGCCGGCGTGCCGGCCGAAATGCGTATCGCTGCCATCCTGGCAAAGAAAATGGCCAGCCTCAGCGCCAATACGACGGCGGCTCGTAAATCGGCGGTGTCGGGCGATGTCGTCGACTTCATGAATAAATACGGCGATGATGTCGTGGCCAAGGTGTTGGCTGGCAACATCGACTGGTTCAACCTTCTCGCTCCGAGCACAAACGAGGAAATTAAGTCCCATGCCGACTGGGCGCGCAAGGTGACCGGCAAACTGATCCTGCTCCCCGTCAAAGAGCAGTGGGAATTTCTGGATCAAGTCACGCAGCAATATGTCGAACTGATCGAGACGCTTGATCGCTTGGGCGAGAACGACTTGGAAGCAAAGTTCGTGGATCTCCAGGCCGAGACGCTTGAAACGGACGAACTCAAGGCCGCTACAGGAACATCGCCTTTTCAACAGGCCGTTCACATGGAGAAGGTCAGGGTGAAGGCGGCGGGCCGCGCCTATCATCCCGACGACTTGGCCGGTGTGCTTCGCGAAGAATTGAAGATGCGGGCCGGGACCAGCACCGACAACACCTTCAGGCAGGCGGTCGACTTTGGTCGCCCGATGATGAAGGAGTATGTGAAGACATACGAGACAGAGCAGGATGCGTGGCTCAAGGAGCAGTTGAAGTCGGCAAAGCCAAAGGCAGCCGCGAAGATCAGAGCCAAATCCAAGATTGCCGAAGAGCGTTTCAGCACCATCGCCCATATCCTGGTACCAGGTTCGGTCGTGAATATCGAAGTCGGCGGCGAAACCTTGCCCGCAATCGTGACCAAGGTGGCTAAAGCCGGCAAGGCCCAGATGCCTATGGCCCTCTCCAATCACCGGGCTACCCTGGCAATCCCCACCGCTTCTCGTGAGATCAAGGTGAACTTCTCCAGCGTCAGGCTTGAGACCGACGCGGCGCTGGAGGGAGAGGTATCGGCAGCAGGCATCACGGTGACGAGTGCGGGGTGGAACACGCCGATCGCTGACACCCTGGCCCTATTCGAGGAATCGGCCAAGGAGGGCAAGGAAGAAAGGTATATAATCACCGGCAACGTCGTGTCGGGTTTCGACATCGCCAAGGGTCGTGGCCAGATCCTCCAGTTCACGGATGCTCAGGGCAGGGTCAAGCCAGGCGTCCTGATGGGTCGGACCTACGATCATGAGAAATTCATGGAGACCAGGCCGGTCCGCTTCAATAGCGCCAAGCAACTATTCCGGTTCATGGACAAGGTGGACACGCCGGAGATTCAGTCTTCCGACGGCATTGTTACGGTGATGAAGATTTCGCCGGATCAATACGAGATCGAACTTCCCAAGGCGCGCCGAACCGGCGGCCAGTACTTCATGCAGACCTCGGTGATCAAGGCGTCCGACAACGGGTTTAACTCCGTGGGTAACCGCATGAGGAGGTTCCGCGGGCCGCGCCAGCAGACCATCGATGTCCTGGACGCCATGACGGGTCACGGGGCCATGTTCCAGACCACAAGCGATCAGGACGTGGCGACGGAGATCATCAAGGAAGATGAGCCCGGTGCGCCGGTCGTCCCGACAGATGCGTTGCGCAAGATTGAAGGATCACCAGCCTTTGATAAATGGTTTGGCGAATCCAAGGTCGTTGATGCCGAGGGCAACCCGATGGTTGTCTATCATGGCACCGACCAGGAATTCGAAGCGTTTGATCCGACGAGAAGGGGGGAAGCTACCGGCGCCAAGGATGCTAAGCTTGGGTACTTTTTTGCTACACATCGAGAAGTGGCTGAAACGTATGTTGATCCCTATGACCCATACGATCAAACGCCCGGTGTTCGCGCCATCAACAGACTAACGCGCGGTCTTTATGGAAAGCTGAATAATCGGATTCTGAAGTTGATGGGGCTTGATCCACAGGTGCCGGGCAAGGTGGTGCCCGCTTTTCTCTCAATCCAAAATCCGCTGGAGATAATTCCTGGGGAAATAATGGTTGATGAGTTTGGTGAGACAGTCGAGGGGGTATTCGGTGAAAAACCGGTAGGATCTAGTCCAGATGCGGTGGCCCCGGCATTTTACACTGAAGAACATTTCACAGAAGCCTTACGAAGAGCCAAAAGCAAGGGGCATGACGGGGTTGTCTTCCGCAATATTGAAGATGTCGGACCAGAGGCCAAGATAGGTAAGATGCCAGCGGCATCCACCGACATATGGGTTGCGTTTGAGCCGACACAGATCAAATCGCCGGAGAACCGCGGCACCTTTGATCCAACCGATCCCAACATCAAGAGAGAGGTCGAGCAAAAGCCCGAGATCACAGATCGGTTGGAACTTCGCACCGACCGAGCCAAAGAAATTGAAGACCTGCTGAAACTGGCTCGGGAAATCCTGCCGCCGTCAGTCACAGTCAACTTTGCCAATTTCTTCCTTGAGGGCGGTAAGGTTTCCCAGGACACGTCCGGTTTCTACAACGCCATCAAGAGGGCAATTTGGGTGGCGATGGAAACGTCCAACAACCGTTTCGGAACGCTGAGCCACGAAGCCATCCACGCTCTGAAAGACATTGGCCTTTTCACGCCGGCTGAGTGGGCCATCCTGAATCGGATGTCGCAAAAGGTCTGGATGGTTGAGCATCGAATCCAGGGCCGATATGGCGAACGCTATGCCGAGCAGTTCGGGGTCGATGCCGAAGAAAAGATGGCAGAGGAAGGAATAGCCGAGGCATTCGCCGGCTATGTCATGAATGGGACGGATCCGCAAAGTGGTCGGGTACGCGCAATTTTCGATAAGATCCAGAACTTCCTTGAGCGGTTGCGCAACCTGCTCGCCGGCCACGGCTTCCAAAGCGTCGAGGACATCTTCAAGAAGGTCAGGACTGGCGCAGTTGCTACGCGCGAGCCCGCTGTTTCACGTGAAACAGGTGCTGAACCGGGTGTCGCCGACAAGCCGATGATGTTCCAGTACCAGGATTCGATGGGAGAGACGCAAGCCTCCTGGTTCACCCCGCCAGCGGATATGACTCTCGTCGAATGGGCACAGCAGGACGCGCCCATCATGGGCAGGATCGTGCGGGGCGCGAACTACATCATGCCAGATCTGCACGTCAAGACCACCGCCGCTCGTCGCGTGCTTCAGGATCGCTTCATCGACGTGAAGCAGTTCCAGAAAGCGATCGAGATGAACGACGGGCAGGCCCTGGCCGAAAGCATGGATGCCTACCTAACGGAAAGTCTTTATCGTGGGCGCACTGGGCAACAATTACATAATTTTCGCAATGATAGGTGGCTGCCGTTGCTTGAGGAAGCCAACCGGCGCGGCCTCAGCAAAGAGGACATTGATCTTTATCTGTATGCCATGCACGCTGCTGAGCGAAACGCCTACATCGCTTCCATCAATCCGAAATTCCCAGATGGCGGTTCCGGCATGACGAATGCCGAGGCGAGAGAAACCATCGAAAAATTCCACAAGAACGGCAAGTTGGCCGACCTGCAGGCGATCGATCCGACGATACGGCAAATTATTACCGAGACACGAGATGTTCTGCGTTCTGCAGGTCTCATAAGCGACGAAATGGCCGCGCAGTGGGCGACTCAATATCAATATTATGTGCCCCTGCGGGGTTGGGAAAACGACCCGAACAATGACACCGACCCGGCAATCCTGATGAAAGGCCCTGGCCGAGGGTTTGATATCCGTGGCCTCGAGGCCCACCCGGCCTATGGTCGGCACACCAAAGCAGATTCCCCGTTGGCTTTCATCCTCGCCCAAGCACAGCAGGCTATAGCTCGTTCTGAGAAAAACAAGGTCAGCAAGACATTTCTACGTTTGGTGAATAACAATCCCAATCCCAACATCTGGGAGATCAACAAGATCGTCCGCAAGCCTGTGTTGGACAGGAACACCGGCATGGTCAAGATGGTCTACGATCGTCAGCACAAGTTGGCCGACAACGTTGTTGCCGCGAAAGTCGGCGGCACCCAGTTTTACATTACCATCCATCATCCCGGCCTAGCCAAGGCGATGAAGGGTTTGGGCAACGATCAGGTAGGCAGGGTCACCCGAACATTAGCAGGCCTCAATCGATATCTTGCCTACGTGAATACGTCGCTGAACCCACCATTCATGATCGGGAACATGCTCCGCGACTTGCAAACAGGCATGTTCAATCTAAGTGAGCACGACATTGAGGGATTGTCGACAAAGATACTGAAAGATGTAACCAGCGGCAGGGCTCTTAAGGGCGTGTGGCAGGGCTTGGGCGGGCGAACCGACACTGAGTGGTCACGCCATTACCGGGATTTTGCGAATGCAGGAGGCAAGATCACCTTTTTCGGCCTGCAGGACATCGATCAGATCAAGGACAAGATCAAGGCCGACCTCAAGAATCTCGACCCATCTAACATGCGCCGCATAGCCAAGGGACTGATAGGGATCAAGGATATCATCGACCGCGCCAACCAGACGGTGGAAAATGCCATACGGTTAGCCACCTATGTTCGCTTGGTCGAATCTGGTTTTACGAGTGCCAAAGCGGCATCAGCAGCGCTTGAACTAACGGTGAACTTCTACAGAAAAGGTAATGTCGGGCTAACCTTGAACGCTTGGTACCTGTTTGCAAATGCAGGAATACAGGGGCCAATGAAGACGCTTTCGGTTTTGAAACACAGCAAGAAAGCCAGGAAGTTTGCTGTAGGTCTCATTCTGGCCGGGGCGGCTCGGGATATGCTCAACCGCCTCTGGTCTGACGATGACGATGACGGCAAGAGCCTCTACGACAAAATAAAGTTCCATGAGAAAGAGCGGAACTTCATTCTCTTGATTCCCAGCTTTATAACCGGCACGAAGGGCGGTGAGCGGATCAAGTTTCCCTTAGGGTTCGGCTTGAATGTCTTCGATGTATTTGGTGCGCAGATCATGTCTGTGATGTGGGGTGCCGTGGAACCGATGGAGGCGGCAGTGAACATCATGAGCACTGCTGTAAATGCCTTCAATCCAATCGGCGGTGGAGCTAACCTCTACAGCACCCTATCGCCAACCATTACTGACCCGATCGTCGATCTCGCTCTGAACGAAAGCTACGGGGGCTGGTCGATCAAGCCCAAGGTGCGCGACGACCGAGTGCCACCACCCGAGAGCCAGCGGTACTTCAAAAGTGTCTACGCTCCAACCAAGTGGGCCACTACTGAACTGAACAAACTAACTGGCGGTAGCGAAGTCAGACCGGGCGCCATAGACATCTCGCCCGAAACGCTCGATTATCTATTTGACTTTTTTGCCGGTGGCGCCGGCATGTTTGTCGGCCGTTCCGTTAATTTATTCAGCAAAGCACTGATCAGCGGCGAAGAAATAGAACCTCGGGAAATCCCGTTCTTGCGCAAGGTCTACGGCAAAAAGTCCAAATGGGTTGACCGGCAACTGTACTACGACATCGCCGACGATGTGCTGATGACCGAGAAGGACATCAAGCGGTACAGGTCCACCGGCCAGCATGAAAAAGCCGCAAAGGCCCGCAAGGCATACGAATCCCAGTATCGGATGATTGGGCTCGTGAAGGATGCCGAGAACCGGCTGCGGCAGATCCGCAAGGCCAAACGCCGGGCAAAGAAGGTGCTGGAGGGCGAGGCCAGGAAACGCCAGATCGAACGCCTTGAGAAACATGAGACGCGCATCATGACGATGGTGCGGCGGCGTTTCTATCAGCTTGAGAAAGCGAGGAAGTGATGCAGATTTCAGATAGGGGAGTAAGGTTCGTCGAACGGCACGAGGGCTTCGTGAAACGGGCCTATCGAGATCCTGTCGGCATATGGACGATCGGAACAGGGTTTACGTCGCGCAGCAAAACGACCCTTCGGTATTTGGGAAAAATCAAACCCGGTATGACGATCACCCGTACCAAGAATGCCGAAATGCTCAAGGCCGCCTTTCGGGATGAATACGGCCCTCCGATCGTCAAGGGGATGCCCGGTGCCAAACAGCATGAATTCGATGCCGGCTGCTCTTTGGGCTTCAACTGTGGCTCTGTCCGGGCGATGAAATGGTCGTGGGCCAGAATTTGGCGCGCCGCCAATAAACAAACGACATATGAGGAAAGGGCCGCCGGCAAAAAACTGGCGGCGGCAAAACTTCGTGTGACCGCCAGGACAGCCCGAGGGCGCTTGCTTCGTGGCTTGGTGAGGCGGCGCAAGGAAGAAGCCGACTTGCTGGAGTATGGCAATTACGGGGACGGTGGAGGCCACGAGGCCGTCATGGCCAAATACCGAATGATCTCGGAAGCGCAAAAACTGCTCAACAAACATGGGTTTGGTCCTATCGCCGTCGACGGGAAAGACGGACCCCGGACGTTAGCAGCCGTCCTGAAATTCCAGGAATCTCATCCCGATCTGACAAATGACGGTGTGATCGGCTCTGCCACGCTCGCGCAACTGCGGCGTCGAACAATAGCCAAGCAGGATGGTGCCACCAGCCTCGTCGTTGGGACTGGCGGGACCGCTGCTCTTGTCGTGGCTAACAACTATTTTGGGCAGTGGGTTTTCTTCGGATTGGCTGCGTTGCTTTGCTGTGGCATCGCTTACGTGGTATGGACCAATCGAACTGAGATCATCCACAAGGCGAATCAAGTTCGCAGGAAGGTGGTGGATTAATGTTCTGGAATCTTTGGGACAAAATCCGTGGCGTGAAGACTCGGATCATCTATTTGACCGGCGGCCTGCTCGCAACATTCTTCTCCTACGCCTCAGCGTTCGACCCCACCCTGATCAAAAGCGCCGCAATAGCCCTCGGTATGGACCCCAAGTGGCTCCCGGTGGCTGGCCTCATCTACGCTGGGCTCGTATTCCTGAACAAAGAATTCGATGCCTACAGAGACCGATCAACGGAGGACTGATCCATGGACATCATATCGATCGGCTTTTCGTTATTTGGTCTTGTCAAAAATGTAATGTCAGGATCGTTTACCAAGGCTGCTGTTGGCATCGTGGACCGCTTGGCAGCCGGCAAGATTTCCGCTGAAGAAGCCAAGGCTGAGATTGCCAAGGCGGAATCCGATGCGTGGGCGCGGGGCCAGGAGGCATCCGCCAAGGCTGCGTCTGAAATGTTCGCCGCGGCTCAAGAGACGATCCAGGCGTCGTTCAAATCGCCTGATTGGTTCACGCGCAACGCCTGGGCTTTCGTGCTCATCAGCCAGACCTTTGTTCTCCTGTGGTACCAGCTCGGTGTGCCGTGGATCACCTATTTGAAGGGGCTTGACAAATTTCCGACGACGGGCGACCCGCTCTTGTACTGGGCCAATGGTATCGTCCTGGCCTGTCTGGGTATCGCGCAGGTAAAGCAAAACGGGTTGCCGAAACTGCCAAAATTATTTGGGAAGCAATAACATGGCCATGACCTCTGGGATCACATGGCACTTGGATTTCAAGTTTGCCATTACCGTAGCCGGGCTCCTGCTTGTCAATATCGTCGGTGGTGCGATTTATGTCACCAAGCTGGAAGGGCGGGTCAATACCCTCGAACTGAAAAGACCAACGATCTCAGCCGAAAAATTTAACGCTCTAAGCGACCGGATGATCCGGGTCGAACTACAAGGGGCGACGAACGGTAAGGCTCTCGAACGGATTGACCGCACGGTGTCACGCATGAGCCGTTCAAGCCGATACCGGCGCTACCGCACCCCCGGCGGCCCGGTCCTCGGGCCTAAGCCATAGGAGGAGGACTTAGACATGGTTACTATGCGGAAATTATTTCTTGCGATGGGTCTGTTGTTCTATGCCGTTGCCGCTGCATTCGCCGGCTGGAGCGTGGAGAGGATGAATGAGGTCGTTTCGCAGACTAATTTCATCGTTGGAACAGGCTGCTCGGGGACGCTCATCTCACTGAAATACAAACTGATCCTGACCAACCATCATTGCATCAGGAGCTATGTTCGGGTCGAAACCCGCGACGAAGTGGTGAACGGTGTCGTCAAAAAGCTCCGCAAGGAAGACCTGCGAGATGTGGAAGTTTCTCAGCGTGCCTATGCCAATTATCGTAAGGTCGGTTCGGCATCGTGGCAGTCTGTGATCGTTGCGCGTTGGAAGGAGTCCGATTTGGCGTTGCTCCAGATCCGCGCCGAGAGCATCCCGCACAAAGTCCAATCCGACGTATTTCCAGGGAAAAAGGTTTATCGCGGTGAGACCGTCTACGCGGTTGGCAACCCGATGATGCTTGATGCCACAATTTCGCGAGGGATCGTCAGTTCGACCAACCGGATGTTCCGCGTGCCGTGGGCAAATAATAAGGAAGTGCCATTTACGCAAATCGATGCGGCCATTACCAGTGGGTCGTCAGGTGGCGCGCTTTACAATGAGGCTGGGATGTTGATCGGCGTGCCGGCTGCCGGGGCCAGGCAGGCCGGAATCGGTCTTGCGATCCCATTTTCCCGCATCCAGTCGTTCCTCACGAAGCATTGTTACCGCGATGTCTGGGACAGGGCGCCGGACGTGAAAGACCACGACACTTGTATGACGGCGCGCAAGGCCGCTGCTGAGAAAAAGAAGAAAAAGGCGGACTAGAAACGACGCCAGATGATCAGCCGGCCAATCTCGTCATCCCCCGATGCGTTCCAAAGTGCCGCAGCGATCGCCAGCGGGTCGATCATTCGGCTCGCCCACCATACCCGCTCATTCGCCCTATGCTGGGCGCCAGGGCCAGTTCTATGGATCTGATGGCATAGGGGGACCGCCCAGCGATCATCGGGCCTCTCGGCCATCCCTGTAGGGCGTTTATTGTGTCGGGGGTCGCCGTATCGGACGTGGGCCGCCTCAATGCCTATTTCCCGGCCCGAGATGAGGCAGGGGAGGGTTCTGATCCAAATTAGGTGTTTAGGGGTCCGGATTCGGGGGGACCGCTGCCTGGGGCGATCTGGGGGGGTTATTTGGGCCATTCGTGGATGTTCCGAGACAGGCCCAGCGTTTCGAGCGACTCCCGCACCCGGCGTCGTTCGTCTTCCCGGTATTGGGCGTGGCGGGCCTCTCTCTTGACGTCGCGGCGTTGCCGGTGTTCGTGCCGGTTGATAATTCTCTTGGCCTCGAATGGGAGGTCGCGAAATAAGCCAACGGTCGCGATGCCACGCATCCAGGCCCATGCGATATCGGCTGGTCTAAGTCGTTTCATGGCCGCTTCCCTTCCATTTATTCCTCCTATCGGCTGGCTATATCAGAGCTGCAAGTGCCGCGCTTGGAAACCTCCGGGACTTTCGACACGTATATAAACCCCGCGCTTGGGTCGGCGAAAACGGCCGGCTCCTAAAATACTATCGGCGGGCGTGCCTCGCAGTAGCCCCAATCAAGCGTAGTCTTGTCGATTGCCAGTGCCGGCCTATAATTGGCGCAATGTTCGCAGTACATTTTATTCCTCCTGATATCCATTCTCAACCAGCCACAGGTAGATCTCGAGCGCGCTATGGGCATCGTAGAACGCCGAATGCTGCCACACCGGCTCCCGCCCGAACGCATGGAGATACGCCTCGGCCAGGGTCGGCCATTTGGATGCC
>Ga0255048_10002857_pt1 | contig 10742 bp, 13 predicted proteins | sample JV7_2_2_MG_FD_183619 | JGI IMG/M metagenome (GOLD analysis project Ga0255048, IMG submission 183619) | Seawater microbial communities from Jervis Inlet, British Columbia, Canada - JV7_2_2 | ecosystem: Environmental > Aquatic > Marine > Inlet | place: Canada: British Columbia | collected 2016-10-06
TGGCTAGTGCAGTCAGGAAAGAACTATTAAAACTAATACAAGAGTACGATCAAGCAATACTAGGTGGTGGGATGACCACATGGGATGCATATCAAAAGAATACTGGAATTCGACAGGGGCTAATGGCCTCTGTTGCAACCATGGATTCGGTAGCAAAGAAGAGGGCTGCAGATAATGAGTAATGTAGAAGAGTTTGCTAGCGCTTCTAGCGAAATAGCAAAGAGAGCTTTAGCGAATCCACAAACTCCTAGGCCAGTAGGGTATCAGCTCCTACTTATGCCTGTAAAACTTAACGAAAAGACTAGTGGTGGTATTATTATACCAGAAACTAGTAGAAGCGTTGAGGATATCGCTGGAATATGTTTCTATGTTGTTGATATGGGAAGTGAAGCATATCAGAGACAGGTTGAGAAGGGCTACGAACCGTACTGTGATGTTGGAGATTTCGTAGTCATTCATGCATATACAGGTACAAGAGTGGATGTTAGTGGTGAAGAGTACAGGCTTGTTAATGATGATTCTATCAAAGCTGTAGTCGAAGATCCTCGCGGCGTTAGGAGAGCACAATGAGCTTTGGCAGCGTAGATGATATGGAAGAGTTTGATTTTGGGCAAGAGCACGAAATAGACGCTCAAACAATAGATCTAGGCGATAATGAAGAAGACATAGATATAGAGATAGTAGACGATAGACCTGTAGAGGATCAGGTTGAATCAGATCCAAATCTAATGGATGTTGATACAGACGAACCTCTAGAAGGCGTAAGTAAGAAGGTTGAGCAGCGCTTTGCTGTATTCACAAAGCAAAAGCACCAGCTTCGCAGGCAGGCCGAAGAGGCAGAACGACAACGACTAGCGATGGAGCAGTATGCGCGTTCACAACAGGCGCGTGTCAGCGAACTGGAAAATACATTGAAGGCTGCTGAACCTGCCTATATAGCAGAGATAAAGAGTAGATTGCAGATGCAGCAAGAAGCATCTGAGAAGAGTCTCACTGACGCATTCGACCAAGGTGATAGTATTGGTGTTGCTAAAGCTGCTGCAACTATTGCGGAGGCCGCGGCTGCTGCTGAGAGGGTTAAGAATTACCAGCCTCAATACCAGGAGCCGAGACAACCGGGACCAGAACCGCAGCCACAATATGATGCAGCAGTCGTAGAGAGACATGGTAAGTGGAGAACTGATAACGATTGGTATGGAGTCGATCCGGAGATGACTTCGGATACTGATTATTTCGCCAACAAGGCGCAAGCGCAAGGATTCGTATTCGGTACAGAACCGTTTTACGCAGAAGTAGACAGGAACATGAAGGTAATACATCCAGACAAGTTCAAGAAGGACCAGCCTGGTAGTGATTTGAGCGCGGGGCAGCCTGTGGAATCACGCCGAAGGACACCCACTGTTGTATCTCCTGGTAACAGGGAATCTGGACAGTCGCGAACGAAAGTAACACTAAGCCCCTCAGAGCTTGTAGCAGCAAAGAAGCTAGGCGTGTCTAAGACAGAATACGCAAGGCAGAAACTAATGCTGCAGCGCAAAGGAGAAGAATAAATGGTAGCTAGAAAAAATGCAAATACCGCAGCTAGCGCAGACGACAAAGCGCTTCAGGCCGCACTCGAAGAAGAAGCACGTCTTGAGCAAGATGAACGAGCACCTAGGGACTCTGAGACAAGAGATGCCCTTGCAGAAGATGATGACTCCTGGCTATTCGCAGATAAGTTCCCGCCATGTGATCTAGGACCCGATTGGGTTCTTCGATGGTGTAGAGCTTCCTGGAGAAATGGTCCAGACCCAGACGATAAACCAAACATGCTTAGGAGAATTAGGCAGCGCTGGATTCCAGTCTCTTGGGAAGAGGCAACCAGAGAAGGTGGATTCACCGGAATTAAGGATCAGCGTTCTTCGTACTCTCATGAACTCAGAGAGGATGGAGATGTGGTTGAGATAGAAGGAATGGTTCTTTGCAAGCGGAGCAAGGTTAATCATGACAAATATAAATCTGTCATGAGAGGCAGGGCTCAGGCCGCAATGGATAATCTGGAGTCTAGTGTTGCAAGAAATCAGCACGACTCTATGAGAACCATAACTCAAGAAAGAAAAACAAATATTGGTACAGGGGAACGATAAAAGTATTATCGGGCCTCTAGCCAAATTGTAAGGAGAAAGACAAATGGCACTTACTGCTACGCCTTACGGATTTAGGCCCGTAAATGGCCATGGACTGTCTGGTGAAGGCTCCGGTGCAACAATGGAATATCTCATTGAGCCCGGTTACGCCACCGATATGTTCTATGGAATGCCTGTCACTGTCGATGGTGGATATGTGATAGCGCAGGCAGCTACGCCTGTCGGTACTGTAAACCCAGTATTCGGTGTTGCTGTTGGATTTAGATATCTAGACCCACTAGGTAATTGGGTTATAAACAATTGGTACAATGGTGATGCTGGCAATCTAGAATGTTACGCCAGTGTTATCACTGATCCAAATCAGGTATTTGCTGTACAGGCTAATGACCAGACAATGGTTATCACTGATGTTGGTTTGAATGCTGCGATTGTCCCTGGTACTGGAAGCACTACAACTGGTAATTCCAATGGGTCTGTAGACGGTGATACAGCTGCTGTTACAGCAACGCTTGCTGTGGAGATCATAGGCCTTAACCCAGCAATTACTTCAAACAATGCGTGGGGTACGGATTACGTAGACCTGCTAGTTAAGTTCGCGGTTGGAGCACATAAGCAAAGTGCTACTGCTGTTGGCCTGGCTACCTAAGGAAGGAGGACAATAACTCATGGGTGTAATGGCACGAGCACAAATGATGAAAGAACTCATTCCTGGTCTCAACGCTATATTCAGTCAAGAATATAAGCAATACGAGAATGAGCACGAGGCATTTTACGACAAGGACACTTCGGACAGGTCGTTCGAGGAAGAACTCAAGATCGCTGGTCTAGGTGCTGCCCCGGTGAAAGCCGAAGGTCAGTCCATTCAGTACGACCAAGGTCAAGAGGCGTACAACGTCATCTACCGCCACGAGACAGTTGGTCTTGCATTCTCTCTGACCGAGGAAGCTGTTGAGGATAATCTCTACGCTTCTCTCTCTAAGAGATACAGCAAGATGCTGGCTCGCTCTATGGCGTATACCAAGCAGGTTAAGGCCGCGTTCCTTTTGAACGTAGCGTATACATCTACTTCGTATGCTGCTGGTGATGGTGGCGCTATCTGTGATGTGCATGCGACGGTTCTTGGTGGGAGTAACACCAACGAATTCACTGATGCAACCGATCTCAGTGAGGCATCGCTTGAGCAGGCTACAATCAACATGAGCAAGTTTGTTGATGAGCGCGGTCTACTGATCGCGGTACAGCCACGCAAGCTCATCATACCAGTGGATCTCCAGTTCGAGGCATGCAGAATCCTGGATTCTCAGCTTAGGGTTGGTACCGCTGATAATGATATCAGTGCGATCTACCACAATAGCACAATCCCCGAAGGGTATGCTGTGAATCACTATCTGACTGATGCGGATAACTGGTTCCTGTTTAACGACATCCCCGACGGCTTCAAGCACTTCGTCAGAGTTCCGCTTCAAACCGGAATGGATGGCGACTTCAATACCGGCAATGTTCGGTACAAGGCCCGCGAGAGATACTCGTTCGGCGTTTCTGACTTTCTCCAGGTCTACGGATCTGGCGACTAGTCAGCCTGTGGGGCGCGGTCGGAACCTCCCGGCTGGCCGCGTCCCCTTTTGTCCCAGTCATACTGGGCTTTCGCTCGAAAGGAGAATCTAATGGGTAATGTAACAACTAATAGACCTACGAACTTTTCTGGCCCAATTAAGGCTGGAGATGTAAAGGAAACTGTAGGTTCTGCAACAAAGAATGTTGGCTATGCGGTCATGGCACAGAGTTATGAGTTTTCTCAGCTTAACAGCGCGGCAGTCACTACGTCTACTATTGTAATCCCGGCGAATAGTCAGATTTTGGATATTGTAGGATATTGTACTACGACTTTTGATGGAACGAATGAGACTGTATCGATTGGATTTAATACAGCTGGAGATGATATAAGTACTAACTTCTTCGCAAATGCTACAGAAAATATTACAATCGAAGAAAGAACTAGCATCGTGGGTGTTGGTTCAGATGCTACAATTGCTCAAGTAGTTGTTGCTTCTGGTGGCATTGCCATTATGAAGGATGTCGGAGCTAGTGATGTTACATTTTACATTACGCAGACAGCTGGCGGCACGGCCGGTCGAGCTACATTCACGGTAACGTATCTCCAAGCTATTAACCTGACATAAATCAATGACTACCAAAACTGATGTAGCTGTTCTAGTGAAAGTTCTAACTGCAGTTCTTAGTCTTTTTTTTGGTGTACTGGCGTGGGTAGGCGTGAATGTGGTATCAGATGTGAATGAATTGAAGTTAGACATGAGAGAAGTTAAATCATACATGGGAATATACCATGGTGACATGGCGTCTAGATCAGATCAGCCCTATTTCAGTAAGGAGGAGTATGAAGTATCTAGTAATTACACTAATCCTTAGTGCAACTATTTGTCTTCTTGGATGTCAGCACTTCCCAGTAGGCGATGTTGAGATTTGCTGGAAGGGTGTAGGCATAGGATGCAAGTATCTACATTAAGGATTAACATTTGACAATAGCAACCACTAGCAGATATAACCCAACTGTCGATAAAATCGTAGAAGATGCATTTGATCTTGCCGGGATACCTGGCGGGCTAAGAACATCTTACGATCTACAGAAGGCTATATGGATGCTCAATGACATCCTCTTGGATTGGCATAATGAGCATATCCCAATGTGGTTGCTTGATGAGCAAACAATAACCATGGTTAGCGGCACTAAATCTTATGACGTTGCTGCAAATACCATGGAAATAAGAACTGCGTTCTACAGACAGACACAAGGCTCTACACAATTTGACTATCCAATGGAGAGGGTGACGCTTGAGACATATGCAGACATCTCAACAAAGGAGCAGACTGGTAGGCCAAATCTATTTTACTTCGAGAAAAGTGAGATACTAGATGTAACGGCATCTGACAGGGCAGCTACGGTGACGCTGTGGCCAGTTCCTGACAGTGCCGATACATTTGTTTATACGCGCGAGAGAAAGATAGCAGATGTCAACGAAGGTGAATACGATACTGCTATGGGATCTCTTACGCTAGAAATACCACAAAGATTCATTCCAGCTCTCAAGCGATGCCTTGCTGTTGAGATAGGATCTGTAAGCGAAGATCCAGTAGTTTTGCAAAGAGCCCAGGCAATATATCCAATAGCAATGCAGATGAAAGACAGGGCATTCGGTGCCGATAAAGAGCAGGCTTCGATAAGACTTGTACCGAGGCATTATCATATATGACGTGGGCTGCAGGAACAAAGGCACTAGGTGAATGTGATAGATGTGGGCTTACATATCTTCTTAATGATCTTAAAGAAGAAACTCATGGTGGGGTACCTCAGAATAACAGAGTTTGTCACAGCTGTTGGGATGAAGATAACCCGCAGCTCAGACTCGGAGAAATCAGATACATAGACTACCAGGCACTGAGAGACGCCAGGCCAGATCAAGGAGAGGAAGCCTCAACTAGCAGCGCAAGATGGAATCCAGTATTAAGTACAGTTATGATTCTACGCGCAGGAACGGTGATTGTAAGTGGATAAAGTAAAGGTTGGTGATAGAAGGTTTGATGATATGCAAGAAGCATTTGAGTATGCTGCAGAGATAGGAGAAGCTCCAGTTAACTTAATCACTACTCACACAGAAGATATTCCTCCGGCAAAGGCTTCGTTGGAACCGCGCGGTAAAGGTATAGAAATTAAAGGTAATCTGATGAGGCGTTCTGGATGAACTACAACGATATGGTAACTAATATCCTGCTGTATACAAACGAGTCCGAGACTGGCTGGGTTGCCAGGGTTGATGACTTTATTACAACAGCAGAGAAGTCCATATCTAAAGAAATGCAATCTCCAGCAAACCTAACAAGCGTAGATCTTGTTATGACTACAGCTTCCGCTGATACAGCAGCCTCAACACAAATCAATAGTATTGACAGTGTTAGAGTAATGAAGACATCTGAGACTGCGACAGGTCCAGTAACTCTAATGAAGAGAAGGGACCCATCGTTTATATATGCTAGATACTCTCTTGCTTCTGAAACTGGAAGGCCACTTCATTACGCGTTAAGCAGCAAAGCGTCAGCATCTGGTCAATTTGAAGTGCTGGTAGGCCCGACTCCAGACGTAAGCTATACGCTCAAATTGCTTTACTACGGTGATTTCAGCGGTCTCGTAGCTGCTGGCACTACAAATGAAACCTGGCTGTCTCAGATCGCTCCAGATGCAATTCTATTCGGCGCGCTATACTATGGATACATAGCTCTTAAAGGTGAACCAAATTTAATCGGTACGTATAAAGATAAGTTTAGCTATGAAGTAGAGGCGTTGAAACATCTCGCTGAACATGATCTTAGCAATGACATGTCTGGGTCTGGGGCTAAACGCATATGATCTTTGGTAGATGGTGCAACTCGTTTAAAAAGGAATTACTGGAAGCCATACATGACTTCACTACAGGTGGAGATACATTTAAACTAGCATTGTATACATCGACCGCCTCACTTGGTTCTGATACTACAGCCTACAGTGCAACGAATGAAGTTGCTGATGACGGTGTTTACTCTGCCGGCGGCAATACGCTAACAGTGGTCGATCCTGTTATCGAAAGCAGGACTGCAATAGTAGATTTCGCGGATAGCAGCTGGTCTGGTGGAACCTTTACAGGAAGAGGCGGACTTATCTACAACTCATCTAAAGCGAACAGAGCCGTACTGGTTCTAGATTTTGGAGGCGACGTTACCGGAACTGTGGCTAATGGTTTTACGGTAACATTTCCAAATGCAACATCGCTTGAAGCAATCATAAGGATTTCTGACTAATGGCATCAACATATGATAACAGATACCTAATTGAGTATCAAGTCACTGGCGAAAACGACGATACTTGGGGCGATATTACAAATGACAACCTCGAAGCGCTCGAGCGTGCTATTGGTAATTTTGAGACATTGCAAATTGACAGCGCTCATGCCGGCAGCACCACATGGACCGGAACCCCAACATTTTTGCTCGATTGGCTTCTCCCCCAAGCCACGGCTGCAGATGCTGGAAATACGGATGCGATGGCAAGATCTTCAGCAGTCAGCTTTACTAGCGGGTCTCTTGGTGGAGGCATTACTATAAATGTATGTGGCGAGAACAATACTACCTCTTGCGATAGAACCTACTGGGTCAGCAATGACACCACTGGTGGGCAAACAATTACCTTCAAAAACGGTGGTGGGTCTGATGGCTTAGTCCTTGCTAATGGCGCGACAGCGCTGCTAGTTCTTGAGGCTACAGCATCCACTGCTAACGCGTTTATATCCGATCTGCAGGTGACTGATCTTACTGCATCTGGCACAGTAACTGGTGTAAGTATAGTGGCAGCTGGAACCGTTACTGGTGTGACTGATCTTACTGCAAGTGGTACTGTAACAGCAGGCACTATAACAACAACAAACATCACAACAGATGGTACAGGTACGATAGGGCTAGATGGAAATCATCCAGATGGCACAGATAATGTTGCACTAGGTAAAGATGCTCTCGACGCTATAACATCTGGTACTGATAATACAGCGATCGGGTTTGAGGCCGGCAAAGCTATAACTGGAGGCTTGCGCAATGTAGCATTAGGAAGTTCCTCACTCTCAACGATTACAACTGGTAATGATAATGTTTCCATTGGTTACAACACTCTAAATGCTCTCCTTACGACGAGTGCTCAGAATGTAGTTATAGGCTCTGGAGCAGGCGCCGCTGATACTGGAGGTGATAATAATGTGTACATTGGTCATTCGGCTTGCTCTACTGGAACTATCGGGGTAGATAATGTAGCAATTGGACAAGAGGCGTTCAAGGATTCAAACGGTGTTGCAAATGTAGTTTTAGGGAGAAGGGCAGCAGATGGGGCAAGCTTTGCTGGTGACGAGAATGTTATACTGGGGGCAAATTCTGTTGGTGCAGCCACATCAGCTTCTGACAATGTTATATTAGGAGCAAATTCCTGTTCTGCTATGACAACTGCAGATAGCAATGTAATTATTGGTTATAATGCAGTTCTCACAGGAGTAATGACTGGTAACGGTAATGTTGTTGTCGGTGTTTCAGCTGCCGTTGCTGCCACTTCTGCTGCTGACAATGTTGTTATTGGTAATAGCTCTTGCAGTGCGCTTACTGCTGGTACAGATAATATCGCTATAGGTAAGGATGCATTGAATTCAGTAACTACCACATCACACAACATAGGAATAGGCACTAACGCCCTAAGCTCTTGCACTGGAATTAGCAATATAGCAATCGGACGATCTGCAGGAATAGCTGTAACTACTGGGATAGAAAATGTTGTCCTTGGGTATAATTCCGGTCTTGCTATTCTTGGGGGTGACCGCAATGTAACGCTAGGTAAAGATTCAGGGCTTGATGTTACCAGTGGCAACGATAACATTATGATTGGCCATGGTGCTGGTGCAGATGTAACAACAGGATCTAGCAATATAATCTTTGGTATCAATGGCAGTAATAACAGTGCCACTCTTTCTGGAAACATTAGACTCGGACGTTGCTCGGCTGCGACTGCTGATGTCGATGACCAAATATTAATTTCTGCAACCACTGGATTGTCTAATGATCCATTAGTCGTAGGAAATCTAGATATGACTAATAAGCAAATAAAATTTGATGTAGACATTGGAGGAGCTACTGACTACGGAGTTCAAATTGATCATACTGCTCCGGCCATTACAGATGGCTATACCTTGCTTGATGTAGCTGCTACTGCGGTTGGAACTTCAGGATGGGATCTTTGTGTAATGTCGACTGATGGAGGAACCAATAGGTTTAGAGTGGACGCTGCAGGTACTGCGTATGCTACAGGTCATACCGTTGGTGGTGCTGACTATGCAGACATGTTCGAGTGGGACGACGGCAATGCGGAGAATCAGGACCGTGCTGGTTATCCAGTGGTATTGAGAAATGGTAAAATTTCTATTGCATTCGATCATATGTGCCCAGAGAATATTATTGGAGTTGTATCAATGAATCCATCGGTTCTAGGCAATGCAGCACCAATGTACTGGGATGGAAAGTACATTAAGGACGACTTCGGAAGAGAGCTTGGAGAAAATCCAGAATACGATCACGACAGAGATTATCAGTCTAGATGGAATAGGCCGGAGTGGGATGCCGTATGTCTAACTGGCCGCATAGCTCTACGTAAGGGAGAACTAGCACATCCAAACTGGCAATTCATCCGCGAGATTTCAGAGTCAGCTGAAGAGTGGCTTGTTAGATGATCTCTAGGGTACAAATTGCCCCTGGAATAAACAAGGAAAGTACGGCCAATATGTCGGACTCGTGGATTGACGGGAATAATGTCAGATTCAGGTCCGGTCAGCCAGAATCAATAGGCGGATGGGTAGATACGCATAGCCTGGATCTAATCGGTGTCGGTAGAGAAGTTTTTCGCTGGTTCGCAAATGATGGATCTATATACAAATTTGTCGGCACGCACTGGAAGGCATATATAGTTAAAGGTGAAACTGCCACAGATATAACGCCTATACGAAGAGAAGTTAATCCAGCTACAAGTGTTTCAATGACAAGTGTATCTGGTAGCAAAATATATACTATTGATGATACTGGACACGGTGCGGTTAGAAATGATTATGTAACATTTGAGCTTATAGATAATGCTTCTGCATGGGGCTTAAGCTCTGCACAGCTTAACAAAGAACATAAGATAACTAAGATAAACGATACTGATCAATACGAAATATTCATTGACGTTACCGCCGGTTCTAGTGTTGGTCCAACAGCGTTTACTGAGGTTGGTGATAGCAATATAAAGTATCAAATTAATGTTGGGTTCAATGTGTTTGCAGCTGGCGCTGGATGGGGAATAAGTTCGTGGGGCACTGGACTATGGGGCTATCCGTCCGTTCTTGCAAGTACGGAGTTATCTCAAACCCTAAGGTTGTGGTCAGTAGAAAATAGAGGTGAAGACCTTCTGTTCTCCCCAAGGGGTGGAGGCATATATTATTGGAGCAAGACTCATCACGCCAATACCACAACTGGCGTTCCAGATCGTCGGGCTCAAGATTTCGATGATTTTACAACTGAATTCGCAACTGGATTCCAGCCGTCATCAGTACCAACAAACAACAACCTGGTATTTCTGTCTGGAAAAGATGGACACCTTGTATCTCTAGGGTGTACTGAATTTGGATCTACCAACAGTATAACTAAAACTCTTGTCCGATGGTCAGACAATGATTTAAATGCAAACGAGATATTCGATTGGTACCCTCGACCATCAAATACTGCTGGTGGACAAATCTTGCTCGAAGGATCTGACATCATTGGATATGTAAATACCAGATCTGAAACACTAATATGGACAGATATTGCGATACATTCTATGCAGTGGGTTGGTCCTCCAGACACATTCGCATTCGATGTTGTAGCCAAGCACACAACCCTCAAATCACCGAGGGCAATGGTGCAAGCTGGTAACCAAGTTTTCTTTATGGGAAAAAATGCATTCTATGTTTACGGTGGATCGGTTGTCCAGATACCATGCTCAGTTAAAGAATATGTGTTTACAGA
>Ga0255048_10002861_pt1 | contig 10735 bp, 27 predicted proteins | sample JV7_2_2_MG_FD_183619 | JGI IMG/M metagenome (GOLD analysis project Ga0255048, IMG submission 183619) | Seawater microbial communities from Jervis Inlet, British Columbia, Canada - JV7_2_2 | ecosystem: Environmental > Aquatic > Marine > Inlet | place: Canada: British Columbia | collected 2016-10-06
GATCAGGTCAGGATCAGTGAAGGTGATGAATGAGCCGTCGGCCCACCGCATGAAAACTCTATCTTCGCCGGACATCTGATCTCCTCTTAGAGTGGCCAGTCGCCGTTGTCAGGACCCTTGATATAAAGGGTGTCAACGGGTGGGTTGTCCTGAAGAGCCCGCGGGCCCGGTTCATACCACCCCACGCAGACCACTTCAAGGCAGGGATTTCGCGCCATGTAGATGGCGACATCCGCCACTAAGGCCTCCTCGAGGATGACCTCGCCCGTCGCGTGACAGACGACATCATGTCGGTACTCATGTCTTAATTCCACCATGTCGTGCCCCTTTCAATACCTAGATAATATCACCCTGGCAGGGGTGCTACACGACCTCTTGGATAAAAGTGAGGGAGTCATCAGGGCCGAGACCCTCCTCCCAGAGTCGCCCACGGCACGCCAGCTCCCCCAGCTCGCGGATGTCTCTGGCGAACTCTGGGACATCCAGCTCCAACCGGGAGATGGCATGGTCACCGACCAGGGTCGGCAGGTCCTCCGCGGCAGTGCCATCCGGAACCTGCGCGAGCCAGGCGTGAAAGATTCGAAATCGACGCACTGCGCCTCCTAGACTGCGTTCAGCATGTTGAGGGGGACATCCCAGGTCATGACGCCGACCTTGACCAGCGCCTTCTTCTGCTTGACCCGCTCGACGATACCCTCGAAGGTTCCCTTGCGACCGGTCCAGGTGACGCGGTCTCCGCTCTGGAACAGGAATCGCTTCCGCCGGGACTCGCGGCGACGTTGTGCCTTGAGCTCGGCAACGACCTCCGAGTTGATCCGGAGAAGCTGGTCCTCACGAAAGGTGGAAAGCCGGCCGATGATGTCTTCAAGTGTCATGTGTTTTCTCCAGGAGGTCCATCCCCCATTAGGATAATAATATCACCCAGGGAAGTTAGCTACACGCGAATCTGGATCAGTTCCACCATGCGTGACTCTGCCTCATGTCGTGCTGCCATCCAGTCAGACATGAGCTCGTGCTCCTCGGCTCGAGTTTCAGTCCGCTCCAGGAGGTCACGGAACTTCTCGTCGATACCGTCGATCTCCTCGAGGAAGCCAGACAGGTCTGGGTTGGGTACCACAGTCATCAGGCAGCCTTCTCGTAGTTGAGGTTGACGTACACCAGGCCGCGGAACAGCTCCTCCATGTACTGCGGCTGGAGGAAGTCATCACGGCTCGGGTCAGGGACCTCGAGGCCCATGTCGAACAGGTGCTGCAGCAGCGCCTTGGCGCCGGTGCTAAGGTTTCCCACGAATAGGAAGCCGGACGTGAAGTCGACGCAGCCTCGCTGGATGGTGAAGTTGGCGCCCTCGCCACCGCCCTTCAGGACAGTGACCCTGACACCCGCCTCCGGATGCTCGTAGGTGTGACCGACGCGGGTCAGTGCCCAGTCGGCCTTCTCGAAGCCCAGGCCTCTCAGGTATGCTGCTCTTGCTCGTGTGGACATTAGGAAGACCTCTTACTCTCTGTTAGGTTGTCGCGATGGTAGCGGGCGCCCTGGCGGCTCAGGCCGCTGACAACCGGTCGTGCCTGGCCATAGAAGACGATGCCGCGGTGTCCCGACGGGAGGTCCTCCTTGCGAAAGACGGCCCAGCTGTAGCTGTCGTCGCCGTCGAACTTGCGGGTGGTAAACTGTCCTGGCTTCATGTCGTGTCCTCGCCGGGGAACTCGCCCCTGAGTAGGCACTCACCATGGGAGCCGTCCGGACACAGGTAGGTCCAGACATCCTCGTCCGGCCCGCGCCACAGGAATGTGGTGCCCACCGGAAACGTCGCCCCAATACTGGGGGAGTGCCATTTCTCGTTTAGTGTGATTCTCATGATCTTTCCTAGCCGAAGTCGAGCAGGTCCTGCACGGTGCAGCCGATGGCCTCGGCCCTGGCGAACAGCAGCTGGTCGTCGTCCATCCCGTCAGCCTGCAGCTGAACCAGGGCGTCGAGGATGTGCTCCCTCTCACCGAACTCCCCGAGGAGGTAGTGAATCTCGTCCTCGTTCATGTCGTAGACGGAACCTGGGTCGATGGTGAACAGGTCTGCGATCTCTGCGATGCGCTGTGGTGTCATGTGTCTGGGTCTCCTAGAGGGTGTATCCCCCATTAGCTACATTATAACCCAAGGAAATGGGTGTTACACAGGCTCCAGGTAACGAACTTCCCAACCCGTCAGCATGGCCCGTTGGCCGTTGACCAGGAACCAGTGGTGGAGACGTGTGCCATGGACGTTGGCCTGCCTACGCTTCGACTCGAGGTAGACCAGGGTCAGTGGCTGAGCATTTCCCCAGGCACGCCGCATGGGCTCTATCGCGATGTAGTAGAGTCTATCTCGCAGCTGCACCCGATCGTCGTCGTGCCACCGATAATTGATGATGGCAGGACAGGTGGTCCGGACGGCAACACCTGGCTTGAGGTCAGCAACCTTCATTGATGATCCTCCAGGTGGTGTACTCGAGTCGAGTCACCCAGACTCGACCGTCCTCCGACAGGATTCTCATCCGATCAGTCACCTGCCCCGGCCCAAGGACCCCAGGCTGAATTACCTCCAGGACTACTGCGGTCCCACCGTTCGCTTCGATCAGGTCTCCCACTTCAATGTGGTCGCCGAGCATCATGGTCCTAGTGGTCTTCACTGACTGCCTCCAGCTCGTCGAGGTCGAACTCGGCGACCTCGCCCAGGACCAGGACGTTAGCAGCTGGAATGTAGAGTCGCTTGGTAAGCTCGAGGACTAACACGATCTCGCCGTCGCCCCAGGTCTCGTCCCGCCCGCCGCGGATCACCACCATGTCGCCGACCCTCACCACTGTCTACGCCCCTTGTGCTTGGCGTGGCGGGCAGCCTTGCCGCTACCCTTGCCCAGGCCTCGTCGGGCCTTGTTCTTGTGCTTGCCAGCGCCGCTGCGCTGGAAGGCGGCAACGGCGGTCCAGTTTCGTGTCTTTGTCCTCATACATATATAATAACCCGTCGGCGCCCCCACTACACGGGGGTGACACACATCTTATCGATGTCAGCGATGGCCAGGAGCCCATTCGCGATCCACTGTCGCCTACCATCTAGGAGGACACAGCAGCTGACCAGGCGCCTTCCGTGTTCCTGCGTGACGGTAATCTTCATCACCAGGCCGAGCTTGTCCGGGTCCCACTCGGAGACGACCAGCTGTCCCTCGTCGAGGGTGTGGTAGCCGAAGCCCCTGTGCGGAATCACGGTGTGTTCCTGGTGAGCCGGGTGGGACTCGAACCCACAACCAACGGATTAAAAGTCCGTTGCTCTGCCTGTTGAGCTACCGGCCCAGTCAATCGGAACACCAATCATGGGGATAGTCGGCCGGTTCGATGGGGACGCTCTTCCACCGCTCCGACCCATTGTACAGTCGCTCCCTGGCCTCCAGCTCCCCCGTCTCGAAGTCGACCAGGTAGGTGTAGGGGACGCCGCTGCCAAAGTCATCGACACCGTAGCGCTCCTCCTCATCTGACCGGAAGTCAAAATCAAGACGAACGGAGTCGGAATCGAGGGGATCGGCACTGAATGGGTGCCAGCAGAGGAAGCCTCCGACAGCCTGGGCCCGCCTGATCTCCAACAGCAGGCAGCTCGTCGACCGCTGCTGTAGGAACCAGCACACCTGTGCCACCATGTGGTCGGGGTAGCCGTCGTAGTGGACGTAGGTCCCCTCGATGCGGCCGTCCGGCAGGCGGACACCGATGTTGCAGGCCGTTCCCACCCTAGCAGCCCCAGTCGCGGTTGCCGGCACCTGCCGGAGGAATCAGGTCGAGCTGCTGCTCCACCTCCTCAGGAGTGTCGTCAGCCGTGCCGGCCGGCCAGAGAGTCAGGAGGAGACCGCCCTTGTGGACGTCACGCTCGATACCGAGCTCCCACCCCTTACGTTCCACCATCTTGGCCAAGCGGTCCCGAACTGCCTGGCGCGGAAGGTGTTCAGCTACCCGAAACTTTACCTTGTCGATGTCAGCGTGGGCATGCTCTGCCAGCTCACGGGCGCACTTCTCCAGAAGCTTCTGCATGGTCGCACCCTCCGCCTTGGAGAATGTGTTGGTGTAGTCACCAGGTCGTCGAATTGTTGCCATCTCTCTTGCACCTCCATGTGCTGTGTGTAAAACTGTTGGTACCCCGGGCGGGACTCGAACCCGCAAACCTAGTGGTCAGAGATTTTAAGTCTCCTGCGTATGCCAATTCCGCCACCGGGGCTGGTCTAGATCTTCCCTTTCCAACCCATGATCGCGCCGACCACCATCCAGGGAATCAGGTAAATGAAAAGCCCGACCAGGATCCAACTGAACAGGCCTGGCGTCACCTTGCAGACAATCCAGAGGACCACGAAAAACTCGAGGGTCCAGACCATGAACGAGAATATTCCCGTGATAGTCCTACTGATTAGACCCTTGCCGGGTTTGCACGCTAGTTCAATCTGCTTTGCCAGCTCCATGTGCTGCCTCCTTTACCTATAGCAATTCTACCACGTCTTATGCATCGCTACACGAGCGTGACCCACTCTGGATTCAGCGCGACCTTGTCACCTGACCAGAGGAAAACGTGGACGAGGCGTCTCACGGTGGTGGAACCTCCATGCTTCTTACGTCGCATCCAGGGCTGGGATACCCGTTGAGTACCCAGGTACATTCCTGACTGGCTTCCCCATAGAGCGGGTGTATCATCAGCCGGGTCGGACTCGAGGTAGTGTGCCTGTGGAAACCACAGGCCCTCACTTCGCTCCTGGCCCATTACCTGTGGGTCGTACACCTCACGATTGAGTAGGTATAGTTCACCCGTTTCAAGCTCTTCCGCCTGGGACATTTACTTTCCTCCAGTAAGTACATAATACCACACTGGCCCAGGCGCTACACGTCGGTGTCTGGGGGTGCCCTCCACCTCTCCAGCAGGGCCGACGCCGGTAGCCAAAGCAACAGGTAAATACCAACGATGATAGCTGACCCATCTAGGAAAGTCTCGACCAGGCCTCGAGGGTACTGTCCCATCAGGACCTCGGCCAGCCTCCCGACTGAGAGGCCTGCCACCCCAACGGCGGCACCGGCTAGGAGCATGAAGAGAGTCGCCCCCACGACGGCTCCCAGTACTTGTGCGAACTTCTTGATGAATTGATTCATGCACAATTATACCAGGATGCCGCCGCTAGTACAAGACTAAGCGACCTCTTTCAGGCCGCGAGCGCCGATCTTCAGGACGTAGGTCAGGCCGGAGGCGCCGAAGCGATTCTTCTCGACCGTCAGTCCGCGACAGCCGAACCACTCAGAGTTCGGATCCTGATCGATGCTGAGGTGCATGTGAAGGTCGACCATGTGCTTCAGCGTGTTGCTGCCCGCCATCTTGCCGTCCTTGTTGACCTGGCCAATGACCAGGGCACAGGTGTAATTCTCCTTGCACCACTCGGTGATCCGCTGCAGCACGCGCTGCGGGGTCTTGGAGTTGGTGGCCATTCCCCACTTTCCATCGTTCATGGTCTGCAGTGAGTCCACGATGAGGAAGCGGGCCTTGAGCTCCTTGGCATGTGTCAGCAGCTCATCGACCAGGACATCCTGTCCGACGGTGAAGCCCTCGGTCAGCCTGAGCCTCTCAGCCTGCATCTTGGTCTGGTACAGGCTCTCCTCCGCCGTGTTGAACAGCACCTTGCAGGGGCCGTGGACACGTCCCAGGGAGTTGGCCAGCTGGAGCATCAGCGTCGTCTTGCCGGAGCCGGGCTCACCCGTGAACAGGCCGCAGACAGAGGGGGTAAATCCCTTACCACCCATTGCGTCGTTAATGAAATCAATACCCGTGGAGATGCGTTGCTTCAGCTCCTTGGGTACCTCGATCTCGTTGATGTTGGTGCCCCGTTTGAGGTCACGTAATCCAACGTTAAGGACCATTCCTGACATACTAATTTCCCTTCGACGTAGTTTCTAATCTCACTTACAAGAATATTATACCTCCTCGAGGGATGTGTTACACGTCGTCTGACATGTCCCGTAGGCTACCTGTGTCGAATGGGTCAACCTTGATAGGCAGTGCTTCCTTGAGCATCCGGTCACCCTCCTCTCGAATCTCCCGGAGCCTGCGACGGATATAGGGATGCATGTCCGTCTCCTCTCGAAAGGCGTCCTTCTGACAGTGGAGCAGGTTATCCGAGCCGTCCCAGATGATAGCTCCTCCGAACCGATCGCGATGTACCAGTACGCCACACTTGCCATCGCCGGTGGTACTGGTCACACGGGTCCCTGTTCCAAATTCATTCTTCAGATCCTCTAGCATCCTCTCAGCCATTACTATCCTCTCTTTCTGTGTGTGCCTCATCGCCCTTCTGGACGAGATAGACGTAATCCCTGTTGCACCTGAGCTCATTGCCACTGGCCAGCAGGACAGTGAATGACCATCGGTCCGATCCCACCACCACACCCCTCAGGCCAGTCAGGCCTCGCTCCCCGGTATCCCGCCATCCCAGCCTGGGATCGGGACCCTGGAGTTCCACCAGGTCACCCAGACCAACGGGTGCCAGCACGGCGAACCATATCCTCTCGAAGTAGCATCCTCTCGCCATCGACGAGGACCTCATACGCAGGCGTGCCACCCCATCCTATGGTGGGGTGGTGCGTGACAACAATGCCATGCCTGTAATTCAGAATGCGGTACGGGTCGTGGGAATCGGGATCGCGGGTGTAGACGACTAGGGTGCCGTCCGGAATGATCACACGGCGGGACACGGCGCTCCTACTGGACCAGGACGATCTCGTCCTCCCATGTCCGAGCTACTCCAGTGCTGGCAAGAACGTGATAGACGACGATCATTGCGCCGCCTTCCAGTTCGGCCGCCTCGTGTGAAAGGACGACGCCGATATCGCCGCGATCGACGATGGCCCCGCCGTGGCGCAGGAACGTCTTCCAGTTCCTGGGAATCGTCCTGCTGAACCTCACCAGGCTTCCATCGGGGATTACTCTCACTCATATAAGTATTCCCCTACGCGGCTTGCACGCGGTGGCGCAGCTTGATGACCGGACTTCGCCCAGTCTCGAAGTCCATGGAGCCGTCGGGCGTGATGACCCAACCAGTCCGAAGCTTGCAGATGCCAGGCTTCGGAGCGTAGCCATCCGTCATGATCAGGAGGGCGTCGTACTCGGACCGGTGTTCGTTGGCGAACCTGACCGGTGCATCGAAGGAGGTACCGCCAGCTCGGAACCTCTTGGCCTCCACCCGCTTCCCCTTCTTCCAGACGAACATGTTCTCGGAGTCGACCTCCGAGTCGAATGGCAGGAAGGTGAAGGTGGCCCGCTTGGCCAGGCTTCCCAGCTCGCCGTAGAGCAGCTCCAGCTCCGTATCGGAGACCGACCCACTCATATCGACTGCCACCAGGATGTTAGCGGTGTAGTTCCGCTTGCTGCCTGGGTGGACGAGGCCGTACTTGCGATTCCGCCGCTTACGGGTGCTGGTGACGTCGGCGCGCTGGCACCGGCCCACGAAGGCTCGGAGCAGGGCACGCCAGTCCACCTGGTCGGAGATCAGCCGGCGGAGGTCGGACCGAAGTTCAGCGGAGACGGAGCCCCACCGATTGGTCTTGTCACACTCCTTGACTGCCTCCTTGACCACCTGCTTGACCTTGCCACGGATCAGCTCCCGGTCGGTCTCAGTGATAGCATCCCAGCCGTCGTGATCGTCCAGCGGACCGTGGCCGCCGCCATCATAGGGCTCGCCTTCGCCGGGCTCGCCTTCGCCGCCCTTGCCGTCGTCATCCGGCCAGACCTCCCTCAGCCTCTCGAAGTAGTAGTCAGAGCTCATGTTGGGCTCCAGCTCCGCGATCAGGTCAGCGACCGGATCCGACTGGGGGTTCCCGTCCTTGTCACATGGCCGCTCGCCTGGGACCAGGCCTCGGTTCGGAAGCTCCGCGCGGGCGATGTTCCTGGGGGAGTTGATGGCCAGGTCGGTGGCGTAGTTCCACATCAGGTGTGGCTCACGGCGCCGGCTGGTGACGTGCTCGTAGAAGAGGTGGCACAGCTCATGCTTCAGCAGGCCGATGATCTTCTTCTCACCCTCCTCCTCCACAAGCGTGTGGCAGAAGTTAGGATTGTACAGCATTCGCAGGTCGCCGTCCTTGACGGTCACCCCGGCGGTCGGAAGTCGGTCGGTACACACCTTGGTGACGCGCCGACTGATGTGCCCCCAGAACGGCTCGTTCAGCAGGAGCTGCACCGTGTGGTAGTCGATATCGAATCTCTTTTTTGGGTCAGCCATTCGGACTGCCTCCTTTCATTAGATATATAATAACACCCCGACGCCCACGCTACACGTGCCTCACGCTTCTTTTCGCCGGCCACGCTCCCTGGGCACACGCAGCTCGTCCTCGAAGACCAGCAGCACCTGCCCGGCCACAAGGACCTCGTACAGGCGACCGCCGGGATTCTCACGGACATCGCACTCCCGAACCACCTGGCCAGCCATGCCGGTCAGGTTGGTGTCCCCCCGCACCCGGACCAGCTGGCCTGGGGAGAGGGGACCCGTCGGCCGGTCCTCAGCCATTGACCGCCTTCAGCAGGTCCTTACTGATCCGCTTGTGCAGCTTCTGGACGTTCTTGAAGTTGCCGCCCTCGGAGGAGCTGACCTTGGTCCAGAACGTCACCAGCTGCTCGCCGGGGAGGAGCTTGGCGAACTTACCTGCGTTGTCGGCCTGGTCGTCGGACCAGTCGTTGTCACCGGAGTGGTCGACCAGCTTCTCGAGGAAGCCATTGGTCTGGTCGGCCGTGGCCTTCTTGATCCGGTCCTTGACCTCCTTGAAGCGCTCCAGGATGTCCTCAGCCGAGATCACCATCTCGTAGTTCTTGGCGAACTCCACCAGGGCGATGGCCGCCTCGTTACCGAGCAGCGGCCGGGAGACGTTGAAGAAGCGGGGGTCAGCCGGAACCTCATTGAGCTCGCAGGCCTTCAGCACCCGGTCCACCTTCTCCCAGGACCGACGCGACGGGTAGACCCCACCGGGCTCCTGGATTCCCATCTCCTCGAGGTGACGGGGGTTCTGCCGGACGAAGTCGACCAACAGTGGGTCGATATCGCCGGGCCCCTTGGCCCAGACCAGCCAGTCCTCGAGCGTCGGCTCCAGGACGAACAGGGCGATCCGGTCCTCCCAGGCGCCGTCGCCCTCGGTGACGTTGTAACTCTCAGAGGGGTTCTGGGCGCAGATGACCCGAGTGCCCTCGTGGAGCTTGTTACCGTTGATGGCGTGTGAGCCGATCAACTGGAAGGCGGCCTGTTGGACGCCCTCGGAACCCCGGTTGATCTCGTCCAGGAACAGGAGACACGGCTCGTCGACGCAGCGTTGGATACGCTCCGGCAGGCAGAACCGGGAGACCTTGGAGTCACCCTCGCCCTCCAGGTCCGGAAGGCCGATGAGGTCACCCTCAGTCATCTGACCCAGCCGGATCTCGATGACGGGCAACCCCATGTCCTCCCCGATCTGTCGGGCCAGTGCGGACTTGCCGATGCCGTGTCGACCCTCCATTCCGACGGTGATGCCGTCGACCTGGAACAGGTCCTGGGCTGCGCGGACGAAACCCTGAATATCAATGGAAACCTTTGTGCTCATGTGATGAGCCTCCTTTCGTAATTTGTAGATATATTATAAGCCACGCGCGGGCACGCTACACACGGGAGTGCACATTTTGTGTGCGGTGTGTCTTGTGTGCTGGTTGCGTCAACTCTCATTACCTATATCCTATCACGCCAGTCGGCCCACTACACGTCAGCTGCGGGCCATCGGCTGCCTCCTCGCCATTAGCCACCGGGCGTGGGCAGCGCGCCGCCGATCGCGGATCTCACCCTCCCGGTACACGTAGCACATCTCCTCCTCGGCCAGCCGGATCATTCCCTTGGATCCTCCCTCCCGGCGTAGCCGGCCCAGGGACTCCTGGATCCTTCGCATCACGCGGTTGAGATCATCCTCCGGCATCGTGGCCAGCACGTCAGTGTGGGTCTGTTGGATCGCTGTACTCATGGTCAGTCTCCCTGCGGGATTTATCCCCGCCAATTCTAGTATATTCTACCCCATCAACCGATGGATTTACACGCTCATCCCAAACTATTATCACCCACAACCCCACCGCCGTCAGCATCCCCCAGATCAGCGGGAGCAGGAGGGGGTGCATAACTAGGGCGTCCCTCAGCACACTGATAAGTATTCGCTACCGCGGACCCTCGATCGAATCGACCCACATCAGCTGGTCGCTGAAGAACTTCTTCTCCTTCCCCTCCACCAGCACCCAGATCTCCTGTCCCTCCCAGCCGCTTCGCAGCACCGTCCGATAGGTTCGCAGGACTAGACAGGGGCCGGTGGGAGCCAGCCAACCCTCCTCGCCGGAGATCGGAGGAGGGAAGGTCTGGACCAGATCCCCCGGATGGAAGGACGGCATCTTATCTCGTTTCTTCGCCATCATAGTAACTCTACCCACAATGGCTCATGATGTTCAATTGCAATTAATTACAATACTTAGGTGTACAATGGTCTCAGCTAGTCTTAAGTGCCAGCCTGCCCTAAAAAGAAACCTTTTCCACCCTGCGAGAAAAGAAAAGCACTTTACACCCGGCCGACGCCCCCCTCCACTATCCTCCACTTTCCTCCACCGATAGTAACTGTGTCCACTGTCCAGCGAACAGGAAGCCGTAGGGATGGTATCATCGGTGATACCACGTCGTGAGAAAGGAAAATCCCTAAAAAAGGAT
>Ga0255048_10002862_pt1 | contig 10728 bp, 9 predicted proteins | sample JV7_2_2_MG_FD_183619 | JGI IMG/M metagenome (GOLD analysis project Ga0255048, IMG submission 183619) | Seawater microbial communities from Jervis Inlet, British Columbia, Canada - JV7_2_2 | ecosystem: Environmental > Aquatic > Marine > Inlet | place: Canada: British Columbia | collected 2016-10-06
CGACAAGATATGGGAGTGGGTTCGGCGGGTCAACAACCAATCCGGCCGAAACGTCCCCTACGGAACAGCAACGACATATTGCGCGGAAACGAGGTACCACCGTGACCATCCAGAACTCTCAGGACCGCAGAGTGCGTCGCACCAAGCAGCTGCTCGGAACTGCCCTGTTGTCCCTGATCGTGGAGAAGAGCTACGACAAGATCACGGTACAGGACCTCATCGATCGTGCCGATGTCGGGCGGTCCACGTTCTACGCCCACTACGAGACCAAGGATGACCTGCTCATCGCTGGTCTTGACCACCTCACCGCCGACATCGAACTACACCTGGCCGACGACCCTTCGGGGGCAGACGCGATCCTCCCGAGCCTTGGTGTCTTCCGCCATATTGCCGAACAGCACAAGCTGTTCAAGGCGCTGATCGGCAGCAGAGGTATCGACCTCGTCCATCGGGCCGCTCTCGACGGATTCACTGAGCGAGCGAGGTCCGGCATAGATCGGCGTGTAGCTGCCGGTGAGAAGACCGACATCCCGCCGGATGTGAGGGCGGCGTTCGCCGCAGGGTCGCTCATGGCGATGATCACCTGGTGGCTCGACAAGAACATGCCCTACACACCCGAACAGATGGCCCACATGTACCGACAGATGACGGCGACGGTATGACAAAGGCCATGGCGGGTCGCCCACCACTCCTTCAGTATCAGTCCGACCATGGGCAACAGAACGCACCTGTTCTCCGAACTGGCGGGGCTGTCGAAGATCGACGGAGCAATCGTGAACCTGGTTTCGTCTCCCGAGATCTGCGAGCACGAATGGGCATCCTTCTCTACGAGAGACTTCCCGCGTTTCCTCTTGTTATCTCGTCACATTCCTGTACGATGAGTTGAAGCTCACTGAGTAACCACTCATTCAAGGCGGAGGAATGGTCACAGCGTCGGGCGGCCGCAGCGAGAGGAAACAGCAGACTCGGCGGTTGTTGATCGATACGGCGATCGATCTCATGGCCGAGAGGGGGATCACAGACACACGCACGATCGACGTTGCCGAGCGCGCCGGTGTGGCTCACGGGACTGTGTTCGTTCACTTCCCGACCAGGGAGGATCTGATCGATGCGGTCGTCGGCGAGCACGCCGACCGTATCGCGGGAAGGCTCCACGAGTTGGCCGGTGGGGGAGTGACGGTGCGCGACGTGCTGGCCGCTCACCTGAGAGGACTCGCCGAGCACGAGGCCTTCCACGCCCGTCTGGTGATGGAGGGTCCGTTGCTTCCGCCCTACGCGCGCGCCACGCTGCTTGGGATCCAGTCGGCGATATCGGGCCACCTGGCTCAGGCGGCAGAGCAGGGAATGGCAGCCGGCGTTGTTCGACGTATGCCCGTTCATTTGTTGTTCAACACCTGGTTGGGCCTCGTACATCACTACCTGGTCAACCGCGCGCTGTTCGCTCCGGGGGGGTCAGTCGTGGAGCGGTGGGGACCTACGTTGCTGGATCACTACATGGGACTGATTGGTCCCGCAAAGGAAGAAGGAGAGACATGACAACAACACAATGCATTGCATGCGGTATGCCCATGAACAAGCCGGAGGATCATGCCGTTGGTGATGTGAGCAAGGACTACTGCGTCCACTGCGCCCGTCCCGACGGCACGATGGTGTCGCGAGAAGAGGCTCGTGTCGGCCTGACCGCTTTCATGGTCAGGACCCAGGGCATCGATGAGAGCGCCGCCATGGGTGCGGTGGATGAGATGATGGCCAAGCTTCCCGCCTGGAAGGAGACGTGATGTCGAAGGTGCCGAAGCTTGATCTGAAGAAGGAGTATCGCGAGTTCTACAACCCCTCCGCGAAGGAATGTGTGGTCGTCGACGTGCCGGACATGCACTTCCTGATGGTCGACGGTTCCGGCGATCCGAACACATCGCAGGACTATCAAGACGCGGTTGGGGCCCTCTATGGGTTGGCGTACACACTGAAGTTCCACAGCAAGATCGTCCTGGAGATCGACTACACCGTGATGCCTCTCGAGGGCCTGTGGTGGGCTGACGAGATGACCGAGTTTCCAGGGGAGGACAAGTCGGCGTGGAAGTGGACGGCGATGATCATGCAGCCCGATCACATCACGGCTGCCGACGTCGAAGCCGCCAGGGAGGATGTGCGGAACAAGAAGGACCCGCCGGCGCTCGACCTGCTGCGGCTCGAGTCCCTGTATGAGGGTCCCTCCGTCCAGATCATGCATATCGGTCCGTACGCGGACGAGGCTCCAACCATCGCCAGATTGCATCAGTTTGCGACCGGCGGCGGCTACCGCCTGCGGGGCAGGCATCATGAGATCTATCGCAGCGATCCGCGCCGTGCGGCGCCCGAGAAGCTGCGGACGGTGATCAGGCAACCCGTCGAACCGGCTACTCATCAGTGACCCCGTCGCGCACACCACTTGAGAACACATCCTCCTAGCGGGCCCAGGTACGCAAGTACAGATCGATGATGTCCTGTTGACAACCCTCTTGCGCATAGAGTAAGGTTCACGCAAGCGCTTGCGAAGAAATTGCGGAGTGATGGGATGTCGAGGCAACGCGAACTTGCCGACCAGTTGGGGGTGTCCACGGCGACCGTGTCGCGAGCTCTCAACGACAAGCCCGGAGTGAGCACGGAAACACGTCGCAGGGTTGTGGCAGCTGCCCATGAGATGGAGTACCGACCGAACGCTGCGGCCAGGGCACTCACTACCGCAACAACTCGCACGGTTGTGTTCGCCGTTCATCGGCACCAGTTTCCTTTGGGGATCGATCCGTTCTACCCGGGAATCATGCGTGGACTCGAGGAGACACTGGCTGCCGAGCACTACGGTGTGATGCTCCTGACGCTGTCAGATGCCGATGTCCAAGCAGGCCCCGCCTCGCTGCCTGTGTTCCAGGAGGGACGTGTTGACGCACTTGTTGCTGCCGGCCCTGACATTCCGCCACAGTTCATCCTGGCTGCGGCGAGCAGCAGCTTGCCGGTCATTCTTGTCGACAATGCGCTGCGTGAGACGGCAATTCCCACGGTCACGTCCGATGACTCGGGCGGTTGCCGAGCAGCGACGTGCCATCTCGTCGACGTTCACGGCCACACGTCGATTGCCCTGTTGCGAGGCACCCCCGGATGGGTGAGCAGCGATGAGCGTGCTGCGGGCTACTGCGAGGCCATGGCTGCTGCCGGTCTCGAGCCCCGTGTCGTCAGTGTCGAGGGGACGACCATCGAAACCGGAGCAGAAGCGCTCACCGACGTTCTCGAGAGCTGGCCGGGTGTAACTGCTGTGGTCGCAGTCAACGACGCCATGGCCATTGGAGCCATTCGACAGGCCAGAGAGCTCGGCAGACGTGTGCCTGAGGATCTGGCCGTCGTCGGGTTCGATGACATCTCATGGGCTGCGCTCTCGGACCCGCCGCTGACGACTGTGCGCGTACCGATCGTCCAGATCGGACGAAGGGCTGGAAGGGTTCTTCTGGATCACTTCGATGAGGTTGTCACGGTGTCGTCGCGTACGACGCTCGCAACCGAATTGGTTGTACGAACGTCGTGTGGCTGTGCGCCACCACCCCTCGAGGGTGTGGCGTTCGACGGTGTGCGCCAGGGGTCGGATCAACCATGAATACCTACCGGGACCAGACATCGAGATCACAAGAACAACGGAACCGTCCACACCGTGAACATTGCAGGAGTGGACGGCTCCGCCGACGGCCGAAGGCGCTGTTGCCCCACGGTCCGGCTCACAAGCTTATTGCGAGCCGGTTTCAACGTGCAGCAGTTGTCTCGGCCTCAAGGGAAAGGAACGGCGTGCTGTCAACTTACCCGTGGGTGAGGCGGCTCGACGAGTCGCGACGATGACACGCAGTCATGAATGAGGAGAGGAGACCCCGAATAATGGTCGAAAGGAGAATCTGGATGAAGAGATATACACGCTGGCCGCTGCTCTTGGCGGTCCTGGCACTCGTGGCGGCTGCTTGCTCAAGCAGCTCGGACGACACAACGACAACAACTGCCGTTGCTGGAGACACCACGACGACGACGGCTGCTGCCACAACAACAACGGCGACGCCAACGACGCTCCCGCCCGAGGCGGGCTGCTTCTTTGAGGTTGAGGAGGACGCGGTCATCGTGTTCTCCGGCTGGGGTGATGAGACGGAGCAGCAGATCTATCGCGATTCGATCACACGATTCGCCGAGGTGTGTCCTGCGGTGACGGTCGACTACCAGCCCATCCCCGCGGACTTCCAGGTCAAACTGAAGGCATCCATGGCGGGTGGCACTGCACCGGACGCGTTCTACGTCGACGCTGACCTGATGACAGCATTCGGCCCCACGGGGCAGTTGCTTGCATTGGACGACGCGATGGCTGCGTTTGGCACATCGAGGGACGAATTCATCCCTGCACTGCTGACGATCTTCACGGCGGACGGAGCCACCTTTGCCCTGCCGAAGGACTGGGGCACCCTGGGACTCGTGTATCTGCCGGCAGCGTTCGCAGCTGCAGGCATCGATGAGCCGACGGCGGACTGGACCTGGGACGACCTCAAGACGGCAGCCGAGACCATCACGGCCACTGGTAGCTACGACGGCTTCTGTCAGGGCGCAGACTGGGCGAGGTTCTCGCCTTGGGCGTTTGGTAACGGAGGCAGGTTCACGAGTGATGACTTCAAGACGGCAACGCTGGACACCCCTGAGGTGAAGGAAGCAGCCACGTACATCTCCGACATGAAGACAAGCGGTTCTCTTGTCGAGGCCGCCGACATCGGTGCCGGATGGTGTGGCGAGGCGATCGGCAAGGAACTTGTCGGGCTCACCTACGAGGGTGGTTGGATGGTCAACTACTTGCAGAACGACTTCCCCGACGTGGACTGGAAAGCAGTTCCGCTTCCCACGGGATCAGCCGGCAAGGCGGACATCATCTTTACGAACGGGATTGGTGTGAACGCCAACTCGAAGTTCCCGCTGGCTGCCTCAGCGTTCGCAGTCTATGTGACGAGCGCAGCGAACCAGGGCGAGATCGTCAAGACAGGATTTGCGTATAGCACGCATCCTGACCAGATCGACCTCGTTGTCAACCCGAACGATGCCGCCATTGCAATTGGCGGAACGTTCCCCCTGTCACAGGTCGCCTACTGGGGACCGAACTCAGGACGTGTCCAGGACGTCATCAACCAGGCGTTGGCTCGCATCTATCTGGGAGACCAGACGGTTGACGAGTCGTTCGCCCAGGCCCAAGAGGAGGCACAGATAGCCCTCGACGAGGCCGGTGGTTAGACGATTGACGTCTTACTTCCCTGACTGCCCGAGCTCGCGCTCCCTCACCCAATCGGGTGAGGGGGCGGGGCGGGGCAGTGCCATCCGGATCGGAGACACATCATGAATCTGTTGAGGAAGAGGAGCGACCGTCCACCTCGCCGGGGAGGGTGGCGACAGGTCTTGACCGATCGGAAAGTCCGCACCGAGGCCCTGACCGGCTACTTCTTCATCGCGCCCTATCTGTTGATCACGATCGCATTCACGGTCGGAGTGATCGCCTTCGCTGTCTATGTCAGCTTCACGAGTTTCAACCTCTTCCAGCCCCCGGAGTTCACCGGTTTCGCCAACTACACCAAGGCGTTCCAGGACGTCAAGTTCATCCGGTCGCTCGGCAATGTCTTCTGGTACGTGATCATCGTCGTCCCGCTACAGACTGCGGTTGCTCTGGGGCTTGCGGTCCTCCTCAACGCCAAGATCAGGGGAAGCAGCGGGTTCCGGACGATCTACTACGCCCCGAGTGTCACATCATCGGTCGTCATCACGATGATCTTCTTCTGGCTGTACCTCAAGACCGGATACATCAACCTTCTCTTCACGAAGCTCTGGCTGCTCGTGGGTGCCACCTTCGAGCCCATCACCTGGCTCAACAACCCCACAGGCCTCTTCGAGGGCATCGTGGCCACGGTCGGTGGAGACATCTCGAACGCCCACTGGTTCATTCAGGGTCCAAGCGTGACGTGGATGGCCATCATGTTCCAGAACATCTTCACGACTGCGCCAACATTCATGATCATCTTCCTCGCTGCGCTCCAGAACATTCCACCGACCCTGTATGAGGCTGCGTCCATCGACGGAGCCAACCGGTGGCAGCAGTTCAAATCCGTCACCGTCCCGATGCTGCGGCCGGTCATCTTCCTCATCGTGGTGCTCGGTACGATCGGTACCTGGCAGATCTTCGACCAGGTCAAGATCCTGACGGCCGGCGGGCCGCTCAACACGACCCTGACCCCCGTGTACCTCATCTACTCCGAGGCCCTCGGCACCCTCGGTCCACCGCGCATGGGCTTTGCGAGCGCCATGGCATTCTTGTTGGCAGCGATCATCTTTGCGTTCACGCTGATCCAACGTCGATACATCGAGTCGGGAACGGAGCAGTACTGATGACCCCTCCTGACACGATCGTTGCTGAGATCGAGCCGAGCGCACCACCACCCACGACGCCGCCACGCAAGGCTCCGGCGGGCAAGCGGGTCAGACGTGTCCTGTTCTATCTGCTGCTCATATTCATCGGCATCATCCTGTTCACACCATTCATCCTCGCCTTCCTCGGTACGTTCAAATCTGACGCCGAGATCATCGCGTGGCCGCCGTCATTCCTCCCGCAGGAGTGGTTGTTCGAGAACTGGCCGAAGCTGTTCAGCACCGACTTCGGTGGCAGCCCTCGTCCAGAAGGTGTGACATCGCTCGGGTTGATGGCTGGTCTCCTTGTCTTCTTCGCCGGGTTTCTCGTCGGGGGCATCTCCAGCGAGACGAAGGGCCGTGGCGTGCCACGGATCATCGGTCTTCCCGCGGCGATCGCGCTGGCGATACTCACCGGAGTCGGTGTTGCGTTCTACATCGGTCTCGGTTTTGACGGAAGGATGCTCCAGATCACCGTTGGCATCTCGTTCACGCTGATCGCCCTGATCGGAGTCGGGATTCTTGCCATGTCGGAGCCAGACTGGGGTCGTGTGTTGATCGCGATGGTCGGAGCGATGGTTCTTGGTTTTGCTACGGTGTTGCTCTTCGAGGTTCTCGCTGGTGTCGCCGGTGGAGGCAGGTTTGCCCGCTGGCTGTACAACACCGCGCTGCTGTCGACCGTGCGCGCATTCATCATGGTGCTCTTCAGCGCGATGGCTGCGTACGCGTTCGCCCGTCTCCGGTTCCCCGGCCGCAACTTCATCTTCGGCTTCATGCTCGCCTCGATGATGATCCCTGGCGCCGTGACACTGATACCGGCTTTCATCGTCATTGCCAAGATTCAGTGGATCAACACCGCCTACAGCCTCGTCATCCCTTCGCTCGTGAATGCCTTTGGCATCTTCCTGCTCACACAGTTCTTCAAGGCCATTCCAAGAGAGCTCGAGGAGTCTGCATTCATCGATGGCGCGTCCTACTTCCAGATCTTCCGCCACATCGTGTTGCCGCTGGCGAAGCCTGCGTTGTTGACTCTCTTCATCCTCCAGTTCCAAGCGATGTGGAACGACTTCCTCACACCGCTTCTGTATCTGAACACACCGGACATGTGGGTGTTGAACGTTGCGCTGAGCGTCTTCCAGCAGCAGTACACCGCCGCGTGGAACATCACCCTCGTGGGGGCGATGGTGAACGCGATCGTGCCGCTCACGCTCTTCTTCGCCTTCAGCCGTTATTACATCGAAGGTGTCGGATACGCAGGACTCAAGGGGTAGACACCATGCCTCGACTTGCTGGTATCGGGCGACAGGGGATCGCCGTTGCGGTCGCCAACGGTCTGCTGGCGGCTGCGTGCACCTCGACGGCGGTGGAGGGGGGCAACGTCATCGAGACGACGTCCGATGGCCGCTACGAGCGTTTCGACGCACCGCTGACCCACCGCGTTGACAATCCCGATGCGGGAATCGACGATGTCAAGGGAACAGAGGTCCAACTCCACACCGGCACCTTCCAGATCTCATTCGCCGACGGCATGCTGGCGGTGAGTCGACCCTCCCGGTCCGTCGGGCTCGCCATGCAGCCCCTCGGTCCTCAGTTGAACCTGCTCGCGTCCGTGGATGCGCTCGATACCTTCGACGACGGTGACAGGGTCGGTGTCGTGCTCTCCGGCGCTTCGGACTGGGCGCAGATCAGCGCACGAGTCTCGATCTTTCCCTTCAATCCCGGTCTTGTGCACTATCGGCTGACGGTCACTCCGCATGGAGATCCCCTCAATGGCTCGACGCTGCCGGAGTGGGGCTTCGTCGATTCCGGCACTGGTGAATCGGCCTCAGGCGAGTACAAGCCTTATGCCGAGAGGGCACCCGGAGCCGCGCCAGTGGTCTTCGGCCACAGCGAGGCCCTCGACAGCACCATCCTGTACTGGGTCGACCTCACCGCACTCAATCCGTACATCGAAGCATCCGGAGCTTCAACGGTGGGTACTCCGCAACGTCGGGGTCAACGTTTCGGTCACAACGTCACCGGCACTGAACTGCGACGTTTGGAGCAGGGTGAGCCCGCACTTCTGTACGACAGCTACCTCTACCTCGCTCCCGGATCACCTGAGAACGAAACTGCAATGTTCCGCCGCTACCTGTCCCAGGTGAGTGATGTCTACGACCTCGTGCTTCGACCCACCGATCCGCTTCCCGACTGGCGATTCCTTGCCGACGAGACGCTGACGGCGCTCTCCGACCCAGATACCTGGGTCGACCTGGATGGGCAACGCTACTGGCGAGCCTATGTGGCAGATACCCGCCAGACGGTTGAGGCGATCACCCAACTGGACGTCGGACTGGCCGCGGCACGCTTCACAGCACGCTACGGCGATCAGCCCACCGCTACACAGGTTGTCAACGACACCGTCACCGGTCTGACGAACTTCTACAACCCTGCCTACGGTCTGATTCAGAACCAGGGTCCAATCACCATCACAGGGGATCAGGGGCGAGGCGACACCTGGTACGAACTCGGCCATGTGCTCAAGGCAGCGGAACTTGGTGCGTTGGGGTACGAAAGACCTGCGGATCTTGCTCGCCGCAGCCAAGCCACGTGGATCGATTTCGCAGAAACCGTGGAGTACGGCTTCCCGAAGTTCTATAACTTCGCGACATGGGAAGGCACCGGGAGGCAACCGGATGCCGTGGGCGGCTACGCCCTCTACATGCTCCGCCTCTCGGACCTTGGCTGCGAAGAGGAGTGCGAGCAGCAAGCCATCGAAGCCGTGCGCACCTACGGTGGCAGCGGCTTCGGATTCTCCTACGAAACGCACATGACTGCAGCGGCGGCTCTCGCAGCCGCCGAGCTGGCGGACCGTACCGGTGATGAAACGTGGCTGGACAGCGCCTTCGGCCCGATCGCCAACCTGATACGCCTCAGCTGGCTACACGAAGTCGACTACGGACCAGCAGCGGAGGCACGCACGTTCTTCGGACTGGCGCCGACACAACAGGCAGCAGCCATTACCGCCAAGGAGCAGTACGAGACCTGGATCTATCTCACTGAGTTCCTTCGCCTTGTCCACGGCCGTGTTGACGCCGACGTGGAAAAACTCGTGGCTGAATTCTCGTACCACACGCTTGTCACGCTCGCATCCAGCCTTCCGCCACTCCTCCCACCCGGCGTCGCCACCGAGTACCCGTCTGCGTATCCAACCGTCAGCAAGAATCGGCTCGACCTCTATGTGCCGCTGGAGGACATGCGCGATGGCCGAGAGACATGGGGCGCCATCGGCCAGGAAGTGTATGGCGCAGGGATGGCACCCACGTTCGCGGCCCTCGCCTACTACTCACCTGCGCCCGGCGTCACCATCTACAGCGGCTACACACCTGCCCAGATGTCGCAGGACGGCGAGACGATCCGGGTCGTGTGGACGGGAGCGCGTGGCTACCTGACGCCAGTTGTTGCTTGGGGTGTGATCGACGTCACGCTCGACGGTGAAATGATCCCGACCGAGATCTGCGGCGATGCACTCTGCTTCGATGCCGAGAGCGGTGAGACATACCTGATGGAGGTGGCGTGAATGACTGAGAAGACCGGAACCTTCGAACTCTTCGGCATCGCTTTTCGGCTTTGGTGGCGCGAGCTCCTGCCTCTCACCCTGCTCAACATCATCTGGTTCGCCTTCCAGGTGCCGATCATCACCGCGCCGATTGCCACCGCCGTTGTGTATGTCGTTGCCAGACGGGTTGTCGACGATGAATTCATCGGTTTGCGGGACGCCCTGCACGCGATTCGCAGAGTTGCAGTTCCTGCATTGCTGTGGGGCGCACTGAACCTGGTTGTTGCCATCATCGTCATAGGGAACTTCTGGATATACAGAGACGAAGCTGGTGCGGTCTGGGCGCTGGCACGCGTAGTGTGGGGGGGCGTGGGCCTTGGGTGGTTCATCGTCAACCTCTTCTACTGGCCGTTCTGGCTGGCGGCCGAGAAACCAAGACTGTGGACCACGATGCGTAACGGTGCCGTGTTCGTCGTACGGCGTCCCACGGTGGGTCTCCTGAGTGTCGCCATATTCGTCGTGAGCGCAGTGCTCACACTGCCCTTCGTGGCAGCCGCAATGGTGTTCGCAGCATTGTTCGGACTCGTGGCGGTGGATTCCGACCTGAAGGCTGTCCGCGGCAAAGGCGAAGGCAGAATCGAGCCGTGACACCTTGACGCTCACCGAATCGACCGGAACCTCGCCCAAGACTGAGGAGCAACCGTGGTGGCAGACGGCTGTCGTCTATCAGATCTATCCGCGCAGCTTTCGCG
>Ga0255048_10002863_pt1 | contig 10727 bp, 8 predicted proteins | sample JV7_2_2_MG_FD_183619 | JGI IMG/M metagenome (GOLD analysis project Ga0255048, IMG submission 183619) | Seawater microbial communities from Jervis Inlet, British Columbia, Canada - JV7_2_2 | ecosystem: Environmental > Aquatic > Marine > Inlet | place: Canada: British Columbia | collected 2016-10-06
GGAGAACGTCATGTGACAAGGTTACCTTTCGCAACCCCCCCACTTCGGGCGGGTTGCCCCTAGCGCTGGGAACTTCTCAGAACCAGGACATCCTGATCAGCGTGACGAACCAGTTTGGTGCCGGTAGAGCCCAGCAGGCCCTCGAACTTCCCGCGACCATGACTGCCGATAATGATCAGCTCGGCGTCGATGGACGTAGCGAACGCCATGATGGTTCGCGCCGTTTTGTTCTCGGTGCTCAGCCACTGTGACTTCACAGTCACACCCTCAGCCTTCAAGGCGTCGACTATCAGCTTGGTCCGAGCATTGGCAGTGGCGTCGAGAGCGGATGCGACGGGTGAATCGCTGCCGGGTCGGGTGGGTGTGGCAGGCATCTCAGCACTGAGTCGCTCGGCCGCCTTGTCACCTGCACCCAGGGTCTGACCAGCTTCAAGCGCAATCTGGGCCGCTCCTTTCACCCCTTTGTCACCAAGACCGCGAAGGAAGTCGGTCGGCACGTTGACAGCAGTGAACACTGTTACCGAATCGTTCGCCGTAACGAAGCGGCTGGCAGCGTCGGTCACGCTCTTCGGGCTCAGTGTCCCGTCAGTGGCCACCACGATGTTCATTCAGGCCTTTCGTACATGTGCCTTCATCGTACGGACAACAGACCTCATGTGCCGTCTTGACTGTGGTTGGCAGCTGCGTTCGGCATGTTGCTCATCCGGCTCTGCCTGACGAGGTACACGGTCAGCGTCGTTGTCAGCGTTGCCAAGACCAGAACCGGAAGCCGCATCGATCCGGTCCTTTCGATCCATACTCCGGTGAGGGAGTTGCCCAAGGCCCCCACTAAAGAGGCCGCAACCAGACCAAGTGAAATGGCTCCAACTGTCAGCTCGGCGCTGAAACGTCGGTTGGCCGCTGCCCCCATCAGCCCCCAGACGGGTCCGTTGAGGACTCCGTATCCGACAACCGCTACGACGAGGGCCGGGTAGGACCATCCCAGCACAAGTACCACCAGCGTCGTGGCGTACGCGCCTATCGCCGCCGTAATGGCGAAAATCGGTGATCTTCGGTCGCCCAGCTTGCCAAAGGCCAACGCCGATCCCACACCGACCGAACCGGCGATCCAGAGCAGCAACGCGGTGGCGATGTCAGAAACGCCCATCTCGTCGATTGATGTTGCGGTGAGGAAGGTACCGAGTGTGAAGACGGCGACACCAGACACCGCACTGGTGGCCACAATCATTCGTCCTGACGTATCAGCGAGGACTTGTCGAAAGACCACCCCCAGGGATACACCTGACGAGGCCGGTTTGGCGATTGAGCTTCGAAAAACTACGAGGGTGACCGCGATCACGGCGATTGTCAGCACTGCCGCTATCCAGAACGACGTCCGCCAGGTGTGAATCGTGCTCGATGTGCTGACCAGGACACCATTGATGATCACCCCAACCGCTGCTCCGCCCGAGGCACCGGCGCTGACTATCGAAAGGCTCTCGGGCGCAACCGTCTCCCGTGCGATGTGCATGGTCGCCGTCCAACTGATCGGCGCCGAGATTCCCAACAGCACGACGGCCACGGAGATGTAGAGGGGTGATGGAGCCAAGGCGGTCAGGACAAAGCCGACGCCGGCGATAGCGAACGTCCCGATGAGTAACTCTCGTGTGGGAACGACGCTCATGACGCGGGGTGCTAGGGCCGATCCCAATGCGTAAGCGAGTAAACCAGTTGCTACTGCCAGCCCCAGCACTCCGTAGCCACTCTGAAACTCGGCCTCGATTCGCGGCAGCATCGCCGGTACGAGAGACAGGCCGAATCCATGAGAGATCAGCGTGCCCAAACCAAACACAAGGGTTGCTGGGACGGGTTTGATCCTCATTCATCGAGCACGATAAATCCCCTTATCGGGCCGAGGTAACGGCGGCGGTGTTAGGTTCAAATGCCACGGGCAGCAGACCTTCCGCGGACATGTTCTCCACATTGCGGAAAGACGGCCGCTTGTCATGGCGCCGGAAGGAGAAAAATGGTCGCCGGTGGTGAGGAGATCATTCGGCTCGAAAACGTCTACAAGATCTTTGGGCCCCAGCCTCAAGGTCGAGCATTCGACCTGGTGAAGGCTGGTTACGGCAAAGACGAAGTGCTTCGAAGATCCGGCCATGTGGTTGGTCTCAACGACGTCAGCTTCACCGTCAATCAAGGTGAGTTGTTCGTGGTCATGGGTCTTTCGGGCTCTGGGAAATCGACAGCCATCCGTACCGTCAACAAGCTTCACGACATCACCAATGGAGCCGTTTGGGTCGAGGGGACCAATGTCCAGGAACTCGAGGGCACTGAATTACAGGCCTTCCGCCGCGACAAGATGGGAATGGTCTTCCAGCACTTTGCCCTATTTCCCCACCGAAACGTGATCGACAATGTCGGATACGGCCTCAAAGTCCAGGGTATCGACAAAGAAGATCGTGACGCGCAATCGCTGAAGGCGCTTTCACTAGTTGGGTTAGAGCCCTACGCGTTGAACGCCACTCAGGAGTTGTCCGGTGGCATGCAACAACGGGTTGGCCTGGCGCGGGCGCTTGCCTCCGATCCGGACATCCTTCTGATGGACGAGGCGTTCTCCGCTCTTGATCCGCTGATCCGCCGTCAGATGCAAGACGAGATGCTGGAGATCCAAGCCGCGTTGCACAAAACGATTCTCTTCATCACCCACGACCTCAACGAAGCGCTCAGGATTGGTGATCGGGTCTGCATCATGAAAGATGGTGCGGTAGTCCAAATTGGAACACCCGAGGAGATCCTCACCGAGCCGGCAACAGGATATGTGGCCGAGTTTGTCCAGGACGTTGACCAAGGTCGCGTGATCGTGGTTCAGGAGGTGATGAAGCAAACGGATCCGGTACGTTCCGGGGCCTCGTTGCAAGAGGCGATCAAGACAATTGGTGACCGCGTCGGAGCATTTGTCGTGGATGATTTGGGAAAACCGGCCGGTGTCATCACCGGTGCCGCCGGGTTGCGCGCAGTAGTCGACGGATCCACCCACGTCGAGTCCGCGATGAGTGATGATTTCGAGATAACAACGCCTCAAACCACGCTTAATGAGGTTTATGCCGCAGCCGGCAGAGGCCTGCCAATCGCAGTTGTAGACGAGAATGGCGTTTTGGTGGGAGACGTCGACCAGAACGACCTCATGGAAGAGATGGGTCGGGTCGAAGGCCTGATCGACGGCTTTGACCGGGAGGTGTTCATGTGATCATTTTTGCTCAGGAGGACACCGGGCCCAGCTTCTTCGACAACAACTTCCTCGACCAGTGGGTGATCCCATTCGGCTCCTGGTTCGACCAGGCCGTGGACTGGATTGACAACAATCTCGCGACTCTATTGGCGATCATCGAGTGGCCATTTGACACTCTTATCAACTGGCTGGTTGACGACATCCTCGTGTCAACGTCGTGGGTGTGGGTGGTCCTGGCCATGGGACTCATCGGAACTCTCATGAGAAACATCAAGGTGGGGGCGTTTGTCGTTGTTGCCCTCACAATCTGCGGGTTGCTGGGAGCGGGCTACTGGACCGAAACGGCCAGGACGATTGGTTTCATCGCGGTGGCCGTGTTGGTTTGCGTGGTGATCGGCATACCTGTCGGTATCGCGGCCGGCCGAATCGACGGATTCTGGCAGGCCACGAGACCGGTACTGGACGCTATGCAGGTGGTGCACTCCTTCGTCTACATGATCCCTTTCATCTTCTTCTGGGGCGTTGGTGAGGTGTCGGCAACGATGGTGACGATGATCTTCGCTATTCCGCCTCTGATTCGACTGACGAACCTGGGTATTCGCCAGGTTTCTGAGGACGTCGTCGAGGCGGCCAGGGCTCAGGGTGCGCCAGAGTGGCGTGTTCTCTTCGACGTCCAGATACCTCTTGCTCGACCGGCGATTATGACTGGCATCAACCAAACGCTTCTTCTGGCGATTTCGATGCTTGGCATTGCGGCCATCATGGGTGCCGGAGGCCTGGGAAAACTGCTCTTTCGGTCATTGTCCAACCAGGACATCGCTTTGGCGGCATCGGCCGGGTTGGCCTTCTTCCTTGTAGCGGTCGTTTTAGATCGCATTTCACAGCGGGAAGGTGTCGACGAAGGCAACTTCTTCCAACGGATTCGTGGGGCTTGGGCCCATCGCCGTGACCCTGAGGCTCTCCTGCCTGACGGTGTGGCCGTCGTCACGACGCCAATGGAGGTCTATGAGCCCATCACGCCACGCGAGTCGTCTCTCATGCTGGCGACCTTGATCGGAGGAGTCGTGGCAGTGGTTTCCGTCTTCCTCCCTTGGACGGAGGGCGCTGGTCTGATCAGTGCATACGGGACAAGAGCAGACCAAGACCTTCCTGGCATGACGTTCAACGGTCTTGATGCGTCAGGTGGCTCGTTCTTTGGGATTCTCGTTTTGGTGTTCGGCCTCTTTGTCGTGGCGTCGGTCGCTCTGACTTTCGTAAGGCCGGGCAAGGGCGCCAGATGGCTCTCGGTGGATGGAGCGCTTCTAACAGGCCTGGCCGGTTTGATTACCGCCACAGGGTTCTTACTCGCTCAGCCGTCACCCCTCGCAATGGACCCTGGAACCGGGATCGGTGTCATCGTGGCATTGGCGGGTGGGGCTCTCGCATCCGTAGGAGCCATCTTGTGGATGCGGACGGCACCTCATTCACCGCTTCATCCCCTTGCGTCGGGCATCAGCACCGGGCGACTTGTCGGCGTGTCTATCGGATTGCTCATCGTTGTAGCTGGCGCGTTCGCGGGTTGGAGCTTCGACGAGCGCACGGACGTGGTGATCACCGCCGAGTTGGCTGCGGAGCTAGAGGAGTTGGAGCAGCAAGCCAAAGACGACCCAGCCCAATCCGCGGTGATTGCCAATACGATTACGGCCTTGATCGCCCAGGCCCAGGCGACTGAGACCATTGTTATTAGTGGTGTCAGCGACGAGGGAGCTCAACTGGGCTTGTGGACGATGTTGTTCGCGGTCCTCGCTATGGGCAGCACTCTCCCAGCGGCGGGGGTATTTGGCAACGACGAGCGCAGGATGTGGGTCTGGAGTGCCATCACTGCCGGCCTCGGAGCCGGCATCGCGTCGATCGCCTTCGCCTGGATCTTCACTTTCGTTCGCAACGCCGACCCTAGTTTCATCGCTGGTGTCGGTGCCTTCATGACCATGATGGGTGGTTTCTTCATACTGGCTTCGGCGATGTCAACGCTAAGCGAGTTCCGTCGCTCTCGAGTGTTCGACGACGCTCCTGCCGAGTCGGAGGTCGAAAAAGCTGCCGAGGTTCTGGTCTGAAGTCTCTGACGACGGAGCACGGAACGAAGAAGAACACCTAGAGTTGGACCTTATGTGCATCTGTGTATGCACGTGGATCCGGCCACCTCGGTCGCGGGGTGCGGCGGTGAAGCCAAATCAGGAGGAATATGATCATTAGAAACAACAGATTGCTATGGATTTTGGCGATCCTGGCTTTGGTCGCAGCGGCATGTAGCCCCAGTGGTGGCGACGCCACGACGACCACGGCAGGAACGACGGACGACACCGAAGGGGCGACAGCCACCACTGGTGGCGATGACGGTGGCGATGACGGTGGCGGTGCTCTTCCGGGCGAGGGTGTGTCCATCAACATGGGCCGCGCCAACTGGGCGAGCGGGTATTTCCAGGCCTACGTTTACCAACAGGTATTGCAGGAGCTCGGGTATGACATCAGCAACCCTGCTGACACCGAGCTGGATCCGTCGCTGGCATATCTGGCGATGGCCCAGGGAGACATCGACTTCTGGGTGAACAGCTGGTATCCAGGTCATGGAGCATGGCTTGAGGCTGAACTGCCTGATGACTCCCTTGTCGGCGACCATGTCGAAGGGCTTGGTGCGTCGTTCGCAGGAGGAGGCATTCAGGGCTGGCTCATCGAGAAGGATTTTGCCGACGAGTTCGGCGTCTACACGATGGAGCAGTTCAACAGCAACGCCGATGCGATCGCTGCATATGACGCTGAGGACCCCGAGCCTGGAAACGGAATCGCGGACATCTATGGATGCCCTGAGAGCTTCACATGCGACAACATCATCCAGAACATGATTGCGTTTGGCGAGTGGAACAACGTCGCGCAGGTGATCGCCGGTTATGACGCCATGTTTGCTGAGGCCGAGGACAAGGTAGGCGATGGCATCCCTGCCATCATCTACACCTGGACCCCGACCGCATACGTTGCCAAGCTGGTTCCGGGTGTCAATGTCTATTGGATGGGCGCAGAGACCGTGTTGGACGATTCCAACCCGGCAGAGCAGGAGGGTGGTGCAGAGCACCAGCAGGAGTTAGGGCCAACGGGGGCGACTTCATTTGTCGCGATCCCAGCGGACCAATGCCCATCAGCGGCTGATACTGATGACGGGCTATGCCCCATGGGTTGGCTCCCTGCCACGGTCACGCCGACTGCAAACTCGACGATTCTCGAGGACAACCCAGTCTTCGAGGCGCTCCTGGCGAATCTCTCGCTGCCGGTTGTTGACATCTCGCTGGCCAACTTTGCTGCCGATCAGGCAGGTGGAAGCGAGGAGACATACAACGACCTGGCTACCGAGTGGATAGCCAACAATCGTGTAATTGTCGATATCGCGATTGAAAGAGCGATGGTGGCAGCGGGGTAACCGTTAACCATCAACGATGACAGAACGGCGCCTTTCGGGGCGCCGTTCTTATTGGGCCACCCTGATGGCAGGTTGGAACACGCCGCCACTCAACAGCACTCCACCACATCCACCGCCCCTGTCGCCAAAGACCTTGGGGCTTGCCAGTGGAACCTGTTGTTCAATTGAAGAAGCGTGAACTCATCGCCAAATCAGACGGGTGCGACGGGTATCGCCTGGGAGTCTTGTCTAGTGGAGACACCAAATATGACTGCAACGATGACAATCAGCCCGCCGCCGACAGTGGATGCTGCAGGGATCTCCTCGAGAAACAGCCAAGCCCAGGCGGTCGCGGCCACGGTTTCAACGGGTGTGAACAACCCCACTTGTGCGGCCGGTAGGTATCGAGTCGCGGTAGCGATCGATACCCGAGCCGCCGGTCCCGTGAGGAGTCCGAGGAGGGCAAGAATGATGATGGCTTGGGTGCTGACGGAGAGTGGATCAGCGGGAATGAAAGCAACGACTGCAACCAACAGGCCCCCAATTCCGATGACGGCCTGCCGGTTCAGGGATGGAAATCGGCGCCAGATGGTGAGGTTGAAGGAGAAGCCAGTTATGGCTATCACTGCGTATAGATCACCGGTGATACCGCCGTCGCCAAGCGAGCCGGAAACGATGATAAGGACCCCGACTGCTGCTGCGACTATCGCCAACCAGGTGCGGGGTGGGGTTCTTTCTTTGATCGTGTAGTGGGCCACTACGGCAGCCAGCATCGGGACTGCGGCGACGATTGCAACGACGTTGGAAACGGCAGTGGCATCGAGGGCGAGGATGAAGAAGCTGGTGCTCACCGCCTGAAGTGCACCCGAGAGAATGGCGATCGGGCCGTCCGACTTTGCCACCGTCAACAGCGAGTGACCAGTCCGGATTGGCACCATGATCAGCATCGCCAGGGCGATAAAGCAGCCCACCCAAAAGGCGTTGTTCCATGCGGATTCCTCGGTGAGGCGAAAGCCCAGCGAGTCAAGGCTGATCAGGAGCGAGCCGGCGGCCGCCAGGGCGATCCCGATGCGTCGTCGGCTCATACGTAATGCGTCATCTGGGTATGGGGTGGTCTCCGGTAGACGTTGAGATCGTAACGACGACAGATCAGTTTCTGTCTGAGCATGGTTTGGTGATGTCACGTCACTCATCTGGGGAATCGATGACAATGGCGATCGCTTCTACCCGAGAGAAGACGGCAGTGACCATCCCCAAGACCATGCGCGCCTTCGTCCTCACTGGTCATGGTGATCAAGACATGCTCGAATACCGAGAGGACTATCCGCTGCCGATACCCGGTCCCGACGACGTTCTCATCGAGGTTTCGGCATGTGGGATCAACAACACCGATATCAACACCAGGGTCGGGTGGTACGCCAGCGGTGGCTGGGGCGGAGATGTCGAATTTCCCCTGATCCAAGGTGCCGATCCTGTAGGCCGAGTGGTCAGTGTCGGTGCCGGCGTCGACCCGCACCGTGTTGGTCAACGTGTTCTGGTCGATGCCTGGATCCGCGCCGCAAGTGGACGGATTGATGAAGCTTCCTATTTGGGTTCGGAGCACAACGGCGGCTTTGCCGAATACGTCTCCGTCCCCGCTGTGAACGCCTATCCGATGGACTCTGATCTCTCAGATGTCGAGTTGGCCAGCTTCCCGTGCTCGTACGCGACTGCCGAGCACATGCTTCATCGGGCGAAGGTGGGGGAGGGCCAGTGGGTGCTCGTGACCGGCGCATCGGGTGGTGTCGGCAATGCCTTGATTCAACTCGCCAAATGCCGTGGTTCTCGCGTCGTCGCGCTCACCAGCGCCAGCAAGATCTACGACGTGGGCCGGATAGGAGCCGACGTGGTACTTGATCGGGAAATGGAGGATGTTGACCAGGCCGTCCTTGGCGAGACTGGCGGTGTCGACGTCATCGCCGATGTAGTCGGAGGAGACTTGTTCCCCGCCTTGTTCGAGACGATCAGGCCTGGCGGTCACTACACAACGGCTGGTGCGATCGGTGGCCCAATTGTCCCACTCGACCTTCGGACGCTCTACCTTTCCGACATCACGATGCACGGCGCAACTGTTCTGCCACCGGTGGTGTTCGCCAACCTCGTTTCTTATATCGAAGCAGGTGAGATCAAGCCAATTGTGGCGGCCACCTATCCACTGAAGAAGCTGGCAGAAGCTCAACGAGAGTTCATGCAGAAAGACCACGTCGGTGCATTTGTGATCGAGATTGGAGAGGCGAATGAGTCATAGCGGTCAGTGTCTGTGCGAAGAGATCCAGTACACGGTTGATGGTCCGCTTCGGGACATCATCAATTGTCACTGCAGCCGTTGCCGACGCAGCACCGGGCACTACATGGCCGCGACCTCGGCGAGACGTGATGACGTGGCTATCAGCGGGGACACGTTGCGGTGGTACGAACCCGTGATCGGAACCGAGTACGGCTTCTGTGTGAACTGCGGCTCCACCCTGTTCTGGCGTGCGGCGCGGTACCCGGATCACATGTCGATCGCAGCCGGAACTCTCACTCCGCCCACCGGGCTGAAGACCACGACTGCGATATTTCGGGACTATGGCAGCGACTATCACCACTATGACGAGTCGCTAGACAACCACGCCGAGGATTGGGTTGGACCTTGAGCGGCGCCTAGTCGGGTGCCGCCTTGGCTGCGTTCGCGGGGACTGCCGACGACGATGCGCCCACCTCAAAACAAGGGTGGCTGCGATGGCCATCCCTCCGGCGAGGGCGTTGAACCCTATGCGCGTACGTCGAAAACTCGGCTGGGCAGAAACCCCTGGATTACCTCGTCGAACGCTCCAATTACCGCCGTGACCAAAATGGCGACCAAGGCGGGCCTGGGACGTGACGACCGGCGTTGGCCCTTTCGGCAAGAGCTTCGTAGATGAAGATCGAGACGAATAGAGAACCCACGATCACCATTGTTCTCCGACTTGAAGCCCAATCGATCAGTGCAACTAGCCTCGCCTACTGATCGTCAATACCTGAAGGTGACCCTTGAACATGAGGCTGCTCGACGCACCGGTGGCACAGAGCCTGTTGGCAAACATGACATTCCGCTGTATCGGGCCACCGCGCGGGGGGAGGTCGGTGGCGGTTGCCGGCGATCCCGAGAACAGGGCGGTCTTCTACTTCGGCGCCGTAGCCGGGGGGGTATGGAAGACCGAGGATGCGGGGACCACATGGAGCAATGTCAGCGATGGTTTCTTCAAGACCTCCTCTGTGGGAGCGTTGGCAGTCTCCAACTCGGATCCGAACGTCGTATACGCCGGTATGGGTGAAAGCACAATCCGTATCGATGTCTCTCACGGCGATGGGGTCTACCGCTCCGGTGACGGCGGCCAGACGTGGACTCATCGTGGGCTGAGCGACACTCGTCACATAGGTGAGATCCGCATTGACCCCAAAGACCCGGATCACCTGTTCGTTGCTGCTCTTGGTCATGCCTTCGGCCGCAACGACGAACGGGGGTTATACCGATCTACCGATGGCGGGAAGAACTGGAGAAGAATTCTCTTCACCAGCGAGAAGGCCGGTGCCGTCGACATCACCTTTGACCCTCGCAACCCTGAGACCATCTATGCAACATTCTGGGAAACGCACAGAAACTTCTGGGAGCTCAGCAGTGGCGGGCCCGACAGTGGGATCTGGAAATCCACTGACGGCGGGGAGACATGGGACGACATCACCAGAAATGAGGGTCTTCCCCAGCTGGGCATCTTCGGCAAAGTCGGAGTCTCCGCGTCTCCGGTCAAGGCTGGGCGAGTGTGGGCCCTGGTGGAAGCGTCAGAAGGTGCAGGTCTTTACCGATCAGAGGACTTTGGTGAGACATGGGCTCTGCTCAACACTGAAACCAAACTCAGAGCTCGGCCCTGGTATTACATGCACGTCTTCGCCGACACCCAAGACCCGGAGACGGTCTACGTCAACAATCTCGACATGTGGCGCTCAACCGATGGTGGGAAGACCTTTGAGCGGATCGGCACTCCCCACGGCGACAACCACGATCTTTGGATCGATCCAAGAGATAACCAA
>Ga0255048_10002865_pt1 | contig 10726 bp, 22 predicted proteins | sample JV7_2_2_MG_FD_183619 | JGI IMG/M metagenome (GOLD analysis project Ga0255048, IMG submission 183619) | Seawater microbial communities from Jervis Inlet, British Columbia, Canada - JV7_2_2 | ecosystem: Environmental > Aquatic > Marine > Inlet | place: Canada: British Columbia | collected 2016-10-06
TTTCCTGAGTTATGGCAAGGTAAAATAATACTAACTGTATCTGACATTCGGTCCTCCTTTAGCCATTGTTCTTTTATGTTCACTATCGTTAACCATTCTAATTACCCTTCTAACTTGGTCTACATCCGAGTCTATAATCTCTGCTATAGTTCTTGGGTCATTGATTCTTTCATAAGTATATAATATTCTATCTAACTCATTATAGGTTATTCCTAATTCATTTTCATCTGTTTGTCCACTCCATAGTCCTGCTGTTGGTTCACGTTCTATGATATTTTGAGGTGTTCCTATATCCCTTGCTAATTCTCTTTCCTGTGTTTTATACAACCCTATTAGAGGTTCAATATCAACTCCTCCATCTCCATGTTTGGTGTAATATCCAATCATAGCTTCTGATTTGTTTGTAGTTCCTACTACAATTCCTTCTAATTGATTTGCATATGCATAAAGAATACTCATTCTTATTCTTGCTTGTAGATTTGCCTGAGCTACTGCGTTATCTACTTCCGGTAAACTATCTAACATCTGTTGGTATATCTCTGCAATTGGTATTACAATTCTGTTTATTCCTAAATAATCTGTTATTTGTTTAGCGTCTCTAAAATCAGTTATACTTGTATGAGGCATTATTATTCCAAAGATTTTATCCTTGTCGATTACATCTGCTGTTAGAATTGCCGTCACGGTTGAATCAATGCCTCCTGATAATCCTATTACTGCTTGTTTTGTGCCTACTTCATTATCTATAAACTGAGTTATATCCAAATACGTCTTTCTTCTATCAAACTTAGGCAATTCCATGTATGTGTTCCTCCATCCATTTATATGTATCCAATATTCCATCATCTAAACTAATCTCCGGTGTCCAACCATGTATAGCCTTAAACATTGTATTATCCGAGTTTCTTCCTCTTACTCCTTCCGGTCCTGTTATATGTTTGATTTCTAATTCTACTTTACCTGCTTTCATAGCCGAGTTTGCTAATTGGTTTATACTAACCATTTCATCACGTCCTAAGTTAATTGGTTCCTGACTATCTCCCTCCATGATTAACTCTAATCCCTTTAAGCAATCGTTTATATGACAAAAACTTCTTGTTTGTTCTCCATCACCCCATATTTCAATATATGGTTTTCCTTTATCCTTTGCAATTATTACCTTACGAATTAAAGCAGCTGGTGCCTTTTCTCTACCACTTGAATAATCCCCTTCCGGTCCATAGATATTATGAAATCTTACTATTCGAATATCCATACCTGATTTTTTAGCGTAATGTTGTAAAGCTATTTCCGAAAAGAGTTTCTCCCATCCATAAGAATCTTGAGGCATTGCCGGAAATGCGTCCGACTCTTTGAGTGGTTTAATATTCGTTTCCTCTTGTAAAAATTCTGGATAAACACATGCCGAACTTGTATAAAGATATTTTTTAACTCCTGTACTAACTGCGCTCCTCATAGTGTTGAGGTTTATCATAGCATTATTCCAAATAATATCTCCTGAGTGTCCTTGTGAGTCTGCTATAAAGCCCATTCCCCCCATGTCTGCCGCTAAGGCATATACTTCATCAAATTTATGTGAAGCAAAGAAAAATTGAGTTTCTGTTTGTTTTCTTAAATCTAACCTATAGAAATTCTCACCCATATCAACATATTCATTTGGTTTAATATCTACTCCAAATACGTTATGTCCTTTCTCCCTAAGTCTTCTTACTAAATGGTGTCCTATAAAACCACCTGCTCCTGTTACGAGTATCTTACTCATGTTTCACCTCAAATATTAATACTTGTTCCTTAAATAAAAAGTGTTCTGGTGTGTCTATATGTTTACATCCTTTGTTTTCGAATTTATTAATCCACCATTCTTTAGTTTCTTTTATTTTATGTGTTGGGTCGTTTTCCAGGTTAGGGTCTCCTATCACTGGTACACTTATTAAAATATATTTCTTACTTATTTTAGTTAGGTTATCTATTGCCTTATCTAAATCAGTTGGTTCTAAATGTTCTAAAACATCATAAGTGATAACCAAATCTACTATTGATTGATTGAGGTCTTTATCCGTAATATCTCCTTGTATAATATGTTCTTTTAACATAGCGTGGTCTACTGCCCATTGACTTAATTCAATTCCTATTGTATTAACTCCTATATTATTCAAAGCAAACACTCTTGGTCCTTTTCCACAACCAACTTCTAAAACCTTATTTGGTTTAAAATAATCTCTCCAATGTATTGCGTCTACAAAGTGTTTAGTTTCTAATCCACGATTTTGAAAATAGATTTCATCCTTTTCTATTCCAAATTCGTTGAGTATTCTTCTGGGTAATTCTACTGGGTTAAATTGTTTTTTAGGATACTGTCCAAATAAGTGAGAGTAATACCACCATTTTAAAAACTCCGGTGTATGCATATTGGACTTTTGCATATGGTTTTCATAACGTTTTTTAATATCCCATATATTAGGAACATAAGCCAAATGCCATATAGTAGTACACTTAGTCTGTGTGTATTGGGTTCCTTTTTTACCTTCTAAAACAGGGTGTTCTACCTCAGGATACTTATCTGCTGAATCTATATGAAATAAACGATTTAATACATAATGTTCTTCTACTGTACTATCCTCATGTCCTAAGTCACCGATTAAATGCCTCATTTTAACACTTAAAACTGTCTGTGGAAAACGATTTATTAACTCTTTGATTTGATTAATATCTTCAACTACTTCATCTGCGTCCAAGCATAATGCCCAACAATCTGGACAATCTTTCTTTAAGTAATTTAGATAAAAGTTCCTTTGTCTTCCATTCATTCCCTTGTCTTGTTTGTCGTATTTATTAGAAATAATCTCACATCCCATTTCATCTGCTATTTCCAATGATTTGTCCTTACTTCCTCCATCACAATAAACAATCTTATCTACTCCTTTAACTGAATCAATACACATAGGTAAAAACCTTTCACAATCTTGTCCTATTATTACTACTACTAATTTATTCATATATCCATTGGTGGTATTGCATCCATTGTTAAATGTGTATCAAAGAACTTATCATCCCAAGCCTTTTGATGACTCTCTGGTTTATAGGTTTTAAGTATCCTATCTCTATGTGCTAATAAGTCATCTCTACTTAATTTACTTGTACTAACAACTGCCTCCGAGTATCCTCCTTTTTGTCCGTATGCCCCTAAGCCTTCTCCTTCAAAAGTTAAGTCGACTGCACCCCTACCAGAATCGATATCATCTCTAATCTCGGTTCCACGGTAGGGGTAATAAATCGCCAACTGAAAGTCATCAATTCCTGATTTCGCTATAAAATCCTCAGTAGCCTGAATAGTGTTTAAATCCTCTCCAGGTAAACCGAGCATGATAAATGCCTTACAAATAATACCTCTTTCCTTACACATTCTAACGAAGTCGAAATTCTGTTGAACTGTAGTTCTTTTCTTAATATTATCCAATATTTTCTGTGAACCTGTTTCGGCTCCAAAAGCTATTTCATAACATCCTGTATCTGCTAACATGTCTGCAAACTCTGGTGTGAATAACCTTGCTTGTCCATTACACCGATAAATCATTCCTGCTTGTTGTAATTGTCTTGCAATTGGTTCTGCTCTATGTTGAATCAAAGCAAATATATCATCAAAAATATAAACTCCTTCATATCCTAAATCAGCTAAGTCTTGTATTTCTTCTTCTATTAAATGCTCTGGAGTATATCTTACAAAACTTCCTGCATCCTCACAGAAAGTGCATTTCTCCGGACAACCACGAGCAGTTAAGATAGTATTTGAACGTCTACCATTCAAAGTATATCTGTAGCCTGCCAAAAATTGTGCGTTTTCCATTCTGGCTGGTTTTACTGCTAATGTTTTGAAATCTCTTGGGTGTATATTATCTTTTATAACTGCTTCTGCATTACCATCTATTATATCCAAAATGGCTCTTTCTCCATCATCAACACATATATTATCCCATCCCTCATCTACCATAGTATCCCAATAGTATTTGGGATGTGGTCCTCCTGCAAATACTCTTGCTCTTGGTATATTTGACTTAATAAAATTCAATAATTTAACTGCTTCATCACGTTGAGGTGTCATTATACTAATCCCAAATCCATCGAATTGATGTAACCAATCGGTATTATTTAAATCGTAATCATCTGAAATGGTAACACTTACACCTGGTCTTTCATTAAGTAATCTTTGATGTAAATAAAGATTAGCCAAAGGTGGATATATTTTGTCTGACTCCAGAAAAGGACTCCGGCAACTTAGGAGTAATATATTTTCCAAGTTCAAGCTAAAACCTCCTTGATTCTTTTCTCCCATGCCGGTCCTATTACATTTTCAAAATCATATCTTTCGAGAACTGCTTTACGTCCATTCTTTCCCATTTGTTTACTTAAATCCTTGTTTAAATAAATAGACTCTATTTTATTGGCTGCTTCTTCACAATCTATTAAACCTCTATCTACCATCCAACTTCCTATTATAGTTCCATTCAGAGATTTAATATCATAGATTTCAGACTGCTTTGTCATTAAGTCCATTTTTTCTACCCCAGATAGTTTAACTCCATATCCAGCGTTATTTCTTTCTACTAATTCAGGTGTAGTTGTATAACTTGTAGCTACTACAGGTACTTCACAACTCATAGCTTCTATAATTGGAATTCCAAAACCTTCTCCACTTGTAGATAAGAAAAAGCAATCAAATAAATTATAAATATGGTTCATTTCATTCCAATCAAATCCCTTTAATGCACTCATTCCACTAAATACTACCCTATTTTCCAGATTATACCTTGCTATCATCTCTCTAATTGGATTGGGTTGTGCTGGGTCGTTAGGGTCTAAATGTAAAAAAAGAATAAGGTTTGGTATTTTATCTTTTAATAAATAAATAGTTTTAAGTGTCCTATCTAAAAACTTCCTGGGTTGATTTCTGGCTACTACTCCTACTACAAACTTATCGTGTAAATTCCACTTCTTTCTAATCTCGTTTCTTTGTTCATCTGGTAATTTATAAAATCGTTTGGGTTCTGTTCCGTGTGGTATATGGTCGGTTTCTATTTGATAGTAATCTTTAACCTGTTTCTGTCCGAATTCTGCCATAGCTACTGCCTTTTCTACTTTCTTTAAAACTAATTCACATCCCGTAGGCATTCCTCCTCCTCCATCACTTGGAAACCAAAATATTGTTTGTGCTGGACTTGTGTCTATTTGTAAGAACCAACCTCCTAATGGGTTTCCAGGTGCTCCGTGCAACATAAACGTATCTAAGAGAATAATGAATACATCTATTTTTAATTGTTTTAAAAGTCCAGACATAATATCCTGAAAGTATTGGACTTTTCCTTGTCCATAAATAGTATAATCAAATCTTGTTCCATCTGTTAATTCTGCTCTCTTGACAGTGGCGCCACTAAAGCCGTTTGCAAAGAAGTGTACTTCGTGGCCTTTATCTGTCAAGTGCTTAGCTAATAGCTTTGCTTGATTTGAATAGCCTGTCGGTATGAACGGGCTATCACTTAGTATTGCTATCTTCACCAATTTTTATCCTGCAGTCTTTAAACTCATATGACTCCACTGTTTTATCATCAACTTTAATGAATGTTCCAGACCTTAACCATACATCGCCTCCGGATTTTTCCACATAAAAATATGTGTTCTTAACGAATATAGCAATGTCTTTTGGAATGGCTATTCCATACGCCTTTGAGACTGCATTTAATACTCTTGGCTTATATTGCATGATTAGTTGTATATACTCCCCTTTTTATATCTTCCTATAAATTACTTATTTATAGAAAAACTCTTTAATCTGTTGAATTGATTTATTTATGTCTTTTTTTAAATTAATTAACACGTTTAATTCCTTTTGTAGCCTTTTATTTCTTGGTTTATTGATTGCTTTTATAATTCCTGCGTCTTTAAATTTGTTTAAGTAACTAATTATCTTTGCTTTCTCATATTCTAATTTCTTCCTAACCAACCGATAGTTTTCCTCTGTCACCTTGATATAAAACTCTTCATACAAATAAGGACTTTCTGTTAATACTGCCTTGATTGTTAATTCATTCATTTAATTCCACCGCTTTATCTTCATTCATTAATATCCAATACTTTAGAGATTTAATAAACCCTTTTGATATCTTCACCCTTCTTTGTAGCTGTGTTATCGCCCAATGTTCTCCTTTGTAGATTCTAACGACTTCTTCTTTTTGCTTATGTTCCTTATTTTCATAAATTATATGGTGTTTTTGAACTATTGGTTTCACTGCATAAATTCAAATTGTTTCACAGCAATAATGTGTGAACAAATTGGTTTCTCTCCTTTTCTTAGCTTGGATTGATAACCTTGACAATTACAATTAAAAGACGTATTTAATTCAATACGATAGATTGTTTTATTATATCCTTTGATTGGATGGCATACCCATTGATTATTGCCTATACGTTGAATACAGCCCTCCTCCAAGAACCTATGTGCTTTATTGAGTAAAGTTCCGGCTTGTTTACTTCCATCTTTTTTTAGACTAATTAACTCCTGACTTTCTGGCTCCCAAAACATTACGTTATTAGGATTAAAACTAACTGGTTTTTCTATCATATTTGGTTCTCTTCCTTTTTCTTCTTTATATGGATGATATCCTTTTTCTGTTGATTATACTTCTGCTCAAAATGTACATAATGCTCATCCATGTCTAAGTCTATCATCCTATCACACTCCTCACAATATTCCATACTCATTTCTCCTTCTCCTTCGCATGAATTTATTAAAAGAATATGACCCCCACCCAAATTCCTGTTCCATATGCGAAAATCATTGATAGTGTAATTATTATAGTATCTTTATCCATTATTCTTTCTCCTTCGCACAAGATTTATTAACCACCTTTTTATCTTCATCACTGAGAAGGCGTGATTTTTCTCTTTTAAATAAATACTCTGTCATTTCTAAAACCCTATCTTCACTTTCACTATTATAATAAGCAATCTTTTTAATAATCTCCTCTCGTGCTTTTATCTCCAAATCATCAAAAATTTCCTCGATAACTTTCCGCAAGGATTCTTTTAGTTCATTTATATTACCACAATTTTTAGTTTCATCTCCATACCATTCATCCACGCATTTGTTTAGTTTATTTTCCATCAGTTCGTACTCCCATTTAGTTTATCTCCTGCGAGTTTGTCTATCCATTCGTGAAAAGTAATAATACTCATAGGTTCTCCATCTTTCATAGTTTCATCCTTCAACTTCTTGATAAATTCTCGGACATCTTCAATATCTAAATTAGAATAATCTATATCTTTATAATATCCCTCATTAATTTTATCACTCAAATTCCACTCACTCATCCTGAACACCTCTCTTTTCTTTTAATATACTATAATACGAACCAAAAACAACTCCCAATAAAAAACAAAATAAAGCTAAAAATAACATTGATATTCCAAAACTATATGGTTTTATTGATTCTATTAAAACAGTTGATAAACTCATTTATTTTCCTCCATCAGTTCGTATTCTCCTTAATCATCCTGAACACCTCCAACTAATCGTTGTCCTGCGAGTTTGTCTATTTTTTCTTCAGTTAAACAACTACCACATTCATGACAATTACCTATATTGTCCTTCAACTGTTTTATAAATTCTCGGACATCTTCTCCTAAATATAAATCTCCTTCCTCATCTCCATTATCTCCTTTTACAAAAACACCATCATAATCAGTGAAGCCCCTTTTATCACTTAGCGTTTCCATTTTTTTAACCATTATACTATATACTCCTTAAGTCTTTTAGTTAATAAACCTATTGTCTTAGGCATTTTCCTCAAAGGGACGATTATTAAGTTAACTTCTTCATATCTCTTCACAATCATTCTATTCCATTTTTTAGTTATCCTTTCTTGAATCTCCCATACATAAATATCTCCGTATTCATCTCTCATCCATATATCCCCAATTCCCTCGTCAGTCATAGCAAATTCTGAATAAATAGGCACTCTTGTTCTATTAGGGTGTTTTCTTCTTAACATCCTCATTAAAATACATTTAACTACATCATGAAAATCCACAGACTCATTAAAATTCCTGAACTGTAATTTATCTTGCTTCTTCCAATCAATTAGACTTCTCGCTATCCTTGGTTGTTTCCTCGCGCTCATCTTGCCTCCTTAAATTTATTAGTGCTGTCCTTAAATGCCAACATAGTGTTTTACCTTCTTTCCAATTCTTAGGGTACAAACTATGGTGCTTACACGTACACCATAGTTTAATTAGTTTACCCTTTTCTATTTCAATCGTTTGTTGGTAATTTCCTACCTCAAATTCCCTTTGCAATTTCTACACCCATTTTTACGTTCTTTTCTCCTAATTGTCCTTTTAACATCTCTCCTACCTTGTTAATAAAAGCTTGTGATTTTCCGAAGTTTTCCATTAAATTGTTTAAGGTTTCATCAGATAAAAACTTTTCGTAATAGTCTGCCTCATCACTTACTATTGAAAAGTAACAACGTCCTGCTACTTTCCTTAATATTTCACTAACTAAAGCGTGTACTTTCGGTCCTGCGTATTGAGTCTTTACAAATCCTGCACATACCCAAACACCCTCATCTAACTCCCCTTCTAACTTCTTCATAACTTCTCTCTCATAATCCCATTCTTCCTTTCTTGCCTTTATTGTCTTCCATTTATGCCAATGCAAACATATTGTTTCACATCCTTCGTGTTCTATCCACATTTTATTTCTACTTCTTTGAGATATCTTAGACATTGGATTATTCATAAGTGGTATTTTTTCTAACTCCTTTAATAGCTCTTCAGGTTCTTCCCTTCTTGCAAATCTAAAGTGTATTGTTATTCCCATTCTATTTTACTCTCGCATTTCTCACAAACCCAATACTGTGTATTATCTGAATCAGATATAGGTTCAGTTCCTTCTACTTCGAAACAAAAGGCACATAGGTCGTTTTGTTTATTTGGTTGTGGTTTCAGTTGGTTTTCCATTTTTATGCTTGTCCTGAGCGCTTAAATACGGTTTACAGTGGTGTTTAGCCTTAGGATAGAGAGTTCTTTCTTTACAGATTTCACATTCAAAGACGGGTTTTAATTTCCCGTCCTTGATTGTGTTTCCTATTTTCTTCATTCTATTATTTCCTGAGACACTATCTCATTATCTACATAACAATAACACGCCTTTGTGTAATCATCATAAAAGAAAGCATCTGCATACTGACAAACTTCTACCGAACAATATGTTTCGTTCTCAATAGATTCTGTTCCATAATTCCAAGCCCATATCATAAAGATTGCTTCCAAAATAGCTATTATTATGAAAATAATGGCGATAGTCTTCCACTTTATATGTATTTCTTTGCTCATTTTTCGTCCTCCTTTATATCTTCATCATCTTCCATTTCCTTCTTGAATTCTAATGCTTCATTGAACAACTCCTCGTTTTCCATATACTCATCAACTCGTTTGTCTATGGCAATCTCATATAACTCAGTTAAGTTTAGTCCATCTACGTCATTCTCTGCTAATTCAATACAAAGGTTTAGTTTATCTTCCTTATTCAATGTACACCTCCTGCCTTTACTATTTTATCTACTTCTCTTACCGGTCTTTTATCCCAATGCTTATCAAAGTCCACTTGCATAAAAGATTGTTTGAGGTCTTTTAGTTCTTGAAAACTAATATAACCCCATTCAGCCATATCCAAGTCTCCGTTTAAAATAGCAAATCCAAAAAAGGTGTCCTCTCCATCAAACTCAGTTATAAACCAATCGTGTGCACCCATAAAAAAGTGTCCATATACTATCTGGTCACCTGATTTGGTTTTTTCCTGTGCGTAGATTTTAGGCATCGCCTTTAAGTCGGCTTGTGTTGGTTTCGCCCACATTTTCAAATCTCCTCCTTATGTCTTTATTTAAACTTTCTAACCTATTAAGGTCAGTATCGCCAAGGGTTTTACTGGTTGGTAAGATTTTAATCTCCCAATTATAGCCTTTAGTGTTCTTAACCAATTTAATTGTTTCAGTTTCCTTTATGATTTCTTCCATCAGTTAACTCCTAACTTCTGTTTAAAGAAGTTATAACTTACCCATACGTCTTCGTTTGCCTTACTCCATAAAGCACTAAACAAATCCACATTCTCAGGTGCAGTTTGTAGTTTATTTAATCCAGCGATTACTTGGTCTTTGGCATAACTAACTAACATAGTCAAAGCTTTTTCGTTCGGTCCTTCTTTAGGTTTCCATGTTGTTTGTTTAGGTTTCCAATCTTTTTTAGCTGGTGCAATTCCATCTATTGACTTCTGACAATTGTAACAATATATAGTTCCATATTTTTTGTTAGAAAAGTCAACTACGTTTGGTTTAACTTCTACTTCACACTTTACACATTTATCCATTTTTTTCCTCCTTAGATTTAGTTTTTTCTTTGTACTTTTCGTACAACTTGTTTGCTCTTGCTCTTGCCTTTACTCGACTTCCACTCTTAGCAAACTTCGTTCGTTTGATAGACTTTTTATATTCCGTTTGTATCCAACTCCAAAAGCCCCATCTTCCGTTGTAAGTTGTTTTATTTTTGGTAAAACAAAAAGATTTATTTCCAACTCGTCCAGCGTAGTAATAAGTTCTTGTTCCTTTACTCCGTCCAGAATAGCCCAGCATCTTGTTTACTACTTTATTCATCGCAGCTAACATCTTCTGAGTTGCCT
>Ga0255048_10002868_pt1 | contig 10724 bp, 10 predicted proteins | sample JV7_2_2_MG_FD_183619 | JGI IMG/M metagenome (GOLD analysis project Ga0255048, IMG submission 183619) | Seawater microbial communities from Jervis Inlet, British Columbia, Canada - JV7_2_2 | ecosystem: Environmental > Aquatic > Marine > Inlet | place: Canada: British Columbia | collected 2016-10-06
GACCACGACGAAGACCGTTGTCGAAATGCGGTTCACAGGCTGATGTTACACAGGTTGATCAGCACAGGAGCAGAAATTGCGGTACGCAGGAAGCGAGACTATAGTTCTGCATGGTCGCGACCTGGAGCCAGACTGTGTATTTATCAAGACCTACCCTGACGATCGTTCTACTGGGCGCATATCTGGCCGGCTGTGAACAGCAGGCGCAGCCCGACGCGCTGCCGTCCGATTATCAGAAGCAACTGCAAACTCAATTGATCATGGCCAAACCCGGCGATGTCATCATGATTCCTGCCGGTGTTCACAAGATTAACCGTGGCCTGTCGCTGAACGTTTCGGGCGTCACGATTCGTGGCGAGGGCATGGATAAATCGATCCTCTCATTCAAGGACCAGGTGCAAGGCGCCGAGGGCCTGCTCGTGAGCGCCAGTGATTTCACTATTGAGGATCTCGCCATTGAAGACACGGCAGGCGATGGCCTGAAGATCAATGAAGGTCACAACATCGTTGTCAGGCGTGTTCGAACGGAATGGACCAATGGCCCTGATGAGAAGAACGGTGCGTACGGTATCTACCCGGTGCAAACGGAAAATGTGCTAATTGAGGAGTGCGTTGCCACTGGAGCTTCTGACTCAGGCATTTACGTCGGGCAGTCGCGCAACGTCATTATTCGAAACAATCGTGCCGAGCGAAACGTAGCGGGCATTGAAATCGAAAATACATTTTTTGCCGATGTATACGGAAATGTCACGATCGAGAACACTGGAGGCATCCTGGTTTTCAACATGCCCGATTTGCCGCAGCCGGGCCACAGCACACGTGTGTATCAAAACACGGTTGTCGGCAACAATACGGATAACTTTGGTGCTGAAGGTACGCCGGTCGCCAGCGTTCCTGCCGGGTCGGGTATTGTCATCAACTCCAATGACAAGGTAGAGATATTCGACAACGATATTGCCGATAATGACACGGCAAATATCATTATCAGCAGCTACTACGCGACGGGATTTCAGGGCACACGGGAAATGGCCGCCAAATATGATCCATATCCCGAGACTATCTATGTTTACGGCAACCGCTTCTCCGGTGGTGGTTCATCGCCCGACGGGCTCGATCTCAAAGCGCTAAAGGTCGCGATGTTTGGACTCACAGGCAATTTTCCCGATATCCTGTGGGACGGCTTCGCGAACGCCGACAAACTGGACGCTGACGGCAATCTCCTGCCCGAATATGCGATCTGTGTCGACAATGGCGATGCCGAAGTTCTGAACGCCGATCTGGGTAACGGCAGTGACAACATTGTTGTCGGGGCAGCTCAGCATCGCTGCCAACATGACAAGCTTCCGGCAATTGTGCTGGCCGCTCCGCTAGGATAACAGTGCGCAAAGCCATCCTGATATTGGCACTTTGCACGTTGTTGCCAGCGTGTGACCAGGCGACGCGTCCAGTCACCATCCATAGTGAATTCGCGATACCGGATCGTCTGAGTGAATGGGGTGTTGTCTTCGCTGATGGCAGGCACTTTGAGCTCAACGACGGGGTCATTCCGTACGAACTCAATACACCGCTTTTCAGTGATTACGCGCTTAAACTGCGAACGGTGTGGCTGCCCGATGGCACTACGGTGCAGTACGAGGACGACAGGGAATTCGACTTTCCGGTTGGCACGATCATCAGCAAGACTTTTCACTATGAAAAGGCTGATGGTTGGAGCGCGGATTCGCTCAAGGTTGTCAAAGTCGATCGTGAAGTAATTCTTGACGATCAGGCGCGGCTCGATCTCGCTGACCACGTGTTGGTTGAAACGCGATTGCTCGTTCGTTATGAAAATGGCTGGGAGGCGCTCCCGTATGTGTGGAACAGGGCGCAGGACGACGCTTTCCTCGAACTGGCCGGCGACGATCGCAGTATCGAACTGATCGGTGACGACGATAGAGAGACGATTACTTATATCGTGCCTGACGCGAATCAATGTGGCGGATGCCATACACCCGATCACAGCGCAAAGGAGTTGCAGCCTATCGGCCCCAGGGCCTGGCAACTCAATCGAGAGCAGTATTATCGCGGTGAGGTGCTCAACCAACTCGATCGCTGGTCGGCGTTGGGCTTATTGACGGGCGCCAGCGCCGCAGCACCAACTGGTGTGCGTTGGGCTCAACCTGGCGACGCCACGCTCGAACGACGCGCCAAAGCGTACCTCGACGCCAACTGCGCCCATTGCCACAGCGCGACGGGTTCAGCCGATACGTCGGGCCTGTACCTGAATATCGAGGCTCCTGTTGATCGCGTGTATGGTATCTGCAAACCACCCGTAGCCGTTGGGCGGGGTAGCGGAAATCGTCCATACGATATTTACCCGGGGCGGCCGAACGAGTCGATAGTCGTATATCGAATGCAGCATTCAGATCCGGCGATAGCGATGCCGGAACTAGGCAGGAGTGTGGTCCACGCCGAAGGCGTCAAAGTGATCAGCGCGTGGATTGCCGGTATGAACGGTGATTGCTGATAATTGTCCAAAGCCTTATCCGCGAGTGGCTCGAGGGTCCATCGAATGAAAAAAACAGTTCTGGCTCTGTTAGTGGTTTTCATCATTCCACAAGCGGGCGCAAAGGAAACCGTCAGGGAATTTTCGGGCAAGGGCAACGCGACTACCGCAATCTTCATGGTCCAATCGCCCTGGTTGCTGGACTGGCGGCTGGATGGCGACTACGACACGCTCGTTGCACTGGATATCTCGCTGATCGATGCAGCGACAGGCCGCCACATCGGGCGAGTGCTGCACACCAAGTACAAAGGTAACGGCGTGAAGTTGTTTGACGAAGGCGGCAGGTATCAGTTGCGCATTAGTTCGACACTGGCGCGTTGGCGCATCAAGATACAACAAATCAGTGACGAAGAAGCTGAGCTCTACACGCCGCGCAAGAAAAACAACGGTCTCAAGATGTAAGGCTGCGCCTGCAGGGAGAGTCGTCTTATGCGATGATGTTGCAACTGTAAAACGGTCACCATGCGTTTGAACGAATCGTCCCAAACCAAGGGCAGCGCGGTCATCAGCTTCGCTGCCGTCATCGTCATCGTCATTGGCCTGCAGATGGCCAAAGACCTGCTCGTGCCGTTCCTCGTTGCTGCCTTCCTCGCCCTGATCACCGTCCGTCCGATGTTGTGGATGCAAAAGAACCGCGTCCCGTCAGTTCTTGCAGCGCTTATTATCGTGTCGGTCATCCTGTTGGTATTCGCAGTTGTCGGCACGATCGTGGGTACGTCGATTGCCGAATTCACCGCGGCGATGCCAAGCTACCAGGCGCGGCTCGACACAATCGTGCAAGGCGTTATCAGCTTTATCGGTAAGGCTTTCGATATTGAGGAGTCGTTCGAATCGCTCGGCAACATGATCGATCCGGGCTGGGCGATGGGGCTGGCAGCAACCATTCTCAATAGCCTGACAGACGTACTGACCAACATATTCCTGATCATATTCACGATGATCTTCATATTGCTCGAAGCATCCACCGTAGAAACCAAGATTGCGGCGGCTTTCGGCCGCAGCACACAGTCGCTGAAACGGCCGCGAGTTTTTCTTGCCAATCTCGGCAGGTATCTCGGCATCAAAACCGTCGTCAGTATGGCGACGGGGCTTGCGGCGGGCCTGCTCACATGGGCGGTCGGGCTTGATTTTCCCCTACTGTGGGCGATGCTGGCGTTCCTGCTCAATTACGTGCCGACCATAGGCTCGATCATCGCGGCAGTGCCGGCTGTCTTGATGGCGCTTGTCCAACTCGGGCCCGGTGGAGCCTCGGCGACGGCGATCGGTTTTGTCGCGATCAATATGGTGTTCGGCAACATCATCGAGCCACGGCTCATGGGCTACGGTGTTGGCATTTCGCCGCTTATCGTATTCATCGGCCTCGTATTCTGGGGTTGGGTGTTCGGCCCGGTTGGGATGCTGTTGTCCGTGCCGCTCACGATGACACTCAAGCTCGCGCTGGAGAGCGACAAGAGGACTCGCTGGATAGCGATATTGATCGGCTCAGAGAGCGATGCTCAGTACGCCTTGCAGCGACGAGAGGCGTAGCCGCTACGCGTATTCCCGATCCATCGGCTCGGAACTTTCCATCTGTTCCAGCAAGTTGATGGCGACGGCAACAAAGTCGGTGTCCGTGATGATACCGCACAGTTTGCCATCCGTGACAATGGGCAGGCAGCCTATATTGTGTTTTTCGAGAAACAGCGCAGCCTGCCTGAGACTGCCTTGCGCATCGACTGTTGCAAGATCGGTCACCATGACATCCTTGACACAAATATTTTCAGCATGAATGCGATTGTCCGAGTCACGCAGGACCGAGTCGGTACCTGCCAGCAGGTTCGTCAGCGTCACCAGCCCGACCAGCTCCATATCGTCGGTGACGATGGGCAGGTGGTGGATGCGGTTTGACTGCATGAGCTTGCGCGCTTCCGCGAGATTCGCCGTTGGGGGCAGCGTAATCAGGTCGGTGCTCATGATGGCTTCGATGCTGAACATGACCATATCCTTTGCTCTGTGACTGTCCTCAGTCTAGCCCTTGCTACGGCTCGCACCATTGCGAAAAACACGTATTTCGTTCTATTTAGAGTTGGCTCAGGGCTGCCAATACGAGCAGGTGCAGGGGATAAAACAGGTAAAAGCCCGGCTTGGGGAGCCTGGGCAGCGAATAGCCTGCCAGGCTGAGAGACAGCAGGGCGATGACGGGCGCGCCTAGCGCAGCGAATGCGGCCAGCCACCCCTGCAAATCGGCCGCTGGAAGGTTCACGGCCAAAGCGATCAACGCCAGCCAGGCCATTGCCCGTGGTGCGCTGTTCTGTGCCGCGAGAAACAATAATGGAATGCTCAACACACCTGCCGGGCCGTAATCGAAGAACCAGCCAAGTGTGGTCAGCAAAGCGCCAATCAACAGGGTGCGGGCCGTTCTTCCATAGACTTGAATCGCGTAGACGATGACAACGCCCGCGAGCAGTTCGAACATGATATTGGGCTCGTACCATTCCCTTCCGGCGAGGAAGAATGCCGGCTGACTGACGACGGCCCATGGCAGCAGCCAACGGATGTACTGCATTGCGAGATCCGGCCGTATCGCAAGCCGGTTCGCGATGATCCAGGCGAACAGTGGAAATGCTGCCCGGCCGATCATGTGCGTCGGAAAATACCAGTCCGGTGCAACGATTTTGCCGTAGTGATCTATCACCATCGTGATGACCGCCATCCATTTGGCGAGTTCGAAGCTCGATTGCGATGGTTCGGGAATGCGGATCACAAGGCGAATTGTGACCGCTTCAGGGGTCGTTCAGCAATCCTTCCCTTATAATGCGCCAATCGAAATGCCCAACCCGGGCCGAGGGAGGATGCTATGAATAAGCATTGGCTCAGCCGCAGCATATTCGCTTTGGCCGCATTGACGCTGGTATTAATTACATCGCCTGATGCAGTTGCATCAAAAGAGAAGTTCGTGCGTGACAAGCCGCACGTCAACGTTGGTGACGAGCCGGCTGAAGTGCTGGAGGACGACGACGAGAAAAACAAGAAGGGGAAGAAAAACAAAAAGCGCAAGAAAAAAGGCGCCAGGAAGGACGCCAAAAAGAGAGCCAAAGAAGTAGCGGGACAGCGCGGTAGAGATGACAAAGATGTCGCCGACAAAACCAACAAGAGTGAAGCGGCCCGAGCCAGGCAGCCGGACCAGGCAGACAACTAAGCTCTAGAGGCCGGCGAGCTCTACCACTACCGGCCAACGCGGGTCGTTCCTGGCTGAGGCCAGGAACGCTGACGTTTGCAGCCAGGGCATTCCGGGGTCATGAATCTCGTGGCACATCTGCAGCCATTTGAACACGTTGTCCAGGTCGCCGACGTAGCCGTATATTTCTGCGAGTTGGTAGGAATTCGTGACGCCGTATTTTTCTTCGTACGCCGTGGCGGCCGCTTGCACGGCATCCGAATTCTGACCACGGCTGTTCAGCATTATCGCGTACATGTCTCGCACCCACTCGACGGGCTCCAGAGAAATGTGTTCAGCGGCCTTCTCGAAATCACTACGAACCAGGTAGACTCGTGCCATGCGGCCGTGGATACGCGCAGCGTCTGGCTGCAGGCGCATGGCCCCCCGATATTTTTCGAGGGCATCCTCTAATCTGCCAGCAAACTGATACGCATCACCAAGTTGACGGTGACCGGTGATCGACAGCGGGTCGAGTTGCATAACCTTGTCAAACAGAACAATCGCTTCATCGATACGGAGCTGGTATTTCCTGGTACTGCCAAGCCAACTCAAAGCGGCGACATGATTGGGTGCAAGCTCGAGTGCTTTCGAGAAATGCCGATCGGCAACGTCAAAATTCCAGTCTGCGGCAGACGCAGCGACGCCCTTGGCTACGTGAGCCTCGGGCAAACTCGGGTCGAGAGCCAACGCGGTGTCAGCATACTCATGGACTGTCTTGAACTCCCGGATAAAGTCATCAGTGCCGTCACCGACGAAGCCGCTGATACCCAGCTGGTGCACGATCGCCAATGTGGCATAGGCCGTTGCGTAGTCGGGATCCAGTCCGATGGCCTGTTCAAGAGATTGCCGGGCCTTGGCAAGATTATCGGCACTCAAGCGCTCCCGAAAATACAGAGCCTGCAGGTAGAGATTATAAGCTTCGAGGTTGCTGGTGCCGTGACTCGGTATGGCTGTACCTTCGCCCAGCAATGTTACCCGTAGTGCCTCAACAACGTTGGCCGCGATCTCGTCCTGGATCGCAAAAATATCGGTCAGTTCGCGATCGTAGGTGTTGGACCAGAGGTGGTAGCCGTTTTCGGTATCGATTAGCTGGGCCGTAATTCTGAGCCTTGTACCGGACTTGCGGACGCTGCCTTCAAGTACGTTAGCTACGTTGAGCTTCTCGCCGATTAGCCGCAGATCCTCACTTGTGCCCTTGAACTGAAACGACGAGGTCCGTCCCGCGACGTGGAGTTGCGGAATCTTGGCGAGCACATTGAGTAGCTCTTCGGACAGTCCATCCGAAAAGTACTCGTTTTCCTTGTCGCCGCTCATGTTGACGAACGGCAACACGGCGATGGACGGTTTGATTTCGGCGAGCGCTGTTGTGGTCGCTTCGCCGGGTGAGCCGGGCTGCAACATAAACTTGTCGACCAGCAGAAATCCGACCGAAACAGCAAGCGTGATTATAATGATGTGATTCAGTTTCTTCCCTGTGACGGGCGTAACCGACTGGCTGCGATCGACGTCTTTCTCACGCTTGATGCCGTCCGGCGTCAGCTCGAATGCCCACGCGAAGATCAGTGCGAAAGGCAGACCGATGAGCAACAGGATTGCTATGGCGGACGTCAGCCATTCCGGCACGTTGAGTGCGGGAAACATCACATCGACAACCTGCATCGTCAGCCAGGCGACGACGATGTAAACCAGGGCGACCTTAAAGACATTGCGCCGCTGAACTTCCTGTAGGAACTTTTGCATCAGACAACCTGGTGGATTCGAGGCCGATTCTACCAGAGCTTGGGAAAGCATGGCGACCGGCCGATGCATGTGAAATACTGAGAATTCGTCGCTATTCCTTGTCGAAACTATCATGGCTATTCGGCACTTTGTTTCAATTGTTGCGTTACTGCTTGCAGCGTCGACGCAAGCGGCTGAGGACGATGCGACGTCGATCGTCAAAGCCGCCGTCAACCACTGGCGCGGCCTTGCATCCGATAGCGTCATGACCATGGTGATTCACCGTCCTGACTGGGAGCGCACGATGACGATGCGTGCCTGGACCAAGGGTGACGATCGCTCGCTCGTGCGTGTGCTCGAGCCTAAAAAGGATCGTGGCAATGGCACGCTGACCGACGACAACAGCATGTGGTCGTACTCACCGAAGGTGAATCGTGTCATCAAGATCCCATCATCGATGATGGGTCAGAGCTGGATGGGCTCGGATTTTTCCAACAAGGACGTCGCGCGTGCCGACGACATCATCGATCAGTACGACCATTCGATCCTCAGCGTCGAGGAAGTCGACGGCGTCACTATTTACGAGATTGAATCTATTCCACATGAGGATGCGGCTGTGGTGTGGGGCAGGGAAGTCTTGAGTATCCGTGACGACCACGTCGTTACAACGCACAAGTTCTTCGATCAGGACGGCGAGCTGGTCAAGATGCTGACGTCTTTCGATATTGGCGAAATGGGCGGCCGTGTGATCGCGACGCGGCAGCGTATGGGCAAAATCGAAACGCCCGATGCGTGGACCGAGATCCGGGTTGACTCAATAGAATACGAAGTGGATCTCAAGGACAGTTTGTTTACGCTGTCCAACCTGCGTAACCCGCGGGAATAGTGCTCTGGAATACCTATCGTGAACCTCGTCTTTCGCCTGGCATGGCGTAATCTTTGGCGGCAACCCCGCCGTACCTGGTTGACGACCGGCGCGATGATGTTCTCCAACATATTGCTCGTGTTCATGATTTCGCTGCAGTTCGGCATGTACGGTCTCATGATCGACAACACGCTACAGGCATTCACCGGGCACATTCAGATACAGGCGCCCGGTTACATCGACGACAAGAAAATGCGCCAGACCGTGGCCGATATCGTGCCGCTGGCCGACTCGCTGCGCGCCGAAATCCCCGGCGAAAACGTCGCGGCGCGCGCTACCGCATTCGGCCTGATCTCGAGCGAAGAGCGCAGCTACGGCATCGCCGTCTTTGGAGTCGAGCCGGAGTTTGAACCGGGCGTTTCGACGATACCCGGGCTTGTATCGGAGGGACATTTTCTTGGCGAAAGTGACGCCGCGGAAATTATCGTTGGCGCGGCACTGGCGCGAAACCTGCGCGTTGGTCTTGGTGACGAGTTGACCCTGCTCGGCAGCGGCCGCGATGGTTCTTTCGCCGCGTCTGTCGTCAACATCGTCGGTATTTTCGACAGTGGCATCGCCGATTTTGATCGCAGTATTACCGAAATACCACTTTCCCTGTTTCAGGACGTTTTCTACATGAATGGTGCTGGCCATCATGTCGTTATCAATACGGGCAGCATCGAGGGCGTCGCCGAGTTGCAAACCAGGGTCGAAGCATTGCTGCCGACAGGACAGGACCTGGTTGTGCATGATTGGGACGCGTTGCAACCAGGCCTGCAGCAGGCGATTAGAGCCGACATGAGCAGTGCGTTCTTCATGTACGGCATTCTTGTTATTCTTGTAGCGTTCAGCGTACTCAATACGCAGTTGATGTCGGTCCTTGAGCGCACCCACGAATTTGGTATCGTAATGTCGCTTGGGTTGACGCCGGGCCGCCTCGGCCGCCTGGTTTTGCTGGAGACCGCCATCATGGGCGTAATGGGTTTGATACTCGGCGCTCTGTTGGGGGGGCTGTTCACCTATTGGTTTAGCGTCAACGGATTTGCCTATCCGGGCATGGATGAGATGGCCGCGAAATTCAACCTGCCGGCCCGTTTTTACCCGCAAGTGTCGACGCTGTCATTGCTGGCCGGTCCCGTCGTCGTCTTCGTCTTCACGATTCTCGCGGCCTTGTATCCGGCGCTGCGGCTGCACAAGCTGCATCCAGTCGAAGCGATGAGGGCCGTCTGATGCACATGGTCCTGGTTCTTACTCGCCTGGCATGGCGCAATCTCTGGCGTAATCACCGGCGTACTTTGATCATGTTGTTGGCCGTTACGCTCGGCACCTGGGCCATGATTTTCATGACGGCGCTGATGCGTGGCATGGTTTCGCAGATGGTTGCCGATGGCATTAGTGCGCTGCCAGGTCATGTGCAGGCGCATCACGCCGAGTATCGCGATGACCCCAGTGTTGCGAACCCGATTCCGATCAGCGACTCGGAATTGTCCCAACGATTCGATGCGGGCGGCTTTGTCGGCTGGGCGTCCCGGGTTCGCGTACCGGCCGTCATCACCAGCGAATACGATTCGCGTGGCGTGACTTTGCTCGGTGTCGATCCGCAACAGGAACGCGGTCTGACTTTCGTTGACTACGACACCGTCGAAGGCCGGTTCCTGGAGTCTGCTGACGACAGCGGCATCGTGATCGGCAGGAAACTGGCCAAGACACTCAATACGAAACTGGGTAAGCGTATTGTGCTGATGAGCCAGGATCCTGACAACGAAATCGCAGATCGTGGCTTCCGCGTCGTCGGCGTATTTGACGCGAACGTGACAGTGTACGAAGAGAATTATGTTTTCGCCGGCAAGACGACGACGCAGAAGATGCTGCGCATCGGCGATCAGGTGTCCGAGTTGTTCGTTCTGGGCGACGATTTTCGTGACGTAGAGGATGCATTCAACAAGACCGTCGAACTCATCGACGGTGACGCCGAGGTTAAACGCTGGGCCGATATTGATGCCTACCTTGGCGCAATGCTCAATGTCATGGATGGTTTTGTGTTCGTCTGGATTGTCGTGATATTTCTGGCGCTGTCTTTCGGCCTGGTCAATACACTCGTCATGGCGGTGTTTGAGAGAGTGCGTGAAATCGGCCTGATGCTCGCGCTCGGTATGCGGCCGATCCACATCCTCGGTCAAATCGTCATCGAGTCGTTGTTGTTGCTCGCCATCGGCCTGGCCTTGGGCAGTGCGCTGGCATGGGCGGCCGTACAGCCTATGAAAGGTGGCGTCGATCTATCGATTGTCGGCGAGGGAATGGAGATGTGGGGCATGTCGACCGTGCTCTATCCCGAGTTGTTGTTGAGTGACGTCATC
>Ga0255048_10002869_pt1 | contig 10723 bp, 7 predicted proteins | sample JV7_2_2_MG_FD_183619 | JGI IMG/M metagenome (GOLD analysis project Ga0255048, IMG submission 183619) | Seawater microbial communities from Jervis Inlet, British Columbia, Canada - JV7_2_2 | ecosystem: Environmental > Aquatic > Marine > Inlet | place: Canada: British Columbia | collected 2016-10-06
CGGGTCGTGGCGTCCGGATGCGGCGATCTTCGTGGCCTCCCCATCCGTGGTCACGGTCTCCTGCTCCTGCCGGATCGTGGCCGTGGGCTTGAAGGCCGCGCGCACGACGATGGGCTCGCCGTTCGAGATGCCGCCCTGCACGCCGCCCGAGCGGTTGGCCCGTGTGCGAACGCGCCCCTCTTCCATGTAGAACGGGTCGTTGTGTTCGATCCCGGTGAGCCGCGTCCCGCCGAAGCCCGAGCCGATCTCGAAGCCTTTGCAGGCCGGCAGGGAGAGCAGCGCCCGGGCCAGCTCCGCCTCGAGCTTGTCGAAGACGGGTTCGCCCAGACCGGGCGGTACGTCGTGCGCGACACAGGTCACCTCACCTCCCAGGGAGTCCCCGCGCTGCCGTGCCTCGTCGATGCGTCGCACCATTTCCTCGGAGACCTCCACGTCGGGACAGCGGGTGATCTGCGCCTCGACCTGCTCGCGCGTCACGTCGACGGGGTCCACCTTGGCCTCGAGCGTGTGGACGCGGCTCACGTAGCCGACGATCCGCTCCATTCCGCCCAGCTGCTCGAGCACCTTGCGTGCGATCGCGCCCGCGGCCACGCGGCCGACCGTCTCTCTCGCGCTCGCCCTTCCGCCTCCCTGCCAGTTGCGAATGCCGTACTTGGCCTCGTAGGTGTAGTCGGCGTGCGACGGCCGGTACACGTTCTTAAGCTGCTCGTAGGCCTCGGGACGGGCGTCCCGGTTCCAGACCAGAACCAGAATAGGCGTGCCCAGGGTCTGCCCCTCGAACACGCCCGACAGGATCTCGGCGCGGTCTTCCTCCTGGCGCGGTGTCGTGATGTGGCTCTGTCCCGGCCGGCGGCGATCCAGCTCGAGCTGGAGGTCGTCTGCGCTGAGCCGGATGCGAGGCGGACAGCCGTCGATGACGACGCCCACGGCTCCACCGTGCGACTCGCCCCAGGAATGGATGCGGAAGAGATGTCCGAAGCTCGAGCTCACGCTTGAATCATAGGCGGCTGTGCCGGGCGCGGCGACTGCCGCGGGCTCGCAGCAGCACGTAGGTGGCTCCGGTGCCCCCATCCCTGGGCAGCGCACTGGTGTAGGCGAGCACGATGAGACGCGCCGGACCGCGCGCCAGCCAGCGCGGGAGATTCGACTTGAGCACCGGTACACCGCCCGGGGAGCCACGGCCGCGGCCGTGGACGATGCGCACACAGCGCAGGCCGCGCGCGTGACAGTCCGTGATGAAGCGCTCCACCAGTGGCCGCGCGGTGGCGGCATCGATGCCGTGCAGATCCAGGTCCGCCTGTAGTGTGAACTCACCACGCCGCAGCTGGCGCACCGTGCGGGGATCGAAGCCGGTCACTGCACCTTCGATCAGCTCGTCCGAATCCACGAAGGTGAATGGCGCCTCGCCCGAGATGATGCGGTCCAGCTCGCGCAGCACCTCGCTCTCGTGCTCCGAGATGGAGGTCGGACGCCGGAAGCTGATCTGGGGCAGATGCCGATCGTGCTCAATCGGCTGCACACCCGCCATGGCCTCATCAAAGAGGGCCTTGTCCTCGGGCTCAGGCTGAGGCGGCTGCTTACCCATCGCTCGGAATCCTCGGGGGGGCTGCCCTGCGCTTAGACGCAGGCCCGCATTTAGAGGTTCAGCTCGGCCAGTCTAAGGGTTTTCTTCATCAAGGTTGAGAGCGGGAGCTCGTGGATCTCGGCGGGGGAGCACCAGCGCGCATCGCTTCCCGAACGCAGCCGCCCGGACGGAGGCTCGAGCCGGACGACGTGCAAGGTGAGCGCGCGATGGGTGAAGACGTGTCTCACCTGGCCCAGCCGTCCCGAGGGCCGTGTCTCGAGTCCGGTGCGCTCGCGCAGTGCGCTCACCAGAGTGTCGCTGCAATTCCCGGCCACGGACGGGATCTCCCACAGGCCTCCGAGCAGCCCCTTGGAGGGTCGCCGCAGCAGCAGCATGGCCCGCCGCGTGCGTCCGCCGCGCTCGAGCACGCCGGAGATCGCCTCTACCTCGCTGGGTTGCGGCCGGCGCCTGGGCGCCGGGAAGGATGCTGGGCGGCCTGTGGCGAACGCGTCGCAGGCATCGCTCAGCGGACAGCGTGCGCAATCCGGAGCACGCGGGGTACACAGCACGGCGCCGAGCTCCATCAAAGCCTGATTGAACTGGTCGGGATGACGCTCCGGCACGAGCTCCCCCGCAATCCGCCACAACGCCGCGGGCTCGAGCTCGCGCTCGGCCAGCAGCCGTGAGAGCACGCGGGCGATGTTGCCGTCGACGAGCGCGGCACGCTCGCCGTACGCGATGCTGCGGATGGCCCCGGCCGTGTAGGGGCCGATGCCGGGAAGCGCACGCAGCTGCTCCGGATCGCGTGGCACCTGCCCGTCGTGGTCGCGCACGACGCACTCGGCGGCACGCTTCAGGTTGCGCGCGCGCGCGTAGTAGCCCAGGCCCGCCCACTCCCGCAGGACGTCCTGCTCGTCAGCCAGAGCCAGCGCTTCCAGCGTTGGGAAGCGCTCGAGGAAGCGCTCGTAATAGGGGATGACCGTGTCGACACGTGTCTGCTGCAGCATCATCTCGGAGAGCCAGATCCGGTAAGGATCGCGCGTACGTCGCCAGGGCAGGTCGCGCTGTGAGCGGCGGTACCACGCGAGCAACCGTCGCCGGACGAGATCCCGCTTGGTCCGAGCAAGGGGAGGGGACACTCGGGCTCTCAGTGTTTATCCAGGGCCGCGTACGAGAGCTTCGGCTCGATGTGCTCCCGGATCCAGCGCGGGTCGAACCACTCCAGGGGATCCACGAACACGCCGCTGACGAGCATCGCGAAGTGGAGGTGATCACCCCCCGCCAGACCCGTGGTTCCCGTCTTTCCGAGGACATTCCCCTTGCTCACGGCCTCACCCTTCTCGACTGCGAACCCCGAGAGGTGGCCGTACAGACTGAAGAGCCCGAGCCCGTGATCAAGGATCACCGTGTTGCCATAGATGCCGAGCGGGTCGGCGAAGATCACGACGCCGTCGTTCGCTGCGAGTACGGGCGCATTCGAGGTCGAGGCCAGGTCGTATCCCTGATGCACCTGGCTATCCACGTTACGACCCTCGAAGACGTAGGTACGTTGGTCGGCGAAGCGGGCGCCGACGTGCGAGTTTGGAAGCTGACGGAACTCGCCGCTCCAGAGTCGGTCGCTGCTTGATCGCTGGCATAGCTCGTGGATCTGCTTTGCGTTTGCGCGCCGCATCTCGTTGTTGATCTTGAGGTACGTCGCGAGCACGTCCCCGTTCGCACCGCTCATGAGCTCGTTGACTTTCTTCTCCATGAACGCCAGGGAGAGCTCGATCCGGTCGCTCGGGAAGTTTCGTTCGATGATCTCGATCGGGATGCGGGCGATCGAACGATTGCCGGCCCGATCGCTTGCGAAGACCTGCGGCCTCAACCCCGGATCCATATCCGCAGGTACCACATAAAATGCGACCTGCCTGCCCGGAGCGCTGGGATGCTCGTAGCCGGGAAAGAAGAGCTCCCCGACCTCGACGCCGTGTTTCACGGAGGCCTCGTTTAGCTGATACACGACCGCCTCGGCACCTCCGCGCCGTACATAGGTGAGGCCGGTCTGCAGCGAGATGAGGGGCGCGCGCGTATCGATCATCAGGGGCACCGCCACATTCGAGCGGTTGCCGAGCCATGAGTAGTCGCGCGCCTCGAAATGTAGCGTGGCCTGTCCATCTTCGAGGCCCTGCTTCTTGGGGTCCAGCCGGACCTCCATGCCCACCTGTGATTTGGAGTCGGCCCCGGTAAACAGATTCCCGGGATAGGTTTCGCTCAGGAGATCGACGACCTTGTCCCCTTGCTGGATCCAGATCCGAACGCTCTCGAGGCCGGTGCCCTCGTCGTAGACGCTGAGCGGGTGAACGTATTCGCTCCCCACATAGACGGGGCTCCTGCGTGTCTGAATCTGGGGATCACCCCGCTCGAAGCGCGTGATCAGGTAGCCGGTGAGCGAGCCCCCCAGGACAAGCAATAGAATCCAGATCAAACGCATCGCTTCCCTCCCTTCCCCCCCAAACAAGGAAAGGCGCTAAAGGAACGCTCAGCCCTCCTCGGACTCGCGTAGCTGCGCCAGGATCGAGTAATCCTCCAGCGTGGTTGTGTCTCCGAGCGTCGCACGTCCCCCCGCGATGTCGCGCAGGAGCCGGCGCATGATCTTCCCGGAGCGCGTCTTGGGTAAGGTCTCCGCGAAGCGCACCTCGCTCGGGCGCGCAATGGCTCCGATCTCGCGGACCACGTGCTGCTTGAGCTGATCGCGTAAGACTTCCGTGGGCTCGGTCCCCGCCTCGAGTGTGACGAACCCGACGATGGCCGTGCCCTTCAGCTCGTCCGGCCGGCCGACCACCGCGGCCTCCGCCACGTCCTGGTGGGACACGAGTGCGCTCTCGATCTCCATGGTCGAGAGGCGATGCCCCGCGACGTTCATCACGTCGTCCACGCGGCCCATGACCCAGAAGTAGCCGTTCTTGTCGCGCCGAGCGCCGTCTCCGGTGAAGTAGATCCCCTTGTACTTGGACCAGTATTGCTCCTTGTAGCGCTTGGGATCACCGTAGATGCCGCGCAGCATGCCCGGCCACGGTTTCTTGATGACGAGGTAGCCGCCCTCGTCAGCGCCCACGGGTCTACCCTGTTTGTCGAGCACCTCGGGGAAGATCCCCGGGAAGGGCAAGGTCGCGGATCCGGGTGTGGTCGTGACCGCACCGGGGATGGGGGTGATCAGGATGCCGCCGGTCTCGGTCTGCCACCAGGTGTCGACGATGGGACAGCGTTTCTTCCCGATCACGCGGTGGTACCACATCCAGGCCTCAGGGTTGATCGGCTCGCCGACCGTGCCGAGCAGGCGCAGCGAGTCGAGTGAGTGCTTCTTTACGTGCGCGTCGCCCCACTTCATGAAGGCGCGAATCGCCGTGGGCGCGGTGTAGAGGATGCTGACCTGGTACTTGTCGATGATCTCCCAGAAGCGGTCTACGTCCGGATGATTCGGCGCGCCTTCGTACATGACCGAGGTCACGCCATTGGCGAGGATCCCGTAGATCACGTAGGAATGTCCGGTGACCCAGCCGATGTCGGCGGTGCACCAGTAGGTGTCCTCTTCCTTCAGGTCGAAGATATACTTCGACGTGACGGTCGTGTGGACGAGATAGCCACCCGTCGTGTGCAGGATGCCCTTGGGCTTCCCGGTGGTGCCCGAGGTGTAGAGGATGTAAAGCGGGTGCTCCGCATCGAGCTTCGCGGGCGGGCACTTGGGCGAGGCGGACTTCATCAGATCGTGCCACCAGTGGTCCCGCCCCTCCTTCATCAGGATGGATTGACCGGTGCGTTGCACAACGACGACTTCCTTGACGCAGTCCGCTCCCTGCAGTGCCTCGTCGATCGTGTCCTTGAGGGGCACGATCTGGCCGCGGCGCCAGCCGCCGTCACCCGTGATCACACAGCGTGCCTGGGCGTCGTTGACGCGGTCTCGAATCGACTCGGCCGAGAAGCCGCCGAAGATGATGGAATGCACCGCACCGATGCGCGTGCAGGCCAGCATTGCGATCGCGAGCTCCGGCACCATGGGCATGTAGATCGCGATGCGATCTCCCTTCTTGATCCCGAGGCCCTTCAGAACATTGGCGAACTTGCAGACCTCGCGATGCAGGTCCCCGAAGGTGAGCACGCGTGAATCGCCCGGCTCACCCTCCCAGATGAGGGCCGCCTTGTTGCGGCGCCAGGCGTTGGGTCCTTCGAGGTGTCGGTCGAGGCAGTTGTAGGAGACGTTCGTCTTGCCGCCGATGAACCACTTGGCGAAGGGTGGTTTCCAATCCAGCACCTTCTTCCAGGGTGTGAACCAATCCACGTGCTCCTTTGCGAGCCGGGCCCAGAAGCGCTGGTAGTTCCGCTCGGCCTCCTTGCAGAGTTTCTTGTAGGCCGCCGGTCCGCGTATGTTCGCCTTGCGCACGAAAGCCGGGTCGGGTTTGAAGCGGCGCTTCTCCTTCAGGATGGACTCGATTGCGATGTCGTGATCGTGGGCCAAGGTCCGCCTCCCCTACTCTCGCATCCAGGCTTCGACTTCGCCGATTTGCTTCGGAATCGCTTCGGTGAGAATCTCGAAGCCGTCGTCTGTCGTCACGATGTCGTCCTCTATGCGCACCCCGATGCCGCGCAGCGCTGCCGGGATCCGGTCGTTCTCTGCGCTGAAGTAAAGCCCGGGCTCTACGGTGAAGACCATGCCGGGCAGCAGCGGACGCGGCTTTCCATCGACGTTGTAGTTTCCCACATCGTGTACGTCGAGTCCCAGGAAGTGACCGGTTGTGTGCATATAGAAGGGACGGTAGGCCTGCTCCTCGAAGAGCTCGTCCGCCACACCGCCGAGCACGCCCAGCTCGACCAGGCCCTTGACCAGGGAGCGCGCCGCCACCTCGTGAATGGCGGGTAGCGTGGTTCCCGGATGGACCGCGGCCAGCGCGTCCTGCTGCGCACGCAGCACCACCGCATACACGTCGCGCGCCGCGCCCTCGAAGCGGCCGTCGACGGGATAGGTCCGGGTCACATCGGAGGCGTAGCCGTGCAGCTCGACACCCGCATCGATCAGCACGAGCTGGCCCGCAGCGAGCTGGCTCCGGTTCTCGGTGTAGTGCAGGATGGTCGCGTTCTCGCCCGCTCCCACGATGCTGGGGTAGGCGGGCCCGGCGCCACCGCGTGCGCGGAACTCGCGCTGCAGTGCGGCCTCGAGCTCGTATTCGAACGCTCCAGCGCGGCACAGCCGTGCGGCAGCGTGGTGTGCCTCGCGCGAGATCTCGGCGGCCGCACGCAGCAGCTCGAGCTCGCGGGCGTCCTTCATCAGCCGCATCTCGTGCAGCAGGGTCTGCGGGCTGACGATCTCTTCAGGAGCCGTGACCCCGGAGCGGACACGCCCGCGTACCCGCTCGAGGGCGTTCAGCACGATCTCGTCGAAGCTGCGGTCGTCGCCGAAGCGGTGGTAGAGGCGCGGCACATTCTCGAGGTAGGTCGGCAGGCGCTCGGCGAGCTCGCCGATCGGATAGGCTTCGTTGGCGCCGTAGTCTCGCTGCGCACCCTCGACTCCTGGCCGGCGACCGGTCCAGGTCTCGGCATTCGGGTCGCGGGTCTGCACGAAGAGTACAAAGCGATCTCGTGTGAGCAGCGCAACGGCCTCGGGCTGGTCGAATCCGCTCAGGTACAGTAGGTCGGAGCGCTGACGGAACACATACTCGACGTCGTTGGAGCGATACACGCGCCGGGCGCCCGGGACGAGGGCCACGCCGTCGCCGAGCTCAGCTTGAAATCGCGACCTGCGCTCGGCGAGCGCATCTTGTGGAATGGGTCCGATCATGCTCAAAGCGGACGCTCCCCCTCGTGGAGGGTACCTCAGCGGACTCCTGCTGTGGAGGGCACAGCCCCGCGGCGGACCTTACTTCTGTTTGGAGGCGGGCTTTCGTTCCGGCGAGCGCCCGGAGCGCGCCTTGGCTGCGGGCCGTCCCGCTGGCGCGCGCTTCGCCTCGCTCGCCGTCGCGCTTGCCGCGATACCGAGGGTGTTCAGCACTTCCTCCCCGAAAGTCTCGAGTTGCCAGCCCCGGAGCGCGCCCAGCTTGCGCAGCTCCGCGATGGACTTGGGATGGCCCCACGCGATCTGCTCGAGCACGGCATTGGGACAGGCCACCCCCGGGTCCATCTCCAGCTCCCTGGCGCGCGCGCCGCGCCAGCGCTTCAGTTGCTCGAGGCGGATCTCGCCGCGTCGGTCGAGGCGTCGTCGACCGCTGCTCTGGGACTTCGGCACGGGGCGTGGATGCTCCGGCCCCTCGAGACCGCGCTTGACGCCCTCCACGATCTCGTGGCCCAGGCGACGCAGCACCAGATCCGTGACGCCTTTACGATGCGCCAGTGTGCGCCGCGTGTTGGGCGGATTCTGCGCCAGCTCGAGCAGCGTTCCGTTACCGAGTACCTTGAAGGGCGGCTTATCGAGCGCGCGCGCGCGCTTGTCCCTCACGAGAAAGAGCTCGCGCAGCACCGCCAGCGCGCGCGGCGAGAGTTTCTTGGCGCCCTTGATCCGAAGGTAGCCCTCGTTGTCGAACTGACGTCCGGGCCAGACTTTTTCCTCGAGCTGCGCGAACTCCTCCTCGGCCCAGGTCAGCCGCTTCTTGGCGCGCAGCTCCTTCTCGAGGCGCGAGACCAGCTCGACCAAATAGCGTACGTCCGACGCTGCGTACTCGAGCTGTGCCGGCCGCAGCTCTCGTCTCGACCAGTCCGTACGCTGCTGATCCTTGGACAGCTTAATGCCGAAGTGCATTTCGACCAGGGCGCTCAGCCCGACGGCCGGATAGCCCAGGAGCTGCGCGGAGAGCATGGTGTCGAAGATGTTCCGCACGCGGATGCCGCCGCCGTAGCGCTGCAGGACGTAAAGATCGTAGTCCGCCGCGTGGAAGACTTTCCGCACCTCGGGGTCGCTGAAGACGGGCTCCAGGGGCGCGAGTCCATTTTCGGGCAGCTTCAGCGGATCGACCAGGAAGATCCCACTGCGACACCCGATTTGAACGAGACACAGCTTGTCGAAGTAGTGGAAGAAGCTGTCCGCTTCCGTGTCCACGGCGATTATGCGCTCGCGACGCAGCTGCTTGGCCAGCTTCTCGAGCTCTTCGCTGGTCTCGATCAGACGAAAGTCGTCCATCAGCTTTCCGTAGGAACCCCTGAAGTGTGTGACTCCCAGGAGAGCGCGCGATGGGGAGGGCCTGCCAGCTGCGCCGGCAGGGAAGAGGGTTCGCAGCCCTTTCCGAGACAATGGATTCTAACGAGCCCCTGGGGGTAAACCAGTGTGGAAATTACCAAAATACAGGGGGAATTTCCCTATGATTCTGCATAGAGGGGGGCGGGGCGATGCCGGCGCGTCCAACGGCCCGTCGCCAACCAGCCCACGGTGACCAGGGTGTTCACAGCCGTATAAGCGAGGATCGAGATCCAGATCCCGGTGGGGCCCAGTGAGGTCGCGCTGGTCAGGTAGTGGCCCAGCGGCAGGGCCACCAGCAGCGCGCTCCCATTCGCGATCAGCATGGGCGCGGTCATGTCCTCGGCCGCCTGGAGTGCCCGAAAGGCCACGAAGTAGGGGCCGACCAGGAGCAGCGTGCCGGATACGTAGAGCAGGTACTCGGTCCCGAGCGCGATCACCTTAGGATCGTCGGCGAAGACACCCATGAGCTGCTCGCGGAACAGGAAGAAGATTCCCGTGGAGAGCCAGCACACGACGATGTTGACGCCCATGGCGACCCCCACCGACTGCCACGCGCGTCGTCGGTTGCCGGCGCCCAGGTTCTGACCCACGAGCGTGGCACAGCCATTGGCGATGGGGAACGCGATCAGGACCACCACCATCTCCAGGCGAATTCCGATCCCGTAGGCGGCCTGGACCTCGATACCGAAGCGCCCGGCCAGCCGCAGGAAGTAGACGATCACGAGCGTGCGCCCCAGCAGCTGCAGCGCGGGCTGCCACGAGATGCGCAGGAGCTCTGCGATCGCGCGCGGGTCGGGTATGAGGTGACGTGGTCGCAGATGGATGCGCGTACGTCCGGAGAGCAGTACCCAGCCCGCCAGCGTCACACCGACCAGCGATCCGAACATGGCACCCAGCGCCACGCCCCGAACCCCGAGGGCGGGTGCCCCCAGGTGACCGAAGATCAAGCACCACTCGGCGAAGATGGACACCGGCGTCGCGATTATCGTAATGAGCATGGGGGTGGTGGTGTCCCCCGCCCCATTGAGGATGGACCCGCTGAGCGGCACCAGGATGAAGCCGAACATCAGCATGAAAGACAGGCGCACGTAGGGCACACCGGCCTCCAGCACCGCCGGATCCTTGGCTACGAAGCCGAGCAGCTCACGCGGAAACAGTCCTCCGACGAGTGCGTAGATGATGCAGAACACGCCTCCCAGCAGCAGCACCTGCGCCGCGACGTGTTCCGCCTGCTCGATGCGGCCCTGGCCGATGCAGCGCGCGATGATGGCCTGCGCCCCGAGAGAAGTACCGAGGACCAGCAGGAACGCGACCTGACGTAGCGACTGATTCGTGACGATCACTGCTGCGAGGGGGACCGCGCCGAGCAGGCTCAGGAATTTGAGGTCGATGAGCTGATACGCGGTGACTCCCGCCAGGCTCGTGCCGATCGAAGGGAGCGACAGCACCAGTAGCGATACGAGCAGACTGCCCTGTGTGTGGTCTCGACGCCGCCAGCTGAATCGCTCCCCCCCGACGGCGGAGGCCTCATTTTGCTGCATTCATGCAGCGTAGCACGCGACTCAGAGGATCAGGTTGCGCATCAGTCCGAACAGATCCCAGGAAATTTTGAGCATGACGAGTGTGGGTGCGGCGGTAGCCACCAACAGGAAGAGCTTGAGCAGCACCTTGTCGTTCGCCAGGTGCAGCAGCACGTAGATCGGAACGGGCACGAGCAGGAGCAGGTTCGCGATCGCCCAGCCCGGGTGAGCCTTGAGAAAGCCGTGGATTCCGGCCGCGACCGCGGCCAGAGTGAGCAGGCCGGAGCTGATCAGCAGCCACATGAGCGGAGCATCGCTGAATTCCGCGAGCTCCAGTCTCTGCCGAGCGTTCATGGGAGGCATATTCTTCTCTCTACGGATCTGGTTGATGCCCGCTCTCAGCATGCTGCCCATGTTGTTGCTCGCCGACTCGGCCCG
>Ga0255048_10002870_pt1 | contig 10722 bp, 9 predicted proteins | sample JV7_2_2_MG_FD_183619 | JGI IMG/M metagenome (GOLD analysis project Ga0255048, IMG submission 183619) | Seawater microbial communities from Jervis Inlet, British Columbia, Canada - JV7_2_2 | ecosystem: Environmental > Aquatic > Marine > Inlet | place: Canada: British Columbia | collected 2016-10-06
CTCGTTGGCGCTCTCGTTGGCGCTCTCGTTGACAATGAGGTCATAGAGTTCGCGTCGGCTCACGCCGGTGCTCCGCGCCACATGACGCACTGCATCTGACGTGGTGGAACCCTGACTGATCAGGTGTTTCGCCGTGTCGGTCGCGGACTCCAGATCGGGGGGCACGCGCACCGCCCCTTCGACGACCACCGTGAATTCGCCTCGTGGTGTTTCGACGCTGCCCCAGTGATCTGCGGCTTGCGACACGGTCCCACGCCAGATCTCTTCGTGGAGCTTCGTGAGTTCTCTCGCGATCAAAACCCTGCGGTCCTCCGGCATGTGCTCGGCCATCTGCGCGAGATCCCCTGCGACTCGCCCGGGTGCTGCGAAGAGCACCACCGTGCGCTCCTCTTGCCCGATCGCCTCGATCACTGCCCTTCGCTCCCTGCCCTTGCGAGGAAGGAACCCTTCGAACACGAACCGATCCCCTTCGAAACCCGACACCGCGAGCGCGGTGACAACCGCAGACGGTCCTGGCACGACGGTGACCCTCGCGCCCTTCCGCACAGCTGTATCAACTGCAGACATGCCCGGATCAGACACAACCGGCATGCCGGCGTCGGTCACGAGTACAACGGTCTCCCCGTTCTCGAGATGTCCGGCCAACTCGGGTAGTCGCGACCGCTCGTTGTGTGCAAAGAAGCTCTTCATCGGAACGGATGCACCGATGTGTTTGAGCAGCTTGCTCGTCCGACGCGTGTCCTCGGCGAATATGACATCGGCACTCGCGAGGGCATCAGCAGCGCGCTCGGACAGGTCCCCGAGATTCCCGATCGGTGTTGCGCAGAGGATCAGTGTTCCAGACATCGAATCGACATGGTAGATGCAATGATCTCGTCGCCCTGCGCAGGAAGATCTGCGCCAGCTTCCGTCTCGACCACCCATCTGCGCGCACCGAAGCCGATGATCCGACGAGGGCGTAGGACATCTGTGCGGACGACGGTGCCGGCCAGGTCAAGAACGATGATCCCAAGCGGTCTGCCGACGGTGAACGAATGGACCGAGCGAGTGAGGAGCATCACAGGCGAACGGCCCTCGGCTTCAATGCCTGAGAACCGCTCGAAAGACGATGCCAGCACCCTGACCCCCTGCAGCGCCCACCCCTCGGATCGCAGATCGACTCTGCGATACGTCGGGCTGCGATACATCAGGTTGACCGGTACGCTTGCCACACCATGGCAAAGGCAAAACGACGCAAACTCCGCGCTCGCCGTTCAAAGGCGAACCACGGCCGCAAACCCAACGCCGGCCGCGGTTGATTCAAGCACGCGGTTCTTCCCTTCCACTCGACCCGGTTCACACCACCTTGTACACCGCGCCGCCAACGAATGGAAGAGCTATCGGCCATCGGCCATCGGTTGCCGGTGAATAGTCGAGACGAGTGCCGACCGTGAACCGTAGACCGTAAACCGCGAACCGCGAACCGCGAACCGGCGTTACACACCCAGCTGCTCTCGCAACGACTCTCCTGCTGCTGGATCCGTGGACGCTACAAAGTAGATCTTCTCGTCGACACGGTCGATGAACACGTAGGCCGACCCGCCGCTGAAGAGCAAGCCTCCGCCGGACTCTGCGGGCGACCCGGCGTTCATGGAGTCGCGGATGTGTGCGATCAGACCGTCGGCGAGATCCTCTGCGTCCTCAATCGTCTCGCCGTCATACACCCACCCGAACGCTGTGTCATCCCCTCTGAGAAACGCGCGGTACGTGTCGTTGCCCCAGCCTGCGGCGGCCTGGGTCAGTTCGCCCGGTTGCAGCGAATCCAGCAGCAGCAGCCGAAGCCCCCACTCACCGAACGTCGCCTCGTCGAACAACTCCCATCCCTCGAGGTCGACCGACAGCGGAGCCAGCTCGGACGGCTGTTCAGACCGAAGGTACTTCTCGGGATGGAGGATCTGTTCGGTGCTGATGGGGAGGTCGAGGTAGGCCTCATCGACGCCCTTGAGCCCACCCTCGCTCACGAGGAATCCTGTGAAGACAAGACCGTGCTCATACGGAAATGCGAGATCCTGCTGGATCCACATCGGGACGGAGTCGAAGACGGACGAATCCATGGACAACGATTCGAGCACTGCTTGTGCGGCGGAGAGCGGGTCCATCGACTCGAGGTACAGGAACTGCTGGTACGTGGCATCGCCCTCGACGAGTCCGAGGATTCCGGATGCGTCATCGCCGGTGCCGTTGTCCACCAGGTCTTCGTATGAATCGTTGAAGTCGAAGTGCTGATCAGAGAGGGCGTGTACGAGTTCGTGTGCGATCGTGATCTCCTGAAGGGCAGTGATCCCGTCCGTCGACACGGGAACCACCAGTTCCCCCTCGTCAGCGTCGTAGAACCCGGCCACCTGCTCCGTGTAGAGATCGACAAGGAGCTCGTACAGATCCGTTGAGCCGTCGAGCATGCCGAGGAGTTCAAAGACGGCCTGGTCCCCGGCTATCTCATCGGGGTCGAGGTCCTCCTCCATCGTCGAGCGAACCCGCGCTGTGAACTCTGCCTCGTCAAGGATCGTGACCCTCGGGATCTCGAGGAACGGCAAACCCCGACTCTCCTCCGCATCGAGCATGATCACGCCAATATCTGCGCGCATGGCCGCAGCGATCTCCGCGGGTATCGAAGGTGATGTCCCACCGGGAATCGAACCCGGAGCTATCGACGTGAGCGGTGCCTCTGTCGTGGTCGTAGCCTCGGTGGAGGAGGTCGTGATCTGATCGCCCGCGCTCGTCGTCGTCTCGCCGCCCGACGATTCACACGAAGCCCCAAACAGCGCGATCACGATCGCAAGGGGAAGAAGTAGTTTCAGTCGGAGGATCGTGAACACGTCGGGGAGAGTAACCCCACTCGTCGTCAAGCGACCTCATACGGGTTCGTTCAGCATCCTGGAACCTCGACTCGTAGGATGGCGCCATGCCGAATGACAAACGCGCAAGAAACGACAAACGAACGATCTTCGGTTGGGCGATGTACGACTGGGCCAACTCGGCCTACATCACCATCTTCGGAGCAGTGATCGGGGCCTTCTTCACCGGCACGATCATGACGGGTGACACCTACTGGGGCATGTCAGGTGAGGCATTGTTCTCAATCCTCATCGGACTCGGGTCGATCATCCTGCTCCTTGCGATGCCGATCCTCGGCGCTGTCGCCGACTACACAGACGCCAAGCGGCGGTTTCTGCGCAATTTCGCGTTCGTGGGCGCAGCGTTTGCGATCCTCATTGCCTTCGTTCCCGATGGGCAAGTTGTGGTGTTCCTGCTGATCGTCGTCGTGAGCCAGTTCGGTTTCGTTGCAGCGAACGTGTTCTATGACGGTTTCCTCCCCGAGATCGCATCAGATGACACCGTCGACCAGGTGTCCTCGAAGGGCTTCGCTCTCGGGTACCTCGGCGGCGGCCTGTACCTGCTCTTCGCCCTCGTCCTGATCCTGCTCTCAGATGAAGATCCGAACGCCGCGTTCAACGAGACATTCGCAGCACGAATCGCGATCTTCGGAGCAGGCGTCTGGTGGGTGGTGTTTTCGCTCTTCTCCTTGGCGAGGCTCCCTGCCGATGGAACGAGCGGGGCAAGCCGTAGCCTCGGTGACTACGCATCGATCGGGTTCTCGCGAACGATCGAGACCATGAAGAAGCTCAGGGAATTCCCCCAGTTGTTGATGTTCATCGTCGCGTTCATCATCTACAACTCCGGCATCGGGACGGTGATCGCGGTATCCGGGCCATACGCTGAGGACACACTCAGCCTCGAACTCGAGACGATCGCGATTGCGTTCCTGATCGTTCAGTTCATCGCCGTAGGCGGCGCCTTCATGCTTGGAGCGCTCGCAAACCGAATCGGCCCGAAGCGCTCCGTGCTCATCACGCTGGTTGTGTGGATCGGCGTTGCGGTGTTGGCCTACTTCCTCCCTGAGGGCGGCTCAACGGGTTTCCTGGCTCTCGCGGCCGTCATCGGATTCGTGCTCGGTGGGGTCCAGGCGCTCTCCCGGAGCCTCTACGCGTCGATGATCCCCGAGGAGGGATCTGCTGAGTTCTTCGGGTTCTACTCCGTGTTCTCGAAACTGTCCGGCATCGGCCCTCTCATGTTCGGACTGGTGAGTGCCACAACCGGTTCAGGCAGAACAGCGATCCTGTCGATCGCCTTGTTCTTCGTCATCGGTCTGGTGCTGCTGGTGCGGGTTGACGTCGATACGGCGAGGGCGTCGAGGGATCGGTGGGACTTCGAGTCAGCGAAGGTTTGAGAATCCGGTAGACGAGTGGGCTGACGGAAGTGTGCAGGTCGGTGACATCGTGGTGTCGAGTCCATCTGGATTCTGTGTTGCACTCGGGGATGTGATCACGGTGCCGACGATCGTCGTGCTCGCGAGGTACTACGGCTGAGCACCGTGCCTTGAGATGCTGGCGCAGTTGGCGGCAGTCCACGAATCGATCGAGGCACGAGGCGGGGCGGTCATCGGCATCGCTCCGGCGACCTCGTATCAGGCCGAACACCTGATGAACACATCCATCCCTTTCCGCCTCTACGTCGATGAGGGCCAGCTCCTGAGGGACCGAATCGGGATCGGCAAGCAGTCACTCAGCCGGTACCTCTTCAACGTGCCGGCGTGGTGGCGGTACACGAAAGCGCTTGCACGGAACCACAGACAGGGACGCATCACCGGGCACTACTCGAACCTGCCCGGAATCTGCGTCGTTGATGCCCAAGGCGTGGTCACCTGGGCACACAGAGGCTCAGGTCTCGGCGACTACCCCTCGCTAGCGGTTGTGATGGCTGAGCTCGACAGCTCAATGATGTAGGGGATCATCCCTATCGACACTGCATCACGGTAGAGAGACAATGTGGGAGATGGCACACAGGATCACGAGCAACAAGGTTCTCATCACGATCGGTGTGGTGATCTCGCTTCTGGTCGTGGTCGCCGTTGTGTTCGCCTTGCAACCTCCGACACAGTTCGATCCGAGCAGTCCGGAGGGCACCACCCAGGGGTATTTCCAGGCTCTCAACGACGGCGACAAGGAGCTCGCTGAGAGCTTCATGACTGACGATCTGGCAAGAGCCTGCGAAGGTGCGTGGTGGTACTACGAGACGGATGAGAGCAGTCGGGTTTTGATCACGGGTACCCAAGTCACAGCCGAAAGCGCAAAGGTCCAAGTCAACATCACCGTTTCGTACGGAGAGGGACCCTTCGGTGGTGGCTCGTACGACGAGGACGAAACAGTTGTCATGGAACGACAGGGTGAGGTTTGGCTGATCTCGGAGCCTGTCTGGCCCATGGACCGCTACACATGTAGGAAAGAGGGTGGATGATGGGTGGCATCTTGCTTGGGATTCTCGCTTCGGTGATCCAATTGGGCATCATGGTTGGGATCGTCGTCCTCGTCGTGAAGCTCGTATCGGGCCGCGACAAGACGTCGACTGACAGCGTCGGCGTCCTCATCCGCCGGTTCTTCGTCTACTTGATCATGTTGTCGATGCTGGTCCTCGTCGCTATCGGTGTGGCCGGACTCATCGATGCTGCACTGCCGGCATCAGGGGAGATCACGGAAGGCAGCGCCGCAGCAGCGCGTTCAATTGCGTTTGTGATCGTTGGCTTGCCTGTCTACCTGGGCCTCGCCCTCTACACATCGCGACGCATCAAGGCTGACCCAAACGAGCAGCGGTCGGCCGGCTGGGCGTTCTACCTCACGGTCGCCCTCATTGGCAGCCTGGTCACGACCATGGCACTTGCCGGATCAATCCTCTCCGAACTCTCCACCGGCGACGGCCCGGAGCGAGCGATCGTCATCCATGCGGCCATCTGGGCAGCCGTGTGGGTCGCCCATTGGTGGGTGGCGCAGCGGTTCGAACCGAGAAGGAACGCACGGATCCATCTCTTGCTCGGTTCCGCTGCGGGTCTCATGTGGACGTTCGCTGGAGCAATCGCGACCGCCACAGCACTGCTTTCGACGATCTACGACAGTCTGCTGCTCGAATCCATAACCAAGAGTGGTGTGGACGACCTCCTCCGCCCGGCAATGATCCTCCTCGTCGGTTTCCCTGTGTGGTGGTGGTATTGGCTCCGCCATGCCCGCACCAGCCAACGCACGTCCCTTTGGCTTGTGTACACGCTCCTACTCGGAGTCCTCGGCGGAGTCATCGCGGCCATCAGCGGCGCCGGAATCATGCTGTTCAGCGTCCTTCAATGGTTCCTGGGCGATGCATCCGGCTCGGCGGCTTCCCACTTCGACCTCCTCCCCGGTGCGATTGCTTCGCTTTTCATCGGGGGAGCTGCTTGGGCATACCATGCCCACATCCTTGGTCAACGGGAGGAACGCACACGAGGCGAGGTCGATCGTGTCTATGACTACCTGCTTTCCGGCGCAGGCCTCGCCGTGGCAGCCGCAGGCGTCACAACGCTCATCGCGACAGCTCTCACGGGCATGAGTGGCAGAGGCGCCACGGCGACAGAGTCGGGAGACGCTGTCGCCATAGCGCTCACTCTCCTTGTGATCGGTGTTCCGCTGTGGTGGCGCTACTGGTCAACGATCCAGCGCTACCGACACGCCGAGGCCACCGAGGAGCTCCAATCGATAACCAGGCGTATCTACATCGTCGGGCTCTTCGGCGTTGCTGCAGTGGTTGCCGTGGTGAGCCTCATCGTCATCGTATTCGTCCTCGTCGAGGACATCCTCGATGGAACGTTCGGTGCAAGCACTGCCGACGACTCTGCAATCGCTCTCGCCCTGCTGGTGACGGCTGGTGGGCTCGCCTGGTACCACTTTGCGGTCTTCCGTGAAGACAGGACAGACTTCGAACCGAAGATCAACGAGACACCCGTCGCACCCGAGTTGCCCGCGGTACGTACCGTCGAACGCGGCTCACTCGAGCGAACTCTGGAAGCGCTGGCAGAATCCGGGCAAGTCCGGGCCATGGTCCGGTGGCGTGAGGGCGGGTACGTGGTAGAGCCGCTCGATGAGTAGAACAGTTGTGTCTCGTAGTGAACAAAGCTCATCCGCACCCGATGAAGTGGAGGCAAACCGATGAAGTTCGACACGACAGCTCTCGCTGATCTCTCCCTGCCCGATCCCGACGGCTCGTTGCACCGGCTCGGGGATCTGTGGTCCAACGAGCCCCATGTCCTGTTGTTCCTCCGACACTTCGGTTGACTGACCTGTCGCGAGCGGGCCGGTCAGGTCCGAGATCGATACGAGGAGTTCGCTGCAATCGGAGCCGGTGCAACCGCCATCGGAACCGGCGGCGGCAATTACGCACGGGCATTCATCGAGGAAGAGTCCGTGCCCTTCCCCGTCCTTCTCGACGAGGACGGCGAGGCAGCCGACATCGTCGTGATGAACCGCCTTGGCGCCACTTCGCTCATCAGGCCGGATGCGCTCCTCGCCGGTATGAGATCCCTCGCCGGCGGCAACCGCCAGCACAAGACGGGCAAACGACCCACACAGCTCGGTGCAACCCTTGTGATGGCGCCGGGCAATGAGTCGATCTACATCGACAAAGAATCGTTCGCAGGTGACCACGCCAACCTCGACGAGATCATGAATGTGCTTGCCGAGACCGCTGCAGAGGACAAGTAGCCGAGAACCGCCGACCCTGGTGAGTCACGAGCCCGGAACGATCTTGTAGACGGACCCGGTCATTGACACGACGTACAGCTCACCGCTTCCGTCCTCGCCGAATCCCGCGATCGTACTCACGGTTCCGAACGAAGTCGTCCAGTCGCGCTGGTCCGTGGCCACACCCCCGACCAAACGGAATGAGCGAATCCAATCCGAGAAGAAGTCGGCATAGAAATACGTTCCCTGCAGCTTCGGCATGGCCGAGCCTCGGTACACGTACCCGCCGACGACCGAACGACCATCCACGCCCGTTCCGTAGACGACGACCGGCGGCGTCAGCCCGGAGGTGTCACAGCCGCTGCTCGGACTGAAACACGCGTTGCCCTCCATTGTGTTCCATCCGTAATTCAGGCCTGGGACACCTGCCGGCCCGACAGAGATCTCTTCCCACGAATTCTGTCCGACATCACCGAGATACAGATCACCAGTGACCCTATCGATCGAAGAACGGTACGGGTTCCGAAGACCGGTTGCCCACACCTCAACGGCTCCGTCTGAACCGTCGTACGGGTTGCCCGCGGGGATCGCGTACGGCACACCGCCGTCGATATCAATGCGCAGAATCGAGCCAAACCAGGAATGTGGATCCTGGGCGGTGCTGCTCTGCTGTCCTCCGTCGCCGAACGGGATGTACAAATAGCCGTCCGTTCCGAAGGCGATCGAGCCGGCGTTGTGGTTGAGTCGCGGCTGGTCGAGCGTGAGGATCGTCCGTACTGGTATGGCGTCGGCCGTATCGGACGCAGGGGTTGCGTGATACTCGACTAGTCGGCTCTGGATCGAACTTCCGTCTGGCGCGGTGTAGTGGACGAAGAACCGCCCGTTCGATGCGTAGTCAGGGTGGAACGCCAGACCGAGGAAACCGCCTTCGCCGCTTGTTGACACATCACCGATAGTCAGGAACGGAGTCGGGTTGACAGACCCGTTCTTGAGGATGCGAATCGTGCCTGCTCTCTCGACAATGAACAACCTGTTGTCACCGTTCGGGGCAACCGCGGTCATCGGCGAGCTGAGCCCTGTAGCCACCGACACGAGCGCCAGTTCGGGAATCGCCGGTATGTCGCCCCAGTTGCCGGCCACGGGAAGCATCGAGCTGCTGCCGTAGCCGAACTGGGCGTCGGCGTTGCCCTGAGTGTTTGTGTATTTCAGGTAGAAGGTGGATTGAGATGGCCGGAAAACGCCTGGCGTGTCCGTGCCGTCATCGGTCCAGTCACCGCCGACGAAACGATCACCGGGGTTCCCGAAGAAGAACTCGAACTCGGCGTTGCCCTGGGTGTGGCTGTTTCTGAAGTACATCAATCCCGAGGTTTGTCGATACAGACCGATCGTGTCCGTGTTGTCGTTGTCGAAATCGCCGGTGAAGGGCGCGTCACCGGGGTTCCCGAAGTAGTAGTCGAGTTCGGCGGCGCCCAGGCCTGCATCAGCACCCCCCAGCTTGTTGATGATGAACACCCGACTTTGTGAGGGTCGGTACACCGAGACCGTGTCGCATCCGTCCCCGTTGAAATCACCAGCGATCGGTATGTCGCCAGGATTGCCGAAGAAGAACGACACATGCGCGTTGCCCTGGTCATTGGAGTTTCTCAGGTAGACGTATCCGTCGGATTGCCGATAGAGGCCTGGGGTGTCAACGCCGTCACAGTCCCAGTCCCCTGCGAACGGGAAGTCGCCCGGGTTGCCGAAGTAGAAGCTATGGGTTAGACCGTCCTCGGTGCGAAGGGACCAGATCCCTGTCGTGGGGTCGGCAAGCCCAACCGTATCGGTGGCAGCGGCAGCGACACCAACAGTTACCACGGTGGCGAGCACGACAAGAACTCCAACAACCGCCAGGCGGACCAGTGCTCGCGTCCCCTTGTGCTGGGTTGTCTGCGTATTGAACATGACGTCCTTTCCTGACCGATGTCAAGCTAGCGCCTATTCACATTTGTGCGTGGCATCCTCAGGACTACGGGAATGGACCCGCAGACATGGCGCCCTCGACGCCGCGGCGACACGACGGTCAGGGATCTCGGGAACACCGAGCCGCTGCTCTCGCCCCCGCCTTGGGGTATCCCGCCACGTCGCAGGTCTCGAGGGTGGTGGCTGCGAACACGCTGGTGTCCGTTGACAGCAACCGTGTGACCGGGATGGCGCAGATAGCGGTGAGGCCGGATTGGGTTGGGCTCAACAACTTCCACACTCGCTTCCCCGGTGCCCACTGAGAGAAAACGAGCGACACGACCCTGAACGCACCGAGTGTCGAGGAGATCGCAGTTGTTCTGCACAGGAGGCGAACGACGAGCGTAGCGAACGCTACGACCTCGGCACACAGGCGAAGGGTTGCCACCCGGACGCTCTATCCGCTTCGCCTCCAGTGGCGACAGCGTCCTTGGTTTGCCGCCGGCGGACACGACATACACGTCGCCAGGAGGGTCGTGCTCGATTGCCAGGTCGACAATCGGGACACCTCTTCCCCGCTACTCGGATCGGTGGTCCCCACAGGCCAAGCCCTCGAGTATGGTCAAGCCTCCAAAGCGACAGTGACCCGGTGCGAACGTAGAGACGTCCACCTCAGCAGCCTCGCGCCAGCTTGCGGTGTTCTCGCTTCCACATGGAGCCGATGCGAGTTCAGCCGTCTGACACCCACCCGAGAACGATACGCACCCGAGCAGGACCCACTGCTATCGGCTCAACCGGACCTTCACCGCCAAACCGGAGTGGGCAACACCACCCGCTCCATCGCATCGCGACACACCCAGCCGGTTATGTGCGGGGCGCTGCGGGCTCCTGGTGTGGTCGGGGGAAGAAGACTGCCATGAATGATTCGGCGATGCTTGAGAGTTCATTGCGGCTTGCTCCGGCTCGGGCTCGGGTCATGAGGCTGTGGGTCACCGAGTGGGCCATTCGGGCCAACCCCTCGGGATCGAGGATCTCCGATGGTTCGCCGTCATGATTCTCTTGGAGGCGTTTGGCGATGGCAGTGTCTGTCCTTGAGAACATCTTGGAGAGTTTCTCGCGCAGCTCGGGGTCGTTCTCGGCCGCTTCTGTGGCTACGGTGTTGATGAGACAGCCACGGGGTTTGCCGTCTTCGGTTGCGCATTCGATG
>Ga0255048_10002874_pt1 | contig 10714 bp, 8 predicted proteins | sample JV7_2_2_MG_FD_183619 | JGI IMG/M metagenome (GOLD analysis project Ga0255048, IMG submission 183619) | Seawater microbial communities from Jervis Inlet, British Columbia, Canada - JV7_2_2 | ecosystem: Environmental > Aquatic > Marine > Inlet | place: Canada: British Columbia | collected 2016-10-06
GCTCGGATACAACACCGCGCTGATGGCCGGTGTGAACGTTGGCTATCGGTGCATCATCGGCGCCAACTCGGTAGTCACGAAGGATGTTCCCGACTACACCGTTGCAGGGGGTGTGCCTGCGAAGTCGATCAAGCAATTCCTCCCTCCTGAAACGGGCACCATCTGGCAGCCATCCGACGGCAAGCCGGAAGGCGTCTGAGCAAACATCGGGGAAGGGGAGAGACGTCCATCCTGTCCGTTCTCCTCATCTGGAGATTCCGCGGCTAGGAATCGTGCGAATGCGTCGCGGCGGATACGCTTGTATTTGCGGTGGTGAATTCCCTACGCTGCGTGTGCGAGGAAAGGAAGACCTATGCATTATGGACGCATAACTACGGTTGTTGGCTCAGTGCTGGCGATCATCGGACTGGGGCTCATGTCGGCCAGCTCAGCAGCTGAAGACTTCATGCCGGCCTTGAGCGAGGCAACCGGTGGGGCCGTCCCCGACGGCTTCGATCGGATACTCACGGCAATGTGGGATGACAACCTGGCGGGAACGGGCATCTTCTTGATCGCCCTGATAGCGGTTCTCGGTGTTTCGCTGATCCCTGACATCAAAGAGGCGCTCAGCCGGATGAACGGGCTCGTCGTCAGCGTGCTCGGCGTCGTCATGATGATCATCGGGATCATCGCGACTATGGGAGCCTTGGATGACGCGAGTGATCTGCAGGACGCATTCGCACAGATGGCCGCCGGAGGACAGATTCCTGAGGCGTTCACCGTGTCGATCAGCGTTGGCTGGTACCTGCTCGTTGTAGGCGGCGTTCTTGCTGCCATCGGCGGAGTACTCGCTCTGATTGCACGCCCAGACGAGGACGCACTCGACGGCTAGAGACTTCAGCTCACGATCGGTTGGCCGCTCCCCATGGGGGCGGCCGGCTTGTTTCTACATCGGGCTATCGATGCGAAACACGGGGTGACTGTTCGCGACCCTGGTGAAATCGACAATCGTTGGATTGGGAGCCAGATCGAAGTAGTCGGCGACGTACTTCTGGTTCTCCTTGTAGTACTTGGCGAGCGCCATGCCCACCTCTTCGCCTTCGACCTCGGTCGCCTTGACGCGACGTGTGGCCTTGCCGCGCTTGAGGGTCGCACGGTCCTTGTCGCGCAGGTTGAGGACCCAACTCACGACCCCGTATGGAGCAACAAGGTAGTCGGTGCCGTCGACGGAGACGGGTGTGATCATGACTCTGCGTTTCTCACCTGATGTGCGGCCCGTGGTCGTGAGTTCCCATGCAGGACCCTTGTCGCGTTTGGCCATCATCGCGGCAGCACGGTTGCCGATCCTTCTGCCGAACGTCAGCTCATATTGCTTTGCCATGCTCTGGACACTACTCGCGTTGGAGCGGTCTACCAGATGGCAGCGCGGTCAGCGATCGGCCGCATCGAAGGCGAATCCTCAGGAATGCCGAAGGCGTCGGCGAACGAGCCAAGGTTGCTGAGTGGAGCATTGCACCGGAAGTGATTTGGGCTATGCGGATCGGAATTGACGAGGAGCCTCAAGTACTCGCCCGTGTAGTTCTGGCGCCAAGCCCTGGCATACGACAGGTAGAACCGTTGCACCGCCGACAGACCCGCGACCTCTCCATCCTTGCCTCCGCTTGCCGACTCAAGTGCGGCGAGCGCAATCTTGAGTCCGCCGAGGTCAGCGATGTTCTCGCCGAGCGTCAGTTCTCCGTTGACGTTCAGTCCATCTTCGACCTCGAAGTCATTGAACTGGTCCACGACAACCTGAGCGCGCTTATCGAACTCGTTGGCATCAGCCTCGGCCCACCAGTCGCGCATCTGACCGGTGGCGTCGAACTTGCTTCCCTGATCATCGAATCCGTGGGTGATCTCATGTCCGATGACCGATCCGATCGCTCCGTAATTGACGGCATCGTCGGCATCCGAGGTGAAGAACGGAGGTTGAAGCATGCCGGCGGGGAAGACGATTTCGTTGCGCAGTGGGTGGTAGTAGGCGTTGACTATGTGGGGCGCCATGCTCCATTCGTGGGGGTCGACGGGACTACCCAGCTTCTTGATGTTTCGGCGAAACTCGAAGCGTGACGCGGCGATCCGGTTCGCAAGCCAGCCTTCGGGCAGGATCTCAAGACCCGTGTAGTCACGCCACACATCCGGGTATCCGATCTTGTACCCAAAACCTTCGAGTTTGAGGAGCGCTTCTTTCTTGGTCTCATCACTCATCCAGTCGAGCGATCGGAGCCGTTCACGCATCGCAACGATGAGATTACCGACGAGCTCCTCCATGCGCGTCTTCGACTCTGGAGGGAAGTTGTCGGCGACATAGAGCTGTGAGATCAGCTGACCGATGTCGCCGGATCCAGCGGCGAGGACACGCTTCCAACGGTCCTTCTGCTCCTGCTGGCCTGCGAGTTTCTTGCCATAGAATTCGAACGATTCTCGCTCGAAGTCCTCGGGCAGTGACGAAGCGGTAGAGCGAAGCAGATGCCACGTGAAGTAGCTCTTCCAGTCGTCAAGCGACGTCGTTGCCAGCATGCCGTCGAGCACTGGGTAGAGGCCTACGTTGTCCACATTAATGGTGGCCTCTGTGGCGGCGCCGATGGCATCGAGATAGCCGGGCAGATCGAACGTGGGCATGAGCTCGGAGAGGGCGTCGCGGCTGCGCTTGTTGGTAATGAGGTCCACATCTCGCATCTGGACATTGGTGAACGACGCCTCGGCGATAGCAGTTTCAATGGCAAGAATCGCGTCGACGGTGTCGCCTGATGTGTCGAACTCTGCGAGCGAGAACATGGCCCGAATATGGTCACGGTATGCGGCCACGAGGCTCTTGGACTGGTCGTCGTCGCGCAGGTAGTAGTCGCGGTCCGGGAGACCGAGTCCTCCCTGATCGAGGTACAGGAGATTCGCTTGGGGGTCCTCAAAGTCGGGGATAACGCTGATGCTGAACAGCACGCCGACGCCGATCTGGTGGAATGCAGCAACAAGCGATGCCAAACCCGCTGCAGTCTCGATGCCTTCGATCAGACCGAGCCAAGGAGTGAGTGGAGCGAGTCCATCATCTTCGATGGCCTCCCTGTTCATTCCCGACCCGTAGTAGTCCCCAACCATCTGGTCGATTGACCCTGGTTCTGAGTCGCTGTCTTTGGCGGTCGTGAGCAGCTCGTGGAGGATCGTCTCGTTGCGTACGTGGACTTCGTGCGCTGCGCCCCAGGCGCCGTACTCCGGCGGCACAGGGTTTGTGTCGAGCCAACCTCCGTTGGCGAACCGATAGAAGTCGTCTGCTGGTGATACCGATGGATCAGAGTCTTCTGCATCGAATACAGGGTCGTCGGACGAGATGCGCAGCACGGTTGGCTCCCTGGGTCGGTGGTCGAGAACGTTGTTGGTTAGACAGTAGGCAGCTGCTCGACTGAATTGACCAGCGGTGATCGTCGGTTTCGGTTTCTCGTACGCGATTGTTCGGGTAGTCCCGGATTTCGATCCGTGAGACGATATGTGGCGGTGAACGCCAACCGGAGGGAGTCGTTGTGCCGAACGTGCGGTTCAGATTGGTCATATCCGTCGTAGCGCTGATCGCTTCAGCATGTGGGCCGGGTGGTGAGTCGACGTCTGAGTCTTCCGCTGGCTCCTCGCAACCTCCGGTGGCCACGACCGTTGCAGTGGCGACCACCGTTGCAGTGGCGACCACCGGCACCGTTGCAGTGTCGACGACCGAACCCCCTGAGCCAACCACCACGATGCCACCGACGACAACCACAACTATCGCCACGACGACGACGGTGTACTTCGCTGCGACTGAATCGCTCTACCCACCTGAGTCGATGGCTTCTGACGGTGCATCCGGCTCTGGATGCGCACCTGGGGGTGGTGCACTGCCCTCTGGTGTGTGGTTTGGGTACGTGAACGCAGGCGACCCGTCATCGTTGGAGTTCGATCTTGCCTGCTGGTACTTCGGTGAGCTTGCCTGGGATGTTGCCGACAGTTACGGAGAGACCGCTGAGAACGACTACTACGTCGTGAATCAGAATCCGACGTTGAGGACCGTGCCAGTCAGTGGGGATGCGGTTGTTCACCACATTGACCCGGCGTCGATCGGTCATGACCCGATCTCCTACGTGGATTGGCTGCTTGAACCTCCCGGATACCTCGAATGCCCGTTCGGGTTCTGTCCGCTCTGGTTATTCGTGAACGAAGGTGCGGTAACCGAGATACTTGAGCAGTACGTGCCCTGACCGGGCTACCAGGCGCCACCTCCACCACCGCCGCCACCTCCACCGCCGCCGCCGGAGAAGCCTCCACCTCCCCCGCTGGATGAAGGTGGGGTGAAGGCACCGGTGAGCGCGGATTCGATACCGGCAAACGCATTCCCTGTGTGTCCACCTGTGTACCCATGGTGGCCGAACCAGTAGATCGAGGATTGCTGGTGGAGGTCGGGGGGTGCATGGAGGCGGGCCTGTTCGAGTACCTCCTCTGCTACTCCGAAGGTGATCGCATAGATAAGAAAGCGATCCCACAACTCAAGGGAAATCGCGGGGGCTTCCTCAAGACGCGAGAAGTCGGCGAGATAGCGCTTGAACGCGGACCACCGAGCCGCTTCGAGAGCTCCCTGGCTCGTCCGTTTCACACGCACACGTCGGAAGCTCACGACGATCGTCAGGATGATCGCTCCGATCAGCATGCCAACCGCAATGAGGATCGCCATTCCTGTTCCACCGGGTCGCCCGCCGAGGAGTCCGGGCAGGATGAAGAACGATCCGAGAACGAGCACTGCGGCGAGGGCGACGGTGAGCACGGCGGCGACGTTGCCACCTGTATCGAGCAGGTTCGCACGCTTGATGGCGTCGATGACGTTGTCGCGGAAGTTCTGGTATGTGGTCGCGTTTGCCGTTGCGTCGTCGCGGATCTCTCCGCGGAATTGGTGAAGCGGCAGCGGTCCATCATCGAGCACCCGTTTCATCACCGTGAGCACGGACTGCTCGTAGTCCCTGAAGCCAGTTGTCCGGTCGGTGAGGGAGAGTTCGAGGTCCGAGATGTTCTCCTGGCGAAGCCCACCCCATGTTGACTTGACTGCCTGAATCGGCTTCGCGGCTATTGCCCCCTGGCGTATCAGGTCGAACAGCGTTGCTGTGAACTCCTTTTCGGACACATGTCCTTGGGAGAGCAGTGCACCGACCTCGGCCGGTGACATCTCCGATGGCGGGGCGTGTTCGTACTCCCGGTCGTAGGCGACCTTCGGTTCCTTGCCATACCGAACATAGGTGGTGAATCCGAGTCCGAGTGCAAGTGCAATTGTCGCGAGGATCCCAATGATGAAGCCGGTAAGCGTGTTCCGGTTGGCTGCTTCGTTCTGTTCAGCGAACAACACTTCCTCATCGAGAATGGTCTGGAGGCCGTCTCCGGAGACCACGCGGGCACCCGATGTAGCTGACACCATGGCGGTCGGGAATACGGCTCGCAATTCCACCCAACTCTCCGAGGGTACATTCGTTGCCTCAAGCGAAGGCGATGTTCCGTTCTCTCCGAGTGACGTCGAGCCGTCGATGCCATAGGGGTGTCCCCACACGTATACGTCGCCTTCTTGTGGTTCACCAGGGACGTGAATCCGCGCGGTCACCAGGTCCGCGCCCACCGGCCATTGGTCTCCCCACACCTGGAGGTTCACGTCGATGACATCGTCGTATGCAGTTGCGACTCCGTTCATCGTGTACGCGAGGGTGAACTCTCTGGTCTCGTCCGCAGCCGAGTAGTGCCACACCACTCGTACGTAGCCGGGGATCTCGTCCACTCCGAACAACCCTGCGGGTGACAGACACCCGAGCAGCACACATCCGCCGAGATCGTAGGTGCCCTGCGAGTCGGTCACGGTGATGTCAGAGAGCGACTCGCCCGCCCTGAGCGGGATGTCTCGATAAGCACCTGAGAACGCGCCAGAGAAGTTGTATGTGAGGCGCTCGGTGACGGACAGCGTCGCATCGTCGTTCACGACGACGTCGACGTCAGCGGCGTCGATTCGGTAAGACTTCGCGATTGCAGGACTCGCCAACAGCCCGACGAGAAGAAGTCCGAGGAGGGGGAGTGAGAGTTTCTTGAGCACCGGTGCGCTGCCTAGAAGCTGACTTCGGGAGCCTCTTCTGTCCCGGGTCCAGCGTCGTAGAACTCACGTGCGTCGAAACCGGCGATGCCTGCAACGATGTTGGTTGGGATCTGCTGGACGGTGTTGTTGTACGTGAGCACCGTGTCGTTGTAGATCTGGCGTGACACAGCGATCTTGTCCTCGGTGTCGGAGAGTTCTCCCTGGAGGTTCTGGAAGTTCTCCGATGCACGCAGCTCCGGGTAGGCCTCGGCGACCGCAAACAGCTGTCGCAGGGCACCCGTGAGGAAGTTGTCAGCCTGGGCCTGTTCGCCGGGCGTGCTCGCCGAGTTGCTTGCGCCTCTTGCTTCGGTGACCCGTTCGAACGTCTCACGCTCGTGGCTTGCGTAGCCCTTCACCGTTTCGACGAGGTTCGGAATCAGATCCGATCTGCGTTGCAGCTGAACGTCGACGTGGCTCCAAGCCGTATCGACCCTGTTTCTCTCCTTGATCAGCTTGTTGTATGCCATGACGGCCCACAACACGATGACCCCAACGACTACGAGTGCAATTATCCATCCCATGCGCCAACCCTACCTCCCCAACGTCCGAAACCCATGGGTTCGCGCAGCGTTTCCTTCAGGAACGCGGAGCGTTCACCTTGACAGAGCTTCGCGGGAGGAGTGCGGGTATCGCGATGAGCGTCGTCACTGCAGCGGTGATCATTGCAACCCACATGATTTGGCTCACTTGCATGTGGATCTTGAGCGGGGAGATCCATAGGGCACTCAAAGCGACAGCGATCCCGAGGGCATTCGCCACGATCGGTCTGCCGGCCTTATCGATCGCTCGCAGCACGTACCCGTCTCCGCTACGTCTCGCGATGTTGATGGCGGCCACGAAGTGGATGGCATAGTCGATGCCGACGCCAATCACGATCGAGGAAATCACTGCGGTAAGGAGGTTGAGCTGGATTCCGGACACAGCGATGAATCCCAGCATCGCAGCAAGCGTGAGCGTGATCGGGACGAGCGACACGATGGTCTCCCTGATGTTGCGGTATGCCAACAGGAGCATCGCCGTAACCAACAGGTAGGCCACGACAAGTGAGACGGCCTGTGCGCTGAGTACCAGCCGAGCGATTTCGTCCCACACCACTGGCATGCCCGTAAGCACCACGACCGTCGTTGATTCCTCCGCATACGTTGTCCACGCATCAAGGTCGTCGGCCGTGAAGTCGGATGGCAGGAGTATGAACCTCAACCCATCCTCGGACACCATCTTTCCCATTGGCAGATCAACATCGCCCGAAATCACGGCCTCAGTCTCGTCAGTGCTCATGGATCCGGCGAGGCTCGCTACGGAGAACACGGTTCTGACCCCACCGAGAGTCTCGAGATCCTCCGTTGCGGTGTTGGCGTCAGCGATTGACGTCTGCGGATCTGAGGGATCGAAGGCGAACTCGCCAATGAGGGGTGTTGCTCCGCCGAAGAGCTCTTCTGTCTTCTCGAAGGCCAGTCGCACCGGGTCATCATCCTTGAAGAAGAACAACTGGTCGGGGTTCACGGCGAGCTGTGGAATCGCCCAGAGAGAGAAGGCCACTATGACGCCCGCGATAACCATGGCGGGCGCACGCGTCGACACGGATGCCTTCAATGCTCTCGTGACATGGTTTCCAATGAGCGCTGTGCGATGTTTCGGCTCGATCGTCAACCGGCTCAACAGCGCGGGGAGGAAGAAGAACGAGACGATTCCGGCGAACGTGATGCCAATTGCGGTGAACAGTCCGAGCTGACGAATCGGCTGGACATCTGTCGCCATCAAAGCGAGGAATCCTGCTGCCGTCGACACGGTGGTGAGGATCATCGGTACACCGACTTCGGAGAGTGCGGACCGGACTCTCTCTACCGGATCATCGGTGAGGGTGGATTGCTCCTGGAAGTGCGTGACGAAGTGAAGTCCATCGGCCGAGCCCATCACGATCACGAAGATCGGGACGATCACCGTCACGATGTCGATCTTGACGCCAGCTCCGAAGATGACTCCAAAGGCCCACAGTGACCCTAGGCCAGCGGGAATGATCGCCATGGCGCTGAGTCGAACATCCCCGATCGTCGAGAAGAAGACCAGAACAAGGAGAGCGATCACGAGCGGCGGGAGAATCAGAAGGAACCAAGTCAGCAGGCCGAGTACCGATGCCCAAACGACGGGGTTCCCTGAGAATGTCAGATCGAGTCCGTTCTGTGTCACCTCGATTGCTGCACTCGCCGTGGACGTCGGGTTGTCCCCTGGCGTGACGATGAGGAGCGTGTGTTGGCCGTCCTCGGACAGAAGGAGGTCAGCGACGGGATTCTGACCCAAGGCGCCAGCGATGACTGCGTCAGGTGCTGACGCGATCGCTTCTGGGGTGAGCGGATCGCCGGTGAGCGGATGTTGATCGGGGACAATGCTCGCCACCGCAACGACGCCATCGACCTCAGAGAGCGTATCTCGTAGTTCGGCAATCAGAGCGACGTTCGCTGAGGTGGAGTAGGTCTCGCCTTCGGGGAGTGATGCGATCACGTTGATCGGATCCGCGGTCTCGTACTTCTCCTGGAGGTCGGAGAATTCCTCGCCGGTGTCGTTTCCCTCGAGGAGGAACGACGACACGTCAGCGTTGAAACTCATCCTGAACAGCATCGCGATCGCGAGCAGGCTCACGAGAACAGTCAATACGAGTACGAGCTTCGAGCGTTTGACGATGATCCGTGCGATCGCGTGCATGGTGTTATTCTACACATGTTGAATTACTGATCGGAACCCAGCGCAATGACAAAAGGACGAAGGCCTGGCAAGCCGGACACGAAGTCTGAGATTCTCGCCTCCGCCCGGATCGAGTTCGCCAGGAGTGGCTACGACGCCGCCACAATCAGGTCGATAGCCGGCAGCGCGAGTGTTGATCCTGCGCTTGTCATGCACTATTTCCGCTCGAAGGAACGGCTCTTCGCCGCGAGCCTCGAATTGCCAGTCAACCCGGCCACGGTGATCAGGCAGGTCTTCGAAGAGCATGATGTCGACACGGGAGCGACGCTCGTGCGAACGCTGCTGTCGATCTGGGATGCCGACGTTGGCGGAAGCCACTTCATTGCTGCCCTCCGTTCGGCTACCTCAGATGGCCCTGTCCATGACACAGTGAGCGAGTTCATCCACCGTTCGATTCTCGTCGCGTTGGCTGATGCAGTTGACGGCGCCGATGCTGAGTTGCGGGCATCGCTCGCAGCATCGCAATTGGTTGGATTGCTTGTTGGCAGGTATGTGCTGAAGATCCAGCCGCTCGCCGATGCACATCCGGACGACCTTGCTGCCGCCATCGGCCCCACACTCGACCGCTACCTGACGGAATAGCCCCCTCCAACACACGAACCCAGGGTTCAGCTGCACATTCTTGTGGATTGCAGCCCTCGGAATGGGTTGCTCCGTCTGGGCAAGCCGATTGGTGACATGGTGACTCAGGGTTTGCTGCGCTCCCCAGCAGCGATAGGCTGACGAATAGGAATGCACGTTTCAGCGTGCGTCAGAAACAGGAGCCTCACATGAGCTTCAGGCCTCTCACTGATTCCGAATCCGGGGACAAGTACCTCCCGATCGCCAAGCGAGGTGACGCGCTTCTCAACGACGAATTCCTGAACAAGGGAGACGCGTTCTCCCACGAAGAGCGGACGATGTTTGGCCTTTGCGGGATGCTCCCTGACCACGTTGCCACCATCGAGGAGCAGATGCTTCGAGTGCGCGTGCAGTTCGATTCCAAGATCAGGGACATCGACAAGAACGTCTATCTCAATGCACTCATGGATCGGAATGAGACCCTCTTCTATCGCTTCGTCCAAGAGAACCTCGAAGAGGTCGTCCCGATCATCTACACGCCCGTCGTGGCCAAGACATGCTCTCACTGGAGCCGCATCTACCGCATGGCCCACGGGCTGTACATAACGCCTCGGGATCGCGGCCACATCGCTGAGTTGTTGCTTGCGAGACCCGTGGAGCAGCCGCCGGTGATCGTGGTTACCGACAACGAGCGCATTCTCGGCATCGGCGATCAAGGCGCAGGGGGAATGGGTATTCCGATCGGAAAACTGGCGCTCTATACGGCGGCGGCTGGCATCCACCCGTCGCGTTGTGTTCCGATTTCAATCGACGTCGGCACCAACAACAGTGAGCTCCTCGATGATCCGCTCTACGTCGGGTATCGCCAGCCCCGCCTCCGAGGCAAGGAGTACGACGACCTGATCGACGAATTCGTGGAAGCCGTCCGTTCTGTCTTCCCCGGAGCCCTGCTGCAGTGGGAAGACTTTGCAAACTTGACGAGCTTCAACAATCTGGAGCGGCATCGGAAGCGGATAACGTCGTTCAACGACGACATCCAGGGAACGGCCGCCATGGTCGTTGGCGGCTTGGTTGCCGCGACGAGGGCCATCGAGACGCAGTTCATCGACCACAGGATCGTGATCGCTGGAGCCGGGTCCGCAGGGCACGGTATTCGTGAGCAGTTGATCGCAGCCATGGTTTTCGGTGGGGCCGACGCTGGGAGAGCTGAGAGCCAGATCTTCGTGCTTGACAGTCGCGGACTCGTTACCTCCGACCAAACATCGCTTACGCAGG
>Ga0255048_10002875_pt1 | contig 10714 bp, 4 predicted proteins | sample JV7_2_2_MG_FD_183619 | JGI IMG/M metagenome (GOLD analysis project Ga0255048, IMG submission 183619) | Seawater microbial communities from Jervis Inlet, British Columbia, Canada - JV7_2_2 | ecosystem: Environmental > Aquatic > Marine > Inlet | place: Canada: British Columbia | collected 2016-10-06
CAACTCCGCGGCAGACGAAGGCAAGTCTGCCGTCGGCTGGTACACCACCAAGTTCCAAGCAGCCATCGACCACGCCGGCGCCATATACCCCGAGCTGCTGACCGATCCCGCCGCCCGGCAGATGTTCACGCTGCTGGTCGCCATCACGTCAGATGGTCAGAGGGCGCGCAAGAACTTCCACCACGCTATGGCCGCCTACGGTGACTACCGTGACAGCGGCAGCCTTGGCACGTTCGAGAGCGGCGGCCGAGGCAACATCGGCATCGACACCAACTTCAAGATCGTACAGGAGATCATCGACAAGTTCGGTATCGAGGGTGCGATGGAGTACCTGCTGCAGGAGCGCACGGTCAGCGAGCTGAACAAGATTGCCAAGGAAGACGGCATCAGTTTCTCCGCCAAATACCCTGCCAAGAGAGTTATGCCGCTGGCGGCTCTCGTGCTGGGCCCGAAGGTCGGCGCCTTCTTCGCCAACCTGACAGGCGCCACAGGGTACCTCACCATGGACCGCTGGTGGAGCCGCACGTTCAATCGCTACCGGGGCAGTCTCCTGACGGAGCACAACCAGCAGGGGCTGCAGCGTTTCAAGCAGCTGCTCACTGACGACTTCCATGGCAATCAATATGCCAGCGACGAGAGCGTCCCTTACGACAAGCTACCGCCGAACATCCGCGTAGAGACAGTGGAGGGGGGCAGTGACCCGTTCGAGATCTTCTCGAACGAGGGCGGCGTGATCCTCGTCTCTGACCCGCCGGCTGAGATCACCGACGCTGAGGCTCTGGAGTGGACTGTCTTCTACGCCAAGATGTACGCAGCCAAAGGGTACAAGAACGGTTCCGCCGCCGAGAAAGCAGCCAACACCATCTTCAAGGCGGCGTTCGTCAACATGAAGGATAGCCCGGCGCGTGTGGCGGACCGAGGCTTCATGATCGACACCGTCAACAGGGCTCAGGAGAAGCTGAGCGAGAAGGGTGTGGACCTAACCGTCGCCGACATACAGGCGACATTGTGGTATTACGAGAAGCGCCTCTATGGAGAACTCGGGGCGCGCATGACCGAGGATATTAGCTATGAAGAAGTCGCAGCCGAGATCGCCGCAGATCCTGATGGATACAACCCGGGAACCTTTCGCGACATTGTTGAAGAACCCCGAGAAGAGGACGAGCTTGAACTCACGTCTGATGGAGGCATTTCCACCGGCGGCCTCATCCTCAACCAAGGCGGAGCCCCAGTCGACCCCGGCGTAATGTCGTGGGCGTATCTGACGGTGGACAACCTGTCGAATATCATGAAGCTGCCGGGCTGGGCCATCCTCACGGCAGAGAACCCGGCGGCGACGCACGACACACCTCAGGAGGCTAACAACGAGTTCATGCGGGAGCTGCGCCAGCAGCTTAATAACGAAGGCATCCCTTTCGTTGAAGTCGCGGGGAAGTACGGAGGTAAGGAAGAGAACAGCCTCATGATCCTCGCTCCCGAGAGCAAGGCTGTCGCCATCGGTAAAGAGTATGGCCAAGAGAGCATCCTGACCTACCGGGGTCTTGTCTATATGGACGGCAGCATCAATCCATCTACAGGCGGCATGGGTGTGTGGGAGGGTGATAAGAGCGCAGAAGTGGATAACGTCTCGGTCATTGAAGATAACGAGGGCTACTTCATGACCTTCTCTGTCGGCATAGATTTCGGCATCAAGATACCGCCATTTGGTGAAGCCGTGGACGACAGCTTCATCCCCGCCACCGGCGGCGACGACGTGTCTGAGCTGATGACCGCGGGCAACAAGAAATTCAAAGAGGACATAGACGCCGACGAGCTGGCGATCAATAGTTCTGGCGGCTCTCTTAAACATGGCCCCCTGCTCACCGCGGCGGTCGGCCCGGCGCCCGGCCAACGTAACACCCCTGCGGGCAATCTTGTAGGCTGGACGAGAAACCGCCAGACCAACCCCCCGTCGACACGCGACGATGGTACACTCGTACTGCAGCATTTCTCACCTATTGCGAATTTGGAGCAGACTGGTGTACTTCCCAGCAAGTTCGGCACCCGTACGACGCCGCTCCGCACGCCTGAGATCACCCGCTCCGGCAGCAAGCGTTTCGTGCCGCGGTCGTTCTATGGCATCGCCACTGGCGAGCGCGGCGGCTACAAGGTGGAGAACCATCTCGGCGACAATGCCTACGAGACAGTGATCGACGCCGGGCGCCTGTACAACGCCGACGAGGATGTCGGCGGACTGTGGGCGAAGAGCGACGACACCAACATCAAGGAAGAGAACATACTGGTAGCTGGCTACGCCGGCTACTGGTCGCAGCACAAGCAGCTCGGCGCCGTGGCTGTCGTGTTCGAGGCCCTGAACGTGATCCGCGTCAGTCGCCCCTCCGAGAGCGCTACCCGGGGTGGCTTCAGCGAGTACATCAAGGACACCTCTGTCAAGACCCCCAACGGCAAACCGCGGCTCATGTTCCACGCCACAGCCGGCGACTTCGATACCTTCGTCAACACAAGGGACATCGGCTTCCACTTCGGCTCTGTCGACCAAGCCAACGACATCGCCATGAAGAGGAACAAGGCCGGGCGGGCGGGTGTCAATCTCATGCCGGTGTTCCTGAACATCAAGAACCCGCTGCGCACTGACGACCTCGGGACGTGGGAGCCTCACTCTATATTCTGGGCCGCTGTGAAGCAGGGCGTGTTTGACGAGAGGGAGAACCTGATATTCATGCCCTACTTTGAGGCGGCTACGGCGGGAGGCGCCGCCGTGCGAGAAGACGCCTACGAACGGCTGCGCACGATGCTAGAGGAGAAGGGCATCGACGGTATCGTCTACAAGAACACGATCGAAGGGAACACCAAGCAGCCGCAGGATGCCTACATTGCGTTCCGCGATCACCAGATCAAGGGTGCCTTCAACAAGTCGGAGCACACCACCAGCCCGAACATTATGGAACAGCAGAACCACGGTAGCATCATGCTGCCGGTGAAGCCGGGAGACACCCCGGTGATCAAGCTGTTCGAGAATGCCAACCTCTCGACGGTCATCCACGAGAGCAGCCATTATTTCCTCTACGTTCTGGAACAGCTTGCCGGTGCTGAGAAACCGGCGCCGGAAGTCGCCAAGATGTGGAACACCGTCATGGGCTGGGCGCGCCGCAACAGGGCCAGTATGGTCAAGGAGCTGGCACGCGCAGGCATGGGTGGTGTGGTGACTGAGGAGCGTCTGGATGAGATCATCCTGATGAGCCCTACGGACTTTGCAAAGCTCTCGGAAGAAGAGCGCAAAGCCGTTTCGGTCGGCGTGCAGGAGATCTTCGCACGCACCTTCGAGAAGTACGCGATGTCTGGCGAGGCGCCGAGCGTCGCGCTGCGTTCCGTCTTCGAACGGTTCCGGTCGTGGCTCCTGTCGATATACCACCACGCTACCAGCCTCGACACCGCCAAGCTGACACCTGAGATCCGGTCGGTCATGGACCGCATGCTCGCCACCAAGGATGAGCTGCAGAACGCACGAGAGACCGCGGAGGAGGACATGCTCTTCAAGTCTGCGCTGGAGATGGGTGTCAGCGAGGCCGAGTACGCAGAGTTCAAGAGCACGTTCCAGAAGGCGCGCGATGCTGCCACGGGCGATGCTATGGCTGCAGCCATGGGGCCGATCCGTCGATCGCGCTCGGAGTGGTTCAAGAAAGAATTCGAAGCGCTGCGCCCGCTGATCGAGGCGGAGCTCAACTCTCGCAAAGAGAACCGCGCCTACGAGTGGATGGCCAATCGCCGCTGGCTGGGCGACGAGACGCCTGAAGATCTGCCAGAGATGAGATTGAACAAGGCCGACCTGATCACCTTGGGCTGGACCGAGGCGCGTCTGGCGAAGATGCCTACGGGCAGAAAGGGCCGGCGACTGTATGGTACGGAGGCCGCGACGCTGTCACCTCAGGAGGTGGCGGAGTGGTTCGGCTTTAATAATGTGGACGATCTGCTTTACGGTTTGCTGACTTTGAGCGATCCAAGCACCGAAACAGACGAGATGACAAAGGAGCGCATTAATGCCCAGTTTGAAGACCCTCTCTCAGATGGGTCAATCAGGGATGCAGCTACCGCTGCCGTTCACAATACCCATAAAGGGTCTGTCCTCGCCCGAGAGTTCGCAGCCATCCACCGCAAGGTCGGCGACGGCGCCCCTGCAGCCACGGCAGCTTCCATTGCCGCTAAGGTGGCACGAGCAGCCATCGCCCGGCTGCGTGTACGAGAGGCATCTAACCCAGACCGATTTGTCGCAGCAGAGCGCAAGGCTCGTAGAGAGGCTGATAAAGAATTTCGATCAGGCAATTTCGCTGCTGCTGCAGAAGCCAAACAGCGAGAACTTCTCAACTATAACTATTACCTCGAAGCCAAGAGAGCTGCACGAGACCTTGCTCAGTTGGAGCGTCGAGCTAAGCGCTTAGGCCGCAAGGCCGGCCGCAAGAAGCTGGCCGGCGAGTACCTCCCTGCCGTTGACGCGATACTGGAGCTCTACGACTTCCGCAAGATGTCGGGTCCGGCGGCCGATCGCAAGAAGGCGCTGCTCGACTACGTGAACTCCATGATCGATCAGGGCCGGCAGAACGAGCTGGCCATACCTCGGTCCGTATTGGAGACGCTGGAGGCGACACCTTATAAGTCGCTGACCGTCGAGAATATGCGCGGCGTACTGGACAGCCTCAAGAACATCGAGCACATGGCGCGCCACAAGCAGAAGCTGCTGGACGCTCAGCGCGAGCGCGACATGGACGCGGTGGTCAAGGATATCGCCGACGGCTTCAGCTCCTCCAAGCTGAAGAAGAACCCTCCTGCCCGCACCGACAATCCGAAGGAGCGCCGGAGCCGTAGCATCCGCAGCGCTGCCAACATCCTGCTCAGTGTCGACACCATCCTCCGCAAGCTCGACAGCTACAAAGACATCGGGAAAGTCTACCAGCACATCAAGCGCGGGATCGACGAGGGTATGACCAAGCTCACGACGATGAGGCGTGAGGCCGGCGAGGCGCTCGAACAGCTGTACTCGCCCTACACCAAGGCAGAGATGCACGAGATGGCGGTGCCGACGTTCGCCGTCGGTCGCCACGGCAACTTCTCCAAGTGGGACATGATCTCCATCGCCCTCAACATGGGCAACGAAGAGAACCGGCAGCGGCTCACGGACGAGAAGAGCCCGGGCTCCTTCACAGTCCAAGAGCGCGACATGATGCTCAACCAGCTGGACAAGCGCGACTGGGATTTCGTGCAGGCCAGCCTCGACTACATCAATTCCTTCTGGGACCAGATCGCAGCGCGTGAGCGCCGCACGACAGGCGTGGCGCCGAAGAAGGTGATAGCGGTGCCGATCGTCACGAAGTACGGCATCTACCCCGGCGGCTACTATCCCATCAAATACGACCCCCGGCTCAACTCTCGTACGAACGAGATGGAGATCGCGGATCACATCAACGCCATGAAGGCCGGCGGCTTCGGTAAAGCCCAGACCAAGAACGGCCATATCAACGAGCGTGTCGGCTCCGGCGGGCAGGTACTGCGCGTCGGCATCGACGTCATGCATAGCCACATCAACGAGGTGATCCAAGATCTCGCGATCTCGGAGGCTGTCAGCAACACATGGCGCATCCTGCAGGACGATCGTGTCAAGGGTCTGTTCCGCGAGTACGGGCTGGACGCCGATCTGGAAACGCTTGAGATGTGGGTACAGGACGTCGCTGGTGGCGAAACGTCCACAGGCGGGCCTGTACAGCGGCTGGCGCGCAAGTTCAAATCCAACTTCACGCTGGCTAAGCTGGCGCTCAATCTCTCCACCGCCATCATCCAGCCGACGGGGCTCTTCCAGTCGGTCGTGGTGGTCGGACGGAAGTGGATGCTGAAGGGGATGGCGGACGTAGCCAAGCGCGGCTTCACCGGACCCGACAACGCCTACTCCGCGGTAGTGAAGATGTCGGAGTTCATGCGCGAACGGTCGACCACCTTCAACAAAGATCTGTACGACATGCTCGGCAACATCACGACGGGCCCGAACGAGGGAAGGTACAAGCGGTTCCAGCGTGAGTTCATCGCGCCTTACAGTTTCTACCTGATGACCGCCACGCAGTTCTATATCGTCGACGTGCCGACGTGGTATGGTTCGTATGCCAAGGGGCTGGACGCCGGCATGTCCGAGAAGGACGCCATCTTCGGCGCCGATCGCGCTGTCGCCAGAGCTCAGGCATCGGGTGTATTCTCGGACCGGACAGCGATCGAGCGAGGCACGCTGGATCGCGGCACTCGCCATAATGACGTTGTGAGGCTCTTCACGACGCTGGGTAGCTACATGTTCTCGAAGGCTAATCTGGCCGCTGAGGAGGTGGGGAAGACAGACTTCCGCAGCCCCAAATCCGTTATGACAATGCTGATGAACCTTAGTCTATTATTCGTCTGGGAGACGGTCGCGTATCAGCTCCTCAAAGGCAACTGGCCTGACGAGGATGACGACGAGGCATGGTACACGTTCGTTGCCAAGGAAACCGCCTACACGGCGATGGGCACGGTGCCCTTCGTTCGTGACTTTGCTGGCGGTTTCGAAGGCTTCGACACTGGCGGCCCGTACGGCGCAATCGGTGAAACGCTGACCAAGCCTTTCTACCAGCTGGCGCAAGGGGATCTGGATACGGCGCTGGTCCGCAGCTTTGTAGATCTCGGAGGATTAGCCTTCGGCTTACCGTCCACATTCCTGTGGCGCATCGGTGAAGCCGGATACCGTCAGGCCAAAGGCGAAGACGTCGGGCCGCTCGAATACGCATTTGGAAGGAAGAACAAATGACCACCACATCCGTTACCCCCCGGGTAACAAACGTCGGCCCCGGCACCGGGCCCTTCGCATTTACCTTCGAGGCGCCGGCAGGTGAGATACTAGTCACGCATATTGATGCCAGCGATGTCGAGAGCGTGCTCGTTCTCGACACGGACTATTCTGTCGCGTACAACGCCGACCTCGTGACAGGCTCTGTCACTCTGGTGGTGGCGCTGGGTGCTTCAGAGAGCGTGCGGGTCGAGGGTAAGCCAGTCTTCCAGCAGGGCGTCGACCTCAGCAACGGGCCGTACGACCCGGAAGATGTCGAAACAGGTTTCGACGTGCTGGCGCGACAGGCCAAATATCTCAAGGCCACATTCGAAGATGCCATCGCCAACCCGTCGGTCGACGCTGCAGCTGCTGCCGCCTCCGCCGCGGCTGCAGCCGCCTCAGCTGCAACGGCAACCGGCATCGTCGACACGTCGACGACCAGCATCGCCATCGGTACGGGCTCCAAAGCCTTTACGATCACAGCGGGGATGCAGTTCGTCGTTGGCATGCCTCTGCGCATGGCGTCAGACGCCGCGCCTACCGTCGACTATATGGAGGGGCTGGTCACCAGCTACACCACGACCACCCTGACCATCAACGTGATCGGCGCGTACGGCTCAGGCACCCACACGGACTGGACGATCTACCCGACCGGCATGGCGTCTACGCTCGTCGCAGCTATCGCGGCCCTGCCGGGTAACGGCATGATCACCCAGCTCACAGCCACGACGACAGCCAACCGGTCTCTCGCGGCGGGGGCGGGTTTGCTAGTGACGAACCCCGCCGGCGTAGCGGGCAACCCGACGGTCACCCCTGACTGGGCTACCGCGGCTCAGATCCGCAACGGCACTGCCAGCAAGATAATGACGGCCGCTCTGCTGGAAAGCGCTGCTGCACTTCCGGCGGTGCTGGTGGACGGCGCCAACATTGCCGTCGACTGGGACACGTTCTTCACGGACAGCGTCACGCTCGCCGGCAACCGTACGCTGGACAACCCGACGAACATCGTCCCGGGAACGTGGCGCCAGATCACGGTCATACAGGACGCTACCGGCAGCCGCACGCTCAGCTTCGGCACCTACTACGAATTCCGCGACGGCGCGGGCGCACCTACGCTCAGCACCGCCGCAGCTTCCGAGGACAGCTTCGTCCTCTTCGCACGATCCGCCACCCGCATCTGGGTGTTCGAGGGACTAGACTGGAGTTAACCCATGGCCCGCCTGAACCGCCTGAAGAACATACTCGTCGACAGCGACCTCGTCGTTGTCGAGCCGCCGTACCGATCGGTCAGCCCCGACCCCGAGAAGCCGGGGCGGATCAGCCACCCCCGGGATATCGGGGCCAAGTGGACTGACGCGCAGCTCGCGAAGATAGGCCTGTGGCCTGTCTACGAAGACCCGCGTCCACCGAAGAACGACGCGGGCCACACCACTGAATATGTCCGCCGGGCGAACGGCAAGGTCTTCCGTCAGTACGTCCCGATCGCCACCTCCGCGCAGGACATCGACAACGAAGAACGCAGGCGGGTGATGGAAGGCTTCAACGCGCTTCAAGGCGAGAGCTACGAGCGCGCCATGTTCATGTTCCTTGAGGCGCTGCTGGAGTTCGGTGCGGACAAGACGCTGTGGCCGGTTGGCACACGGACGCTCTACACGCTTCTGGAGCCGGCGCTCACCGATGCTTCTCGCCTGCGCGCGAAGGCGGACACGCTGAAGGGCACCCTTCCTGCCGATTACCGCCACGAGCGCCACTGGAGATAAGCATGCCCATCTTCATGCCCAACCTGATCGGCCCGGCCGCGGCGGCTGTCATGCGTCCTACGACACATGCGCTCACAGCCGTCTACCAAGGTGACTGGAATGACAACCAGAGCGTCACCCTGACGTCACCCGTGGCGTCACGATACGTGGTAGCGCTTGTGTGTTGGGAGGCCTCGACTACGGTCACGCTGACTGGCGTGACATTGGGCGGTGTTGCCATGGCCCGGCTGGGCGTCAGCTCACCGGCGAACAGCACCAACAATGCAGCGATAGAAGCCTTTGGGCTGATATCCACTTCAGGGACTTCGGTGAACTGCAACGCTACGTGGACAGGAACTCCGGGCAACAGGCGCATCATGATCTACCAAGTTGACGGCGGATACGACGGCGTCGGCGCTCAGGTGAACCACGCGCAGAACAGCCAAACGGTCAACGACGCTGTGACGATGACCGGCGTGATCAACCACGCCCCCCGGGGTGTGAGTATTCTTGGAGGCTGCTTCTCGAACAGTGGTGTAAGCGGCATCTTCGACGATGCTGACGTGCAGGACGTAGATCTCGCGTCCACCGGCATCCGCTGCTGCGGCGGCCGTGTCACTGCTCTCGGGGCAGAGACCGCTCGCAACGTGGATCTCAATCCTGACGCGACAGCGTACAAAGCCTTGTGTATGGTCGCGCTGAAACCCTAACCGAGAGGAACCTCCGATGAAGAAAGAACTGAAAGACCTGATGATATTGCCGCGCGCCGTGAGGGTCGCGAGCGAGAAGTACAAGCTGATCTACGAGAACCTGCTGGCGGTGCTGATCACCGAGAGCAACGCCGACGTCGGTTTCTACCGTACGCCGAAACCAGTCGTGAGCCAGAAGTTCTACGGCTGGCTGCCGCTCATTCGTATCGAGGGGCACCACGTCTACAAGCACCTGAAGAACCGGCCGGATCTGTTGACGGCGGCGTCGAAGATCGGCGCAGCCAGCCGCAAGATGAACGCCATCAAGCAGGGCAGCCAGAGCAAGCGCTGGGAGATGTTCGAGAAGCTGTACCGGATAGACCCGGAGGCTGCGGTCCTGTCCACCAGCTTCGGGCTGGGTCAGGTGCTTGGCGCGAACTTCAAGATGCTCGGCTTCAACACCCCCGAGGAGTTCTTCCTGTTCGTCAAGTCCGGCATATGTGAGCAGGTGGACGTGACGGTCCGCTACATCGACAAGGCCGGTCTGTCGGGCTACCTGAACAATCAGAAATGGAAACCCTTCGCTCGCGGCTACAATGGCCCGGCGTACGCCAAGTACCAGTACGACAAGAAGATCCAGCAGGCGATGCGCCTCGTCCGTTCCGGGAGCGCGCTCCCCGCCATGTGGGATGACTACATCAACTTCGGCGACGAGGGGCCTGTCGTTGTAATAATCCAGAAACGGCTTGCTGCGATGGATTATTACAAGGGCCCGATCGACGGTGACTTCGGCCCCGGCACTCGCGCCGCGGTGAAGGAATACCAGAGCGGTCTGCTTGGACACGAAGAACCCAGCGGCGTTATAAAGGAAGACGAGCTCGACGACCTGCTCGACATCTACATTGAAGACAAGCCAGCGTTCGATCCTACGCCGAGCGCGGAGCCAATACCCAGCAACCCGGTGGGTGTGCCGGAGCTGGACAGCAGCACGATTGCCACTATCATCGTGCAGGTCTGGGATGGTATTCTCTGGCCTGTTCTCAGACGCCTCATGGGCAAGAAAGGTTAACCATGGCATTCTCACTGACGAGCCTTGTGACAGAGGCTCTAGTCGGCAAGCTCCTGCAGAGCGTGGTCGATGTGGTCAACAAGCGGACGGACAAGCAGATTTCTGCTAACGAGATCCGTGGAGAATTAGGCGAGGCCTTCACCGCTACGGTGGGTGAAGTCGCGGACGCTTCGGCGTCTGTCCTTATCGCCGAGGCCCAAGGTGAGGGATGGCTCCAGCGCAGCTGGCGCCCCCTCACCGGGCTGTCATTTGCATTCGTCGTATTCTTCTACGCTGTCATTACGCCAGCGGGATCTGCTTGGTTTGGGCTGCCGCCCCCACGGATCGGGGACAGCCTCCTCATGGAGATCATCCGCAGCCTCGTCATCTTCGGTCTGTTTAC
>Ga0255048_10002876_pt1 | contig 10709 bp, 24 predicted proteins | sample JV7_2_2_MG_FD_183619 | JGI IMG/M metagenome (GOLD analysis project Ga0255048, IMG submission 183619) | Seawater microbial communities from Jervis Inlet, British Columbia, Canada - JV7_2_2 | ecosystem: Environmental > Aquatic > Marine > Inlet | place: Canada: British Columbia | collected 2016-10-06
CCTAGTTAGTTACTTCGAGATGTCGGACTTAGACGATGACGCGAAGTTCGCAAAACTGGAGCTTACTCCGGGTGACGACCCCCTAGACATCAATACATGGGCGTTCCAATTAGACGAGGATGCTAGACCGAGCTGGGTAACAAATGATTTGCTCGTTCGCTGGGAAGCTCGCATGAGAAGCATCGTTAGCAGGCAAACAATAACGACCGGGACTATCGAGATTATCGCCGATGGCTTCTGGATTCTCGGTGGGGATGCGAAGGTTAATAAGATGATTGCCGGGCGCGTTTTGGGCTTACGCGGCAAAGCGACCATCACGGACGTCAGGGGCGGCACCATCACGGACGTCTGGGGCTCGGCTTCCATCACGGACGTCTGGGGCGGCACCATCAGTAACGTCAGTGGCTCGGCTTACATCACGGAGGTCAGGGGCGGCACCATCAGTAACGTCAGTGGCTCGGCTTCCATCAGGAACGTCTGGGGCGGCACCATCACGGACGTCAGTGGCTCGGCTTCCATCAGGAACGTCTGGGGCGGCACCATCACGGACGTCAGGGGCTCGGCTTCCATCAGGAACGTCAGTGGCTTGGCTCTACTCGACGAATCAGCGAAGCGGCACGTAGTGACGAAAGGATAGCCATGAAACGCAAACGAATCCTAATCGCGTGTGTAACCATAGGCGTGCTGTGCCTGAGCTGCCTCAGTTGGTTTGAAATGTGGCAGTGGATGTGGGACATCGGCGACAGGGGGGAACTGGAAAGTTGGGGTCTGGAAGGATGAAAGGCAAGATCGTCTATCCCTTATCGCGGCGAGAGCGTTGGATTATTCGTGTAGCGTCATGCTGCGTGGGTTTTGGCGTTGTCGGGCTCGTCCTCTTGGCAGCGTACGTGCTCTTAACGTGAGAGGGATAAACGTAGCCGGTGCCGTGGGGTTGGTTGAATGCTTCCTCCTCGCCCTGCGGTGCCGGTGTGATGTAAACGTGCGGGGTCGGTTCAATTTAAGCTCGCTCTTACGGGAGCGGGTCCGGCTAACGCTGGTGGCCGATCCCGCACTGAAAAACTTATGCCGGGGTATGCGGGTATCCGCAGCCGTAGGGCAGCGTTGGGTTTTCCATTCAAACGCCTCACGGTCCCGGCACTATGCGGCGGCGGCGTGGATGGTGACACGCAAGAGCTAGTCGAACGGCTTTAGCACCTGTGTATTTGTTCGAACGGCGTTCACAGCCGAGTGATTGAGACTGGTGCATCCCGGTCAGAACGGGACCGCCGCGATACGTGGGGACGTGCCCCACTTGATTAACGAACGAAAGGACCAACATGAAGACTCGATGGACAGCAGCAACCCTACTCGCCCTTGCGAGCGTGACGATGGGTCAAGACAGGTCGGTGCTCGAACTCGCAAAGATGGCGTCTAAACAGGCTAAGGTGGCGAGCGGTGCGGTGGCAAGTGCCGATCCCGCTCCGGTTCCAACCACCGTAGCGATGAGACTGACAGGGCCAACGGAAATGCGTCGTGGCGAAACGATAGAGGTTTTGCTGACGGCACACTCACTAACCGGCAGCCCTGAAGGGATCGGCTGGTATGAGTTTTTGATCCACACTGATCCCAGCGTGTTTGAATTCATCGAAGTCGTGCCGTCGCCCGACACTACATGGATGCTCGCTCAACACACGCCGAACTTGGACCGTGTGAATGACGATGTCAATGATGGTTTGTTTGAATACACGATGGGACCGGCGAAATCGAAAGTGCATGAAGCCACGACGGCAGGCATACTGGTTGCGACGATCAAGTTCCGCGTGCGAGACAACGCACCAGCCGGAGCCACAACAATTGAGACGGTGTGTCCGTATATTCCAACCATCACGTCGGCTTGTTGGATTCCGAACCACGGGTGGATCGGCCTATTGATGACATGGGCGTCTAATGATGACACGACAGCGGGGCAACCACTCATACTGACAGGCTCTGGTACATCGCGGATGACGCCGAAGGTTGAGGACATTGAGGTTCCACCGGATGCCAACCCGTCGCTAGACTGCTACCTCAAGGCTTACTCCAACTGCCAGACAGGTGGCACGCCATGACGGCGAAACAACGACGTAAAGAAGAAATCCAACGGAGAGAGTCCCCGCCTTATGTGGCTTGGGTGAAGTTGGACGACCGCGATAAATCACCCGGTCGCATTTTAGCGATACTCGTCATTACGGTCATTCTCTTGTACGCAATCGGATTCAACTCAATCATAACAGAGGCGTTTATGCCATGAAAGAATACGGGATCGCAATTGTTGCTTCATACATCTTCGTGTTCGCACTTGGACGACTGTCCGTTTACTTGTGGGACTTGCCATGAGCGACGAAGCGGCAGCGAAGTGGGAAGCGGACGAGACAATCCGAGCGGGTGACGCCATTACCGGAGAAGTGAAGCCCCCGGAATGGTGCGAAGGGTTTCTTGCTGGCTGGCTCGCCAAGACACGGGAAGCGAAGGGAGACATCGAGGCACTGGCCCGTACCCTTCATGCGGCATCCAATATAATTTCTGAACTCCGTGCCCTCATCGCCGCCGAGACCGAGAGGAGAATGGATGCGGAAAGCAGAGCCTGTACCCGTAGATGGTGACCCGGCCACGATACCGAAGGAGACAGCCGATGGCACTGAGTAACGAGCAAGAAGCAACACTGGCAGCGTTCAAAGAAGAGTACGGGTATGTGGGGCAATATCCCCCACGGTCAGGTGAAGACGGACATGGTACGTGGAACGCCTACCTAGCCGCCACGGAACGAACGCAAGACAAGATCGCCAAGCTCGAAGCGGTGATTGAGCTTGCAACCAGCATTATAAAAATCAGTGAAGACGATGGGATCGTCTATGGCGAAATGGTTGACTCATTTTACAAAGCCAAACAGGAAGTGGGCCTACCGTGCTGACCGTCGCCCTACTATTCTTAGCCAAACTAACTGTCGAATGTCAGAGCGGCGAGCGGTATGTCATCGAGGCAGACTGCCCGTGCCAGACAATGTCATGTTGCGTCACTGGGCCAGTGAACCGAAGACCCGGCTATCGGCTTGATACGGTTACCGGCTACGGATTGGTGACAACGTGCATGCGGTTCGACTGGGATGGTGATGGTGATGTGGATATGAGAGACGTAGCGAGATGGCAGGAGGCAACCAATGTGCCTTGATAATCTCATAGCGTGGGCGTTGTTTCTATCGTGCATGGGTGGACCGAATGAGTCTACATTTCCATCGCTTCCCGATGGGTATGTGATGTTTTGTACGGCGGATCGCATGGAACTGTACGTGCATCACGAGCACCTGATCGCACCATGCCACATAACGGCAGAGGGGGAGATCATCGGCGTGGCGTGTGTGTGTGAGCAGTGGGACATGGACAATGACGGTGACGTTGACATGCGGGACGTGGCTAACTTTCAAAGGAAACAATAATGCAAACGCACAATGATTCAGATTCTCTATTCATGGACCGACTAAAAGAACGAGCGACGAAGATGGCGAACGACAAGCTGTCGGAGATTACCGCCGGAAAGGATGACGAGAAAGTTCGGGACGAGTGGGAGCACGATGATATGCACGTAACCCATAGGCCGGACGACGAACAAGGAATACTCCGCATTTCTATCGGTGGTGGGATTCGGGAGGCACAGTTTGACTACTGCGTTTTTCGCGGAGATCGGATTGAGTGCATGGCTATGCTCGAAAAAGCATTGGCCGCACTTCGCTACGGTGCATCAACACAACGAAGCAAGGACGAACGCAGCAACTAACCTGCGGGACGTGGCGGCTTTTCAAGGGAGAAGGTGATGAATACAGTCACGGACCGTCGGAGAAACTACAGGACGTCGCGAAAGAGATTGGACCGGGCACGCAGGTTGTGGCGATGGCTGATCGCTCCACGTCTTCTGTTTGGGGGTGACGACGCATTGATTGCGGCGGTCGCTCAGGCCAAAGAGTCCGGACTATACGCACGAAGCACATACAACCGTGACATTGCCTATGTGATTGTCCGTTCCGTGTACCGACGATACCACGACGGGTCAGGACACAACCACTGGATTCGTTGGAATCAAGGACACTTCCCACGGTTCTTCGCTAGAGAATGGGTATTTACGAAGAAGTTGCGGGCCATCTAGGCAAGGGAGTTTGAAGAGATGATGGATGCCATACGATCGTGGCCGCCAGCAGCAGTGGGAATTGTCATTGCGATGCTCATTCCTATTGGACTATTCACACTAGCACTACTTGAGACGTGGAGAAAACGATGAGCATGAGCGAGACGGAGTGGAATCTTGTTAAGGCTATAGCCCTCTGGAGTTTTCGCGGCGAAGGCGCGCTGGCACATGAGCGACAGCAACTACTTCAAGCCGTCGAGTCCGAGCGTGCCACCGACGTACCGGACGGGGAGAGGATGACGCCTGGAGAGGAACACAGAATGTGGGTGGAATTCAAACTCAAATACAACCTAGCAAACAAACCACTGCGGGAACAGTTCACACTGATAAGACGAATGACCGAAGCCCACCACGGCATTGGAGCGAAAGATGAGTGAGACGACACTACATGAGCGGGAGTTGCACGCCTGTTTGCGATGGCACTACAGGAACATCGGGCATGCGCCAACCGTGGGCGAGGTGAGGGCGTGGAGGGCTAGGGCGGGGCTTACAGACCCGCAGGTGGAAGCACTTGCCAGGGAGGAAGCAGACGTGAAGCGGATGCGAGACGAGATGGACGACGAGGAAGAGTACGCCCCATGAGGCACGTTACGGGGCATTGAGAAAGGGAGAATATGAAACGGTTTAGACGAGACACGTACAGCGTTGAATGTGTTTGCACCAACTGCGGGCATACTGGAACACGCATCATCCAGAAGGGCGAACGAGTTGACAGTTGTCGCAGTTCCCACTGCGGTTCCGAGTGTCCAGAGTGTGGCTGTTGGACGTTCTTTAAGTTGATGGTACAGCCACAACGCCCGAGACTACTGAACAATAAGGTCACAACTCATGAGCAGTGGACAAACACCGGCAACGTCCAACCTCTAGTATGCCGCAGAGAGGACCCGGTATTGTGATGCAGATCGTAATAGTCAAATGGCTAGACGCCTTTGGATGCTCGTCCTCGTGGCGAGAACGGGACGACATTGAAAAGGCCACCCCCTCGATATGCGAATCGGTTGGTTGGTTAATTAAAGATGAAGATGACTATATCGTCCTTGTACCACACGTAGCAAACGAAACGCTGGGCAGCACTTGGCAGGGTTGCGGCGACATGACAATTCCAAGAGCGGCAATCCAAAGAATAAACCCCCTAACCCCCGCGCGGAGCGAGTGATGAACGAAGCGAGAGAGGTTGAGGCGGCATGAACTACTGCGGCAGCTTCCTGATCGCCTTCAGTGCGTCGGTTACATCCTTGAACCCTGCCTTCTGGGCCTTAGCTATTTCTTTAACGTCATCGATCAGGTTTCCCATCCGCTCATCCATAGCACTCTGCCACATCTGAAGCGCCTTCAATTCCTTAGCTTGGGATTCCTGTCGACCCCAGCCGAGTGAGAAGAGTCCGATGAACGCGGTCACCGCAAGAATGAACACTTTCCAATTCACGTAACCGTTGGATGGGTGTTTGACCATATTGGTTCCTTATCTCATTACACCTTAACCGCATTCACGCCCCAGATTTCCCCTTGCGTCGTAACGCCTTCGACCGCACCGTACTGCGATTTCATGTTCCTACTGATCGAGAACGCCCCCCCGGATTCAGGCCGATGGATAGCCTTGGTGCTGCTCTGTGTCGAAACGCTACTGAGTTCAACACCGGTATCAATATCGACAATTCGAACGTGCAACTCTCCAGCCGTAGCCCGCATGGTTACTTCGATCTGTCGCGACAGATCATCAAATTGAGTGCGATACGGACCGAAGTCCGTCCAGTCGATAATGACGACCGGCTTAACGGCATCGCCCGATGGAAGGTGGTATGTCGGCCCCTTGTCGAACAGAGGCTGCTCCGTGGGACGATACCACATCATAAACGTGACGAACTCAGTGGGCTCGAGAACGCCTATCCAAAAACCCTCTTGCACTAAGGGCGGCAAACCATCTGGTGGTTGATTAGGCTCAGGGATCCAATCAAGATTCTGCGGAGTGAACAGCGTGCGCTCAAGGATACCGATCCATACCGGCCCGACATTGATGGGCTCTTTGTCGAAGAGGGGCTGTTCCGTAGGACGGAACCACTTGTCCATGGTGACATCTTCAAGGACAAAAAGACTTTCCTTGAGAACGCCAACCCATAGACCCACCTGGACGGGAGGCACCTTCCCGTCAGGTGGAAGATTGGTTTGCTGTAGCCAATCGAGGTTCTGTTCGGTGAACAGCGTCGGCTCTAGGATACCTATCCACAAGCCCTCTTGGACGAGAGGTGGCTTTGCGAAGAGGGGTTGTTCCGTGAGGCGGAGCCAGTCAAGATTCTGCTCAACGAACAGAGTGGGCTCTAGGACGCCTATCCACAGTCCTTCCTGAACCAAGGGCTCAGGGCCGGCGGGGGGACGATGGGTTTCTACGAGCCAATCTAGATTCTGCGCAACGACAAGCGAAGGCTCGAGCGGTTCAACAAGAGATTGATATTGCCATCGGTAAGACACATTACACCTGGGTCACGTTTTTGTGAGGCTCCGTTCGAATCTTTTGTCGAATGTGGTCGCTCAGGGTGTAGCCTGTGTCCAGGAGGACATGAATCAGATCGTCGGCAATCGTCTCCGTGTGAAGCATGTATTCCGGCGACTTCTTCAGGTAATAGTTCCATACGGGATCGAGATTACCAATGTGCTCTTTGATGAAGTCTTCCTCGGAGCCTTTCTCGCCTTCACAGAGGGAGTCCAGTACGGGAATGTGGAAATTGGTTGACCATGTCTTGTAGATGGACCGTAGCCAAGACTCTTCCTCTCGGATGAGCATGACGTACCGGATCCCCTTGGGAACTTCGAGCCATTGGAGGTCGGTCTCGTCGGGGACCATGTGACGATTGGAAAATGGATTGATAAGATCCACCTCCAGGATCTTCTTCATTATGAAGACAATCCAACTGCTCCCCGTCTTGGGCGGCATCAAAAACCCTATTCCGGGCGCAATATGCACAACGACGCTCCTATGGGATGATGATCACACCCTTCTCGGCATCATCAATTTGCTGCTCGTAAGGACGACAATGCCTCACGCACGCTGGAGCACCACACGTATGGCCGTTGCACTTCGAACAGTAGCTCCGCATCTTGCCCGAGCCAGGCTTGACTTCCCAGTGTCTTCCGCAGTGAACACACTGTTGCGTATCGTGTTCGACCATGGACCCGAGGAAGTCCGTAAGGAACGTGGCGCCCGCAGGCTTCGAAACCGTGTGCTCTCCTGTATGGATTCCAACGGCCATGATCTACTCCCACCAGAGCATCGTGCATTCTGTGCCCGGAGTTCCCGTGCTGTTCTCAGAGTTCACCATGAGCCCGTCACCCGCCGCAGCCGGGGACATAAGCTCACTTCCTGGTGCCGCCACCCAACGGAAGGTCGCTCTTTGGTTCACGCTGAAGAGAAGCAAAATGGCTCCCGTAGTGGGCTTGGTGGTAAAGGTTCCTTTGATCGCATCTCCTACAGCACCAACCGACAAAGGATCAAGGGGAGTTTCATTAGCCAGCCCCGTTCCGCCTACTCCAACATCCGTAGTCGTTTGAACGCTGTACCGAGTTGCCTGATCGGACGGCGTGTCATCACTAGAGATGACCAAGTCATAAAGATGGATCCGAATCGCCGCCGATCCGGTAAGATTAACAATGGGGAGATCCACCCCGGCCGCAACTGAATCTGCTGTGCACGTAAACCTAGCCATAACATTACTCCTTTAGTAACTGACTACTTCCGGTCTCATAACGACCGGATCTGGAATTTTAATCCACGCTGAATGATCAATTGACGGATCGAGAACAGGCCGAGCCTTTACCCTGTGCTCAAAAGCCAACCGCCTGTTCCGTTTTGCAATGAGCGAGATCGGATGATCCGCCCGTACCGTACCTGTTGGCGTAGCATGGTTGTCATGCCCGCTATGGTCACGCTGGACTTCGGTATCTCCACCGAACAAACCGTACTCGCTACAGATGATGTTGCCCTTGGTTCGATGCACGCCGTATTGCCACTGCCGCCAGATTTCCTTGATTGACAGGACGCGGGTCCACATCGCAAGATCGTGGAATGAACATCCGGCCGCGGTAGTTAGAATCACATACGAACCGGGGTACACTTCCATGTCGACTGAGGAAGGTTGATTTCCACCACCGGTTGTTGCTGCCCCGGTCATCTTAGTAAGCGTGTTGTCCCCTTCGTGAGCCCACCAGCCTTCCATTTCGTCAGCACGACCACGTTGGAACGTAATCACTAAGAAGGTCAAGCCCAACCCCTCAAGAAACTCCGCCTCTTGCAACTCAGAACGCAACGGCGACCCATCCGTGTTTGTCCTGAAAAACCAAGTTGTACCGAACGCAAACGCCGACAGGTAGTCGGTATCACCTGCCTGATTCGACACCGACAACAGCCGAGAAAAAGCATCCGTCGTAGCGGTAACCGTCACGTTGCCACACCACGTATACTGCGGTCCCAACCGTGCAATCGAATCCGATGCCGGGTGGACGATGCGATCTCCCGAACTGTCAGTGATCACTAAGGACATTATTGAATCTCGTCAACGATTGGGTTGAACACTACATGATGCTCTACCGCATCAGCCGTTAGCGTTTGGGCACTATTGTTCACAACAATCAAAATGCCATAACGTTCAGGCGGCATGAATACGCCAACGTGTCCCACTTGCACCGTGCTGGCTGTGTTCTCGACGACCAGGCTTCCAATCTGTATGCACACGGCCAAGAGTTCCGCGAGCGTTCCCACGCCGGAGGGAGCGGCACCATCGACACCGTCAATCTGCCCAGGATTACCATTGGCCGCAGTACCATCTGGAGATGGAGCAAGATAGAAGTCGATGGTGTTTCCAGCCGTCATAGCCGTAGTTGATTCAATAGCAGCCATGCACGAATATCGTGCCGCTCTTGTGGCACCAAAATCAAACTTAGCTGATTCTTGGCCCGACGCATTGGCCAGACTCGTCAAATCAATCTGAACATCCGTAGCACCCGCCTGTTCCAAGGAAGTCTTCGCCGCACCACCCACAAAATCGGTCCCATGATCGGCGAAGCTAAGTTGCGTTCCGGTTTTAATTAGAACTTCATTTGGCATTAGAGAGCCCTCGCTTGTTGTACATGCCCAACCTTGACCACGCCTAAACCAATCTCTTCCGCACGGCTCACCGTACGCACGACCGCCGCACCGATGTTAGCACTGGTAGTTGACCCACCACCGAAGATGCTAGTCAGTACTGCCCTTGCCCGTGAACCGGGTGACAGAGTAACGGCTGGTGCCACAGATAGAACACGGTCCACGTCAGCCTTGTTACCGGCAGACAAAGCATCGAACTCTGTTGTGTCGATCAACCCGTACAACACTTGAGAAGTCAATTCGTCAACAGGTAATGTTCGCCCAGTGTCGGTTCGGTTCATCGCGGTGGCAACTTCTTCGTCGGTCATGCCGGAGTAACCGATCGTAAGTGGGTCGGTGTCCAGTTCTGTTTTGAGATCGTCTATTTGTCCCATCGGTATCTCCTAATCATCCACCAGCAAAATCTCAAAGTCCGCCGATACTTCGGTCCCCGCGCCAGACCCGTTCGCCTCAAACCATATATCCGTCAACGCCGGCAACGCCGACAACGGTGACCGAGGCTTAAAGGGGAGCGTCCCCAAAACCCCATCCCAATGCAACATAATCCGCTTGGACGCCATCGGAGCTATGACGGAATCGGTTATATCCTCACGCTTCATCACCCTGATGTCCGCCGCCTTGTTGCCATCGACGGTCACCAGCGAACTCAACAAATAGCCAGTCTTGCCCGTGGGGATGGTGTAGCCCGCGTATTGCGTCTGGCCTTCACCCGCCGCAATCGTGATCATGTCCACTCCCGACTCGATCACAATATCATCGATGTTCGTACTACCGTACACCCCCACCGCCGACACCCAGGCCCGATGAACCCGCCAGAAGGACGCGCTGGTCGCCGAGCTGGCCGAAGCGCCCGCCGTAACGATCGCCTCCGACGTCTCCGCTAGAGACGAGTCGATGCCCTGAACAGTGACTTCCCGCGCACCCAAACCGGACGAATCGTCGAACGCCGAACCCCCAGCCTTGATCTTGACCGTGGTTGCGGACGAAGGGAAGTTGGCCACCGCAAAGGGTGTAAGCGAAACATGAGCCCAAGAACCATTGGGCACCGCGTCGTTTCGGCCGAACTTGTGGATCAGCGAATGGCCGGCCACGTTGCCCTTTTGGACCTCGATCAGAAAATCTTTGTCACCTATGTAGCTCATGCCGCTATCTGCCAGTTGGAGTTATCTGAAACGATCCCAATCTGATCATACTGAATAGACAACACCGCAGTAGTTCCGCCGTCAATCGTCTCGCTACCGTTGCCGTCAATCGTAACAACACCCGTGCCGACGTTCTTGATGGACACTCTGTGATCTGGAATCCCTACCGCCGTGAGCAGGGTCACAGTGAATGTGCCGTTGCACAATATGACAGTGTCGGCCGTCGTTGCCGTATACGC
>Ga0255048_10002877_pt1 | contig 10704 bp, 15 predicted proteins | sample JV7_2_2_MG_FD_183619 | JGI IMG/M metagenome (GOLD analysis project Ga0255048, IMG submission 183619) | Seawater microbial communities from Jervis Inlet, British Columbia, Canada - JV7_2_2 | ecosystem: Environmental > Aquatic > Marine > Inlet | place: Canada: British Columbia | collected 2016-10-06
CGGATGGTATTTACCTGTTCTCAAATGGTATCGATAAGAAAATCACCGAGGACTCATTAGAACCTATCTTCAGGGGAACGACTACAGAGGGGCTTCCGGGTGTATCGAGTATGTCCACATCCTGGTTAGTCGCGTTTCAGAATAATTTGTATTTCGGCTATCAATCGAGTGGAAGTTATCCAACTAACATATTAGTAATGAATCTTGATGATAACCGGCTGGTTTATTACATCTATAACGACGGTTCGGATGTTGAGGTTAGAACTGCGATGGTTGATGAAACGAACAGCCGTTTATTGATTGGCGATAATACGGGGTTTGTCAGGGAGATTGAAAAGAAATCCCAAGCTACAGACTCAGGTACTGTGATTCCGTGGGAGATTCAGAGCAAGGATTTTACCTTACAAACCCGGAGTCATTTCCCACGGCAGGTTAAATACGATATAGATGCTTCAAATGCAACAACGTGTACGGGTGAGCTTTTGCTTGATGGTGTTTCGCATCAGTCTCACACAATTTCCGGTGATAGGATTACCAAAAGACGATTAGTGGGTACAGGTAATGGAGCAAAATCAGCAGTTAAAATCTCAGGAACAGGACCAGCAACAATCTACGCCGCAGAATCAGAGTAATATAAAACTGGTCCCATATGTAAAGATTGATGGTGAATGGATTTTGCCGGATGAGTTTATCAGGACTACGTTTAATAAACTAGTATCGCAGGGGTTGCTGAAAACAACATTCTGGGAGGGTTATATTACAAATGAGAACCACTTCATGTTGATGGCGCAAAACCCAGGAAACCATATGGTGTTTTTTTTTGATGGGCGTAATGTTGTTGGTTTTGCATGGCTTTCTGGCGTTACATCTAACTTTGCTTTTGTGCATTTTTGTTTATTCAAGGATGTATGGGGCAGGGCGGTCGAGGTGGGCATCAATTGTGTTGATTATTGGTTCTCGTGGTTAGGCGCTGATGGTTTGCGCTTACTGGATATACTCATTGGTATCATGCCCGGCTTTAATCATCGAGCGCACAGATACGTTGAAAAATTAGGATGGACCTTGCTGGGCGAAATCCCAAGAATGTTCAAGGATACAGAAGGTAATCGCGAGGACGCGATTATATATTACACAATGAGGTAAGTTGTTATGGGTAAATCTAGCTCATCTAGTGATGCTGCTGGACAAGCAGCACAATCACAGCAAAGACTTGCAGAGCGATTGGTAAGAGAGGTTGGACCGTTAAGGCGTGAACTCATCAATGATGCGGGTGAATTCGTCAGTGGCGACAGGGACGTTACTGGACTTCCCGAGTTCGGTGCATTCAAGGATGCTGCAGAGGGTCAGTTCAATGTAGCCCGAGATAACATCATCGCCAACACCCCAGAGGGTGGTGGACTGGTTGCTGCACTGGCTAATTTAGAAGGCGATAGGGCCTCGAATCAAACCGCATTTACTGGGGACCTCTCCAGGATCGAGACAGACAGGGCGCTTGCTATTGCTTCTGGTGGAACCATACAGGGAACGCAGGCCGGGGGTCAGGCTGGCTTTTTGCAAAGTCAGCTTGCGCAAAATGAGTCAATGGAGAATGCCGGCAAATCACAAGGGGCGGGAACTGCCGCTGGTGCTGCGGCTGCGGCTGCTATTAAACGCATGGGTAGTACTGCTACCGTTGCGAGTGATATCAGGCTAAAGAAAAACATTCGTCATATTGGTTTTTATGGATCGCACAATCTTTACGCTTTCGATTATCTTGATGGCACTCACAGCGTCGGTGTGATGGCGCAAGAAATGCCTGACAAGTATGTAACTGAGGTAGACGGATATCTGATGGTTGATTACGGGATGTTAATCAATGGCTAATCAATTTGGCAACTTTGCCGGTTCATTTGCCGAAGCCTTCACTAGCGTTACCAATCTGCATAAAGAAAACAAGCGCAAGGATGAAATAGCGAAACTGCAAGCCAAATTGATTGAGGCACAGATAGCAAAAGGCGAAATGGTGGTCGATGCCCAGACCACTTTGGCCGATATAATGACCGGCAACTTTGTAGGCGAAACCGAGCCTGTTGGTGAAGCTGTACCTGCACAGGATGGGAGACAGGCTGTACCTGATATAAGAACTGGTGGGGAGTCTGTAGGCTTGCTTGATTTACTCTCTGGTAATAACGAATTACCACCCGGAATACAGTCCGAGGGTATTAATGCCGCGATTCAATCCGGTGCTATTCGTGGTGGGGATTTGCTTGATTTCCAGACTGCGCAGAATCAAATGAATACTGCCGCCCAGTTGAACGATTCGCTGGCTAATATGAAAGACGAGAACGGCAATCCAATGTTTATCCTTGCCGGTGTTAATGCCGATCCGATAACCGGCAGGCAAACTCAGAGTTGGATTACAAACCCAGAGGCAAAGACTGCACAGGTGGTAGCAACTGACATTGAAGAGATGCAGGTAAATATTGACGATGCTTTTGAGATTGCCGATATTTCAAATCGCACCCCTCCGCTGCTTGCGTCCGGTATCCCTGGCGCGGGCACGGGAAGGGACATCAATGCACTCTTTGGCGCGGTTAAGGAGACATTTGGGTTTGGCGATAAGGGCGCTGCGGCTGAACAGCAGACGGTTGATGTAGATAGAAAGAAAAAACTGTATGGAGTTATTACCCAATACAACATAGCAAGAGCAGGCGCGAATACCGATCAGGCCCGAGCGGGCGTTATGGAAATATCGCCAAGTGATGATAAAAGTGATGCAGCAAACGCATTGCTAATAGCTGATTGGATGCGTAATAAGATCAGTGACGCCACTATCTCAGGCACGAAGATACCAGCGGAATTAATGAAGCGAATGAGCAGTTACATTGATCAGGCCAGAGATGGGAGTTTGTTTGAGGGCGATAGTCAAACTGCCGTTGACGGTCCCGGAATAGTTGAAGGGGCAGAAGCATCATTAAGCAAGTTTATGGATTTTTCAGCCGAGAAATTTCATGCCATTGACGTTCCATCTTTACCTGATATTGATGTTCCTGCCTATCGAGCTAAGTTTGAACAATTAAAACAACAGGCAACAACAGCTATTGGGCCGCTTGTTGAAAAGGCTAAGAAGGGATTAGCGGATGCAAAAGATTTTGCCCAGATGGGTATTGATGAAGTTCAGCAAATAAAGATCGAAGACGCTGAAGGCTGGACCGTCGAACAAATCGCCGCGTTTAGCGAACGTCTGGATCAGATTATCCCTTCAATCCCCTCTGGTGATCAAGTGAAGTTTGCCGCACTTTCTGCGTTAGCGCGTAAAATGCACGAACTTGAAACAAAACGCAGGGCGGAAGAAGAGCAAGAATAATGTCAACGCCTCTTAAAGAAATTGAAGCGCAATTAAAACAGCGCGAACAGACATTGTTAATGGATGAAATTGAAAAGCAATTATCTGCTCGTGAAAAGGAATTATCTAAATCAGAAAACTTTGGCTCTGCTTTTGCTGAAACTGCTGTCCGGGGACTTTTTGATAATGTACTGAGCACTCCTGATATATTACCAGAAGGGGGACCGGCAATGATGACGCCTGCTGGACCGGCACCATCGACTGTTGGTTTAGACCCTTCCATGTTCTCAACAGACCTTAACGAAGTTGTTGCTGGTGGTCTGGCAATTCCAGAGGCACTAACCCCGCAAAGGTCTGGGCAGGTTATTCCGGTGCCTGGATTTGGCATGACAGGAACAATAAATCCGTTCGCTAATTTTTCTGAAAGAGTCGGTAGCAAGTTCGATGAAGAACTTGGACGGCTTGATGTAGAGGAACAGGCACTAAGACTACGAGAACCGAAGGCCACTGGATTTGGCGATGTTGGTGGCGATGTCCTAACCGCATTAACAGGCAGATTGCCATTTTCTAAGAGTATTGCACGAGCAGAGTCGGCAATTTTGGCAAAGACTTTTGCCGAGTCAGTGACTAAGCCCGGAACCCAGCGATTGCTTGAGCAGGCTTTTGACTCCAGTGCTGTGAGAAAACTCGTGCGGGGCGCGGGCAGGGCGGGTGAGGCAGGCGTAGAAGGAGCCATTTTGGCGACACTGAATGACAGTGATCCGCAAACCGTAGCGGCAGTGGCGGCTGGCGGACAAATGGCTGGCAGCGCATTGTTATCAACACTCAAGTTCGGTAAAAACCATCCCATTCTTTCAAGCGCATTTGGTATGGCCGCACTTATTCAGTTGGGTGCAGAAACAATTCCAGGTGGTTCAGACAGTTTCATAAAGTCTATTGAGGCTGGCTTTGAGAAGGTTTGGTGGGGGATTATTGCTGGAGCAACTGCAACTGCGGTAGGTACCGGACGGTTTAGGGGTAGGAATTTAGCCGAGAACTGGCCCAGGTTTACCGATGCCGTTGCTGCGATTCCAAGGACGTCTATGATTTCATTGATATCTGACTACAACAAAGCAAATCCAGAAGAACAACAAACCATTAATCAGGTCTTACAACAACTCCAGCAAGACCCGAATTTCTTCGGGCCTGAGATTACCGAGAAATTACAAAGCGGATTCGAGAACGGCAATCTCGTGGAACTACTCAGACAAGAACTCTAATGCCAATTTCCAGGGAAAATTATCAGGTCACGGCAACTGACCTGAACGGGGTTTTGTTACGATTGAATTCCGTGCTCTCAAGTATTTCAGACAGGCTGGATAAGCTGGAGGGCTTTCGTGGCGAGCTTGAAACGGCATCAGGCACATTCACAGGTGGGGTTGATGCGGAATCAGTTACCGTAAAAGACTCCAACGATACACAACTACACTCGATGGAATAAATGGCTACAGTTACCCGAGGGAAAATACAGCGCGCAGACCAAGCTCATTGGGATGGCGTGACCAAAGCAGTCACAAGAGTAGACGCTACGGGTGGAACTGTAACGGGATTGACCGTTGATGATCAGGTTGATGTCTTACAAGTTTTCGGAAGCGGCACTACAAGAACTGTAGCGACCATTACAGCGGCGCTTAATTTTGTCGGTACCAGCAATAACATGACATTGCTTTGGTCGAGTGGAACATGGGTTATTGATTCGAATGTAACCATCCCCGCAAATCTCGCCAATCATATTTCCGGTGGCTGCGTGTTTGCTATTTCAACCGGGGTAACACTGACATTTTCAGGGCCGATAAACGTGGAGTATGGCAAGAACGATGGAACGGGCTGGTACACATTGGCTGGAACTGGTGTTGTAACTTGTTCTTTGGGCGCGAGCGGATTTCCGGGGTGGTAAGTGGCAACAATAACTAAAGGCAAATTAATTCGTGATGACGTTGCGTTATTTGATGGCGTTACTCGTACCGCTTCTCGTGTAGACGCTACTGGTGGGACAGTAACGGGCCTGAACTTCGGGGATCAGGTAGACGTATTACAGGTGTTTGGCTCAGGGACCAGTCGAACGCTTGCAACCGTTAGTAGCGCGATAACGCGGGCTGGAAGCAATAACAGAACGCTGTTATTTTCTACCGGTACGTGGACCATCACAGACGATATTACAATTCCGTCTAATCTTACTTGTTACATTGCCGCTGGTTGTGTGTTTAGCATTACATCTGGCAAGACTCTGACCATTGCCGGCATGGTTTTTACAGAAAATCCCGGATCATGGACCTCTGGTGATGGAACCATAACCCTGACCGGCGGCGATCATCATTTTGGTGTATTCCATCGAACGGCTGCAGAAACCGCAGCACCCATAACCCCTACAAGCTTCAAGTTTTCATCTGAGCCGATCAATGTACGCAGGTTTGGAATTGCCGGAGACGGATCTACAGATGATGCAACTGCATTAAATACGCTGAACACAGATTATTTATCCGGTCTGTCCAATCCCATTACTCTGATTTTCCCGCCCGGACGGACCTATGCCATTGGCGCTAAGGTCAAGCTAGACCTACCACAAGGTTCGTCAGTTCAGGCACAAGGCGCTAAGTTCAAATGCACACATAACGGGGTAGCGTTTGACCTGAATCCGACCGCTACAGCGGCTATTCCTAATGCCTCTGCCTCTACCGACGTAAAACGCGACATTACGTGGGTTGGCGGTCAATTTGAAAATACCAACGGCACCAAGACGCTATCGGTGGCCATACAGGCTTATATGATGCGGGTCCTGCGATTGCAGGATATTCATTTTGGGTCAATGGGTTCTGCCAATTTAGGTTTTTATGCTGCGGTTAAGTTTGCCGGACTCGACTCTTACAGATTTATTGATTGTTATTCTTTCGATTGTGTTCGTCATTATTGGGTGCCAACTGCCGGAACGGTTTATGCGGCAGCGACCAGCTCTCACGACCTTATCGATATCGAGTGGCGTGGCTGTCATATGTCGGTAGAGGGAGATGAGGCCGGTATTTACATGGAAAATCGGTGCGTTCATTTCCACGTAAACGGCGGCACATTCAACGGCGCGGCTACTGTTGCCCATGTAAGACTTGAGGATAACGCCACAGTATCAGCAAGAGACATCCATTTTAGCGGCGCTCATTTTGAACAAATGGGCGCATCTGTACCTGCTGTATTGTTTGTCGAATCAGGAACGAAGGGGTTTCATTCAGTCAGTTTCGATGGCGGTTGCGAATTTACCAGTGCCACCGTTGGGTGGTATGGGATTACGCTTGATAAGTGCTTTGGTGTTGATATTGCCGCAGCTAACTTTACCGATGGCTCTGCTGGAGCAACGGAGCGATGCATTTATGTTGACGATGACTCTCGCCGTATAACTATAGGGGAGGCTACGTTCTTTGGTTCTATTGCGGCTGGTCAGGCGATTGTATTAGAGACGGCCACCAATCGAAAATACGTCACTATCGAGCCGGAATTTGCTCATACTGGCGGACCTGCCGGCACTACCAGTACCACCGCTCTTACAAGCTTTGCACCTACAGCAAAATCAACAACTGGTGATACTAGTCTCGATATGAGTGCGGAACTATCGACTTTTGCCAACTTTCTATTACCGCCAAAGGGCTATTTCTTTACAACGTCTGTGAATGACTCTGCAAGTGCAGCGGCAGGGGCTAATACGTGTTGGCTGAAATTAAGACTTCCTGGAAGTCCCACGACATTTGGCGGTGTACACAATACTTGTGTCTTACAACCTAACGACAGTGTGAATCATGCTGCCGGATATGTTGCAGCAGATGAGAATGGAGATGTAACGTGGTCGGCTAATGCTACCGGGGCCAGTACCTTAGATGTTGGAATAGCAGTAACAGCGGTGCATCAATAATGGCTAATATTCAACGCGGCAAGATAACCAGAAGTGACTTGGCTTTATACGATGGTGTCACTAAAACAGACACAAGACTAGATGCTACTGGTGGAACTGTAAAACGAGCAACGGCAGATGCCTAGTTTCGGCACAGCCAGTAAAAAGCAACTAGCGTCCTGCCACATTGATTTACAGCATGTTTGTGAGCTGGTTATTCCCAACTATGACTTTAGTGTTTTAGAAGGATATAGAACTAATGCAAGACAAGATGATTTATTCAGACAGGGAAAGTCGAAATTAAGGGCAGGCGAATCAAAGCACAATAACAATCCCTCGATTGCAGTTGATCTCGCACCTTGGCCGATTCGGTGGGACGAAGAAAGGGCATTTTATTTCTTAGCCGGTCTGATGTTTCAAGCAGCCAGTCAATTAGGCGTTACGTTGAGATATGGTGGGGATTGGAACGGGAATTTTGACTTTAGTGACCAATCGTTTTTTGACCTTGTCCATTTTGAACTGGTAGGAGATTACTGATGATGAGTCTAATCAAGGCAATGATCGGTCCTATTATCGGACCCTTGATTGACAGAATTCCAAATCAGAACGAACGCGAACGGGCCAAGGAACAAATCGAACAACAGATGATGACTGCCATGACCTCTTTGGTTCAGGGTCAATTGGCAATCAATCAAAAGGAAGCTGAGCATGCTTCTATTTTCGTAGCGGGATGGCGCCCGGCAATTGGCTGGATATGTGGTGCGGGTCTTGCGTGGAACTTTATTATTCAGCCGTTGATATCGTGGGGTGCGTTTTTGGTCCCTGGAGCGCCTGATTTGTCCGGTGCGCCACAATTGGATGTTGGTGAGCTTATGACCTTACTTATGGGTATGTTGGGTCTTGGGGGCTTGAGGACGTATGAGAAACGGTTAGGGGTTGCTCGCAAGGATACAAAATGAGAGGCGACCGCAAATTCGATCCGTGGAATCTACTGGATTTGTTGCTTGTATGCGCTGCCATCATCATTGTTCTATCAATAGCTATCCCTGCACTTGCCCAGGATTGTGGTGAGGGTGGGTATAATTGCGATTCAATCGAGTTAGCCAGTAATCCTGTTATCGGTGGGTCCGATACTCTTGCTTTAGGATTTGGTGGAACGCGATTTGGAGCGGCTATAGGCGATTGTATGGGAACTCAGGCCCGCACGTATCTCTGGGGTATTTACGGCCAGCAGACGCTAACTGAGAGCTACTGGTGCGAGGCTGCAAACCTTTATAAGATGGGATTGACTGAGGCTGCCAATTATGTTTTGTGTAATCACACGATATTGAAAACCATGCCGGATTGTCCGGGACCGCTTGCAAGTATGCTTGAAGAGCCGCCTGAAACTGTTGATACCGTTGAATCTGATGTGCACCAGCAATTCGAAATCCAGGATTCACGTTATTCAGAGCTAGCGGCAAGATTCGATGCAATGGAAGTATCAAGACAAGCTAATATAAGGGCGGCAGCAAGAAAGCAAGCAGAAGAAAAAGAATACAATCAACAAATACTAGAACAGGTCAGGGCGGTGACTGAGAATGACTAGAAAACTATTTGCAGCTCATGTGTGTTTTTGGGTTGGTCATATCGTGTCAAGACCTATTGGCTGGTTCGGTTGGGAATTTTTGTATCCGATCTATTGTCGTTGCATGGGTAGATCATCAGAACTTGATGAATTTGACCAACTTTGGACAAATTGTAATGACTGATTTTCTCAAAATATGGAAGAACTGGATAGTCGGGGGTGGACTGGTAGCCGCTGTGGGGCTGATTCTGTGGGGCATACCATATTACATCAAGGTAAGCGTATCGGGCGCTGTAGCGGCCGAGATTAACGCTCGTGAGCAATTACAGGGCAAGTCAGTAGATATTCAGAATCTTGAACTGCAATACACCACGATTATCACTCAACTGGATGGAATGGTTAGGACTGATAATCGAATCGAGGCAAAAATCACGAACGTCGAAGAAAACCAACAGGAATTTGGGCAGATATTTATGGATTATTTATCGAGACAAGCTCAGTAATTTGTCCATTTTTCCCAAGTCGGTAAAAAATGGTGATTAATGCCTGAAACTAATATAAAACTGAGGAATGGAAATAATGCAATTCTGGCCGTCGCTGTTGTACTCGGGAGTTCTATCGGGGGTGTTGGGGGGCAGTATTTATGGCTGTCTAACGCTGATATCCAATCGCTGGCAAGACCAGACCCATTTACAGGGCAGGAAGGACTCAGACTCCGATCAGACCTGAATAGTTTACAACGGCAGGTTGATACACGTTCTGCCAGGATTGCAGTCTTAGAAAGGGAGGTTGAGTTACTCAGGGATGAGATTAATCGGCGTCACACTGAGTAGAATCATCCAGCTTGGCGAGTGCTTCTTGTAACTCAACAAAATAAACAATGTGGCATGGGTCTACCTCCCCATCTTCCAAAATTGTCATATTGCTAATTAACTTAGCGGCATCAATCACTGCCTGCTGTGCTTCAAGCGCGTCTACTGCTTTCATTGCGTCATGTAGAAATCGCTGGTACTGGTCAGCACTGACTTCGCAAACGTGATCCATCAGGTTAAGTTCTGACCTCTTGACAACATTCAAGCGCATATCTTCAAACTGCTTTCGCAATCGTTCAATCAGTTCTTTCATTAGTGTCAGGCTTGTCTTGCAATACGGAATCGAGCACTTCAACGATCCGCAGGGCGTCGCTATGTTGGTTCTCAATTTGCTGCCAGAAATCAGTGCCATACTCAAGATGCTTTTTCAAATTCTCACCAATCCGCTCATTCCGCCAAGCAATCGAAATATCCACTCCACTCGCTGCCTCAAAATCCGCAATCGATTTTTTCAACTTCTCGTAATCCCGAGTTCGCCGCTTCACTCGCTCATCTAATTGCGCCTTGCGAATATCGTCGCGCCGATTCAACTCAACCTCAATACGCGCATCCTCGGGCCGGTACTTCTCGCGAGCCCGGAGAATTGCTGCAAGGAAACCCATATCAATCGGTGTCGGTGGATCTAACTTCGGCGGTGGCGCCTTGGTGCGAAGCAACCTCACTTGTTTGTCCGTCTTGTGGAGTTCGTACAGGCCCCAACCGCCGGGAACCTCTTCCAACGGCACCACTCCCTTCGGTGCCAGTACCAGCCAGTAATGGCAATACGCGGCTATTGCCTCCGCCTTCGATCCGTTCCGCAGTTCACTCCGCCAATCGCCCCGGGTCGCCTTGTACTCAACACCCGTTATCGTCAATCCGCGAGATGGCCAGGTTTGAATCATCAAAGCATCGGCGGTCCTTCGGTGTCTATGCCCGGTACTGTTGCCTACCTGCCCGACGACAAGCACCCCTTCATCACCCACCTTGTAACGCAGTAACTCGATCGCTTCGGATTCTTTCATTCTGGTTCCTGTTCGTCGTGGTCAGG
>Ga0255048_10002879_pt1 | contig 10701 bp, 15 predicted proteins | sample JV7_2_2_MG_FD_183619 | JGI IMG/M metagenome (GOLD analysis project Ga0255048, IMG submission 183619) | Seawater microbial communities from Jervis Inlet, British Columbia, Canada - JV7_2_2 | ecosystem: Environmental > Aquatic > Marine > Inlet | place: Canada: British Columbia | collected 2016-10-06
AGATTACGCTTCACTAAGAGTTGGCCGCCAACGTTTTATTCTTTTCCACTACGCAATGAGAAACTGGCATCATTGTTATAAAGGCACCATTCATTTGTATGGTCATGCTCATGGTGGAATGAAGGATTACGGTCGCTCCACTGATGTTGGAGTTGATTGCTGGAACTACGCTCCAGTTAGTATGGAAGAAATAGTTTACTTAATGAAGGACAGGGAGATGATTAAGCACCATGTTTAATGCCAAACGTTGTGGTTGGGTGTTAAATGCTTCATTACTACACATTTGTCCTAGGTTTTTGAAAAAGAATGATAGTAATTTATACTGTCCGAAACATAGGAGGATATGGAAGAGATACTTACTAAATAAGCACAACTAGGGTCTGTCGTATAGTGGCTATTATGCTCGGTTCTTACCCGAGAAGACGTGGGTTCGAGTCCCACCGGACCTATATAGAAGTATAAAACACCTGGGTCTATAGTGTCAATGGTAACACCCCGGACTTTTAATCCGGCGCAGGAAACTGCATTGGGGGTTCGAATCCCTCTGGACCTATTTGAGAGAATTTTAAACACATAGAAAGTGAAGAGTTGTGGAAATATATTGTTTCAAACTTGGAATTCAATATTCGTTTTTAATCCCATTTCCCAACAAACCAAAGGTGAAATTTTTGGGTTGTAAAGGAAAGTCAAAAACAATTCTTTTGGGTGAACCTAATGGGATTAAAGTTTGGCGGGTTGCAATTTTACCATTTAAAAAAAATGGTTAGTGGAACACTACAAGTAGAAGATGTGAAAATGCCGTTCTCTACATTCCAAGTTGTAGAAAAGAATGGGGTGGTTAAAATCTAATGGATGAACAAAAAGTTAGAGATGCTATTGTCTTCAATGTGATTCATGGGTCGCGAGCTTATGGAACTAATATTCCTGGTAGCGATTACGACGAGAAGGGTATTGCAATTTTAAACGACCCACGCTACTATTATGGCTTTGGCAAATTCGAACAAAAAGATGGCGGTTGGATAGACGGTAACGACAGAGTTATCTACGATATTCGAAAATTCTTTAGGTTGGCTCTCAAATGTAACCCTAATATTATCGAAGTATTATTTGTTGAACCCAAACAAATTATTACTATAACACCGGCTGGTCAAGAAATTTATTCTTCACGCCATATGTTTTTAAGTAGAAAAGCTTCGAACACATTCTCGGGTTATGCTTTGTCTCAAATGCGGCGATTAGAGAACAAACAAAAGTTTGTAAACACCCCTAATTGGAAACACGCAATGCATCTTCTTCGTTTACTTCGAATGGGAGTAGAGATACTTGAGACGGGACAAGTTAATGTTAAGAGACCGGACGCAGACTATCTAATAAAGATTAGACGTGGAGAGGTTTCTCTTGATGATATCAATTCTGAAGCAAGACAGCTTCTAGATAAAATAGATATAGCTAAGGAGAACTCGCCGCTACCTGAACAGCCAGACAGAGAGGGCGCGGAAAAATTAATGATAAGCTTGATTCAAAGAACAATAAGTGGCGCCAAAGAAATTCGTTGATAAGCCCGCGTAGCTCAGGGGTAGAGCGCTGTCTTGACATGGCAGGTTAGCGGAGGTTCAAATCCTCCCGTGGGCATTTGGGGGAGTAGCTCAGTCGGCAGAGCGCCTAGTTTAATCGGCTAGGGTCAGTATAGGATAAAATTCGAATAACAACGACTTGCGCAGTCTGAGTTTAGCTAAACCTATCGGGTGGGTTCAATCCCCACATCCCCCGTGAAAAGTGTTGTAAACAAAGGGGTGAGTATGTATGGTGATGGAATAAATGGAAATGGTGGCGCTGATTTTTTAAACGGAGACTATAGCGGCGCCGACCAGTGGTTTGCTATATTCCTCATCTTCTTTGTCTTGCTTATATTTTCTTAGGGCTCCTTATTTCAATGGAAGAATATCTGGCTTACATTCAGAAGACGAAGGTTCGATTCCTTCAGGGGCTATAGAAGTGAGTAAATTCACTGCGATTAAACGAAACAAACTTTCGGCGCCGATGAAGTGGTTAAAAGAAAATTCACTTCTAGTTGGAAGAGTATTAGATTTTGGTTGTGGGCGCGGATTTGACGCCCAATTTCTTTCCCTAGAAGCATACGACCCACACTGGGGATTTGATTTACCTACCGGAAAATTTGATACAATTACCTGTATATATGTATTGAATGTGGTAGATGAGTTTACTCAATGGGGAATTCTTGCACAAATAAAAGGACTGTTAAGCCTTGGAGGTAAAGCCTACGTAGCTGTTAGGCGAGACATTAAAGAAAACACACAAGGTAGGGGTTGTATACAAAGAGTTGTAAAACTAAATCGCCCCTCATACATAAGAGCGCCAAACTTTGAAATTTACGAAGTGTTTAGAGGATTTTAGCCCGACGTAGTGTTAATGGTTAGCACGCAATGCTGTGGACATTGAGGACTTGGTTCGAATCCAAGCGCCGGGATACTGGAGGTTGAAATGACTTTTGATGAATGGTTTGAAGCTAATAAAGAATTGACTACCCAACTAGCGCCACAAACTATGTTAAAATCATGTTGGGGAGCAGCATGGCAATCGGCAGTAGAAAAACATTGGGATGAAGCTTATGAACTAGGAAAAACGGAGGGAAAGAACGAAGAACAGAAAAAAGCTCTTAAGGGTCTTTTATCATTAAAAAAGGTATGAGCCGTTGATTTGTTCGGATGGCGGAATGGCAGACGCGCTAGGTTAAGGACCTAGTGTCCGAAAGGACGTGTGGGTTCGAATCCCACTCCGAGCATCTAGGAGAAAAATGAATGTAAAGCAGTTGATGGATAAACTAAACTCGTATCCTTCTGATATGGAAGTTGCAACAACGAGGGCAATAGCATGAAGATGGCAAAAAAATAGTTATAATCGAGGTGTTATAAATGACGAAAGAAAATGTTCTTGCATTTGCTCTTGGTGTCTTTTTGATTACTTGTATTTTAACTTGTCTCGGACTTATCCCTTATGTGTGGGGTTATCATAATGGACAGATATTCGGCCGGTCCAAAATGATTTCAGAAAGTATAGACAACGAAGAGGTTTTTAAGCTAAGACAAGACAAGCTTCGTATTAATCGTATGTTAACGGATGGACATAGTGATGCAAGTAACAGATAGAGTCCAAGAATTAGATACGCTTGAAGCAAAGTGGGGAGATTGTAAAAATTGTCCGCTCCATGAACTACGAACAGAAATTATTTTTGGTTATGGAAACACAGAAGCTACCGTAGTTCTAATTGGCGACACTCCTAATTTAGAACTTGAAGTGTCTGAAATAACAGACAAGGTTCTTGCGTCTGTAGGAATTCCGCGCGCCGATGTTTGGGAAACTAATATTTGTCTATGTAGACCCAAACCTGCGGGAGAGTTTGATAGGACGCGGGCTCCAAACAAAAAAGAAATAGAAGCTTGTCGACCTAGACTTCAACAAGAGCTTTGTATCATCAAGCCAAAACTTGTTGTTTTAATGGGCAACGTTCCCCTCTATATGGTTGTTGGTAAACGAGGTATAACAAAAAACAGAGGCTGGTTGATTGGTCCTGACAGCGAGAATGTTATTTATCCTAGGGTTTATGCAACACTACATCCCGCCAGTTTACTTCGTGGTAGCGCCGAACAGGTCCAGCAGAAAAAGAAATGGGCGTGGGAAGATTGGAAAGAAATAGGGAGGGTTTACAAAGAATGGACAAAGTAGGAAACTTACAACCCAACACTATTGGTAAAAGAAGATGTGAAGTTATTCTTAACCAGATTCTTATTGAAGAGGATAATCCTTACTTAACTAGAAAAGTAATGAGTAGGTACAATAGGTTTCGTGATGGTTGTAAACCAATCTTTAATAGATTATCTAGAGCCGAACACCAAAGATGGAAGAGGGTGTTTTTAGACCTTTGGTATAAAGAAACAATACAAGACCTAGTAGGTGTCAAACACTTCTATCCCGAAAGAGTATTTAGCTTTCTAAGAAATTGTATTACCGCTCATTACAGAACCCTAATAAGAGGGAGTGAAAAATAATGTGTCCTGATTGTCGAGGAACAGGTTATATTTTTCTTAGTTTGGATTTTGCCGCTGGCCAGAAGCCATGTAATAGATGTGCCGGAACTGGTATGGCAAGACTTACTCTTCAAGAAAGAACAAAATCGAAAAAGTATGGTGATGTTATTCAACCAGTACGAACTTTGGCGCGAGAAAATAATGACTTAAGGGGCAAGCTCAAAGCTTTAACAAAGAAGTGTACCAGAACCAAACATGAGAAGAGCCAGCAGGCTAGACAAATTGTAAAACAAGGAAAGTATATTGAGGAATTAAAGAGCGAGATTTTGCGTTACAGAAAAGCGTTATCTGCGTTCTCTTTTTTCAGACAAGATATCTAGGAGGGTTAAATGGCTATGCCTAGTATTGGAAGCGCAGTAATCTACCACACCTACAATAGGTATGGCGACGTAATCAGACGACAGAAGAGAGTCGTCGCTCGTCATCTTCCAAATATCAACGGAGTTTGTATTCTTGAATGGCGAGCAACAAAAGATTCTGGTGCCTGTATGGTTTCTACATGGGAAGAATGGGCAGACGGAACTGATGAGAAGAAGAGAAGAGGGCTAACTGTTTGGCGCGCACCAGTAAAGCGTCGAAGACATTAATAAAGCGGCGATGGAAATGGTATTCCGGTGGGTCTCATTAACTTACTTTAGTCGGTTCGACTCCGACCGCCGCCATCAAATACAAGGGGAGATAGTCCAACGGCAGGAGACGCAACACTTAGAATGTTGACAGTGTGGGTTCGAATCCCACTCTTCCCATAAAAACAAGATTCCAAAGGAGATTAATATGAAAAGATTCGCCGCCCTATTTCTTTCACTAGTAGTCCTAGCTCCGTTAGGATGTGTTGGTTCACCCAACCCTAAATATCCAATGGGTATTACATGGGAAAGCGGCGAACGTCAAAAACTTCCCGTCGTCAGAGACCAGCCTTGGTGGAGACCCACGACAGCCGGCGTGTCACACGCTGATAATCCATGGGAAAAATTCAACCAGCCGGTAGAGGTGGTCAGTCCACTCAACCCATGGGGAAATTTTCAAGCGCCGTCATTATTCTCTGAAGACTGGGTGCTACCGAAGGTAGCGCCACAACCAGAAGTAGAAAAATTTAAAAACCTAGAAGAAATGTAGAGTGGGGTTGACACGAGATTTATCTCGCCTATAATTCAAGGACACAGACAGGGAAAAAGTTGCTCTAGAAAAGAGCGGAGGAGATTAATATGGTTACACGGACACCTAAATTAAACCAAGTTTTGGCAATCGAAAAGGGTGTTAAGAGTAAGGCCACCAGCGCTATTACTAAACTGTACCACAAGGTGCAAAAGGGAGTATTGCTTAACGGCCTTTCTAAGTCTTACAAGCCTCTTGATGAGGATGGCGCATATTATCCTCCTGAACGTCAACGTGTTCAGGTTAGAGCCGAAGAGTCTCTTAAGGAAACTCAAAAGACTTTGGCCGAACTTTTTGATGTGACTGCTCAAAAGGATTGGGCAAACTGTTCAGCTAAGGCTGACGTCATTGTAGGTAATAACACACTTCTAAGTGACGTTCCCGTTACCTACCTGCTTTTCTTAGAAAAGCAATTGGTTTCCCTACAATCATTAGTAGGCAAGGTTCCTACTTTAGATACAGCAGAAGATTGGACGTATGATTCCGATGCTGGTGTTTACAAAAGTCAGCCAGTTAAAACAACCAGAACTCAGAAGGTTCAAAAAGCGCTGGTTCTTCACCCTCCTACTGAGGAGCACCCGGCTCAAACTCAGTTGATTAGTGAAGACAAGATTGTCGGTCACTGGACTACAATCAAACAAAGTGGCGCGCTTCCTGCCGACCGAAGGTCGGAGTTGCTCGAACGTATCGAAAAGTTTCTTGGAGCGGTTAAGTTCGCTCGTGAAACTGCTAACAGTGAAGACGCTGAACGTCAAGGTGTTGGTGCGAAGGTGTTTGACTACATTTTTGCGTAAGTTGCATGCGTAACGACAACAAAGTTGTTGAAAGATTTGGATAATCCAGTTCGAATCTGGGTACGCATTTTGATTTCGTCGTCTAATTTTGACAAGACACATGTTGAGGCTAGCTTAATCGACCAGAAATATGGGTAAAAATCCCATCGAAATCATTAGACCCTATCGACTAAAATGAAAAGTCAGCTTCGTTTGTAGAAGCAGATACAGGTTAAAGCCCTGTTAGGGTCGTGGGAATCCCATAAGGGATAGATTTAGTCTTAGACTAAGTTTAAACGTTTGTTGGCTTTGTAGGTTCGAACCCTACTCCGTCCATACGAGGATGGATACCCAAATTGGCACAGGGGTGGCGGTAAACTCCGTCACGGGCATAACGATGAACATAAATCTTAGATTATTCCCAAGTCTAAGTATTGCGGAAGTGATTGCATCGACCGCTACAACAATATGACCTGAGACGTGGGTTCGAATCCCACCCGACCGATACGACGGTTGGTAGCATAGTGGCAGTGCGTAGGTAGTAAGAACTAAGGTTGTAGCTTAAATGCTGGTAGTCATATAAATTGTCCGTCCTATTTAACTTAATCAATTAAATTACTGGCGACAGCGCGCAAGGTTAGGCACGCTGTCGCTTTCAAGGACCTATAGTACAACAGACAGTGCGCCGGTCTCCTAAACCGGAAATCCAAGGTGCAATTCCTGGTGGGTCTATATGGTTTAAGCGCAAAGTTTGTTCTAGAGAATGCTGGGCGTACCTGTTAACAAGGTGGAGGTTCGACTCCTTCTTAAACCTTCTGATTGAAAGTAGCTGAATGACAAATACAAAACTCATTATCCCTCAAAAAATAAACGTAGGTTTTCAAGAGCGTAAAGGTACATATACCGGAAAGCTCGCGTACGTTATTTATTGGGATAAAAAAGGTGTTCTAAGAAAAGAGCGTAGCTGGGAAGGCTGGCGAGACAAAAAGATTACCAATGAAGAATTCGTTAATGAACCAACCGACGGTTTTGTGTTGAATAAAAAAGTCGGCGATTACCGAAGTCGGTTTGGAGGGCGCTCAGCGTGGATTAGAATTTACGACCCACGCGGCTTTGAATTTGAAATCTCAGTCCAGAATCTAATTTTTATTCTAGAAGAATGTTCCAGTATTAAGGGCAAGGGTCTCGAAGGCGAGTTTGTCTATTCCTGGAATGGGAAAGACCTCGTTCTCCTTCCTGTTGATTCAGTAGAATATAAAGAGTCTTTTGAGTATACTAATCTTCAAACAAAAAAGATTACTAAAAAAGACATGGAAGAAGGATGTCTATATAAAACGAAAGAAAACGAAACGGTAATGTATCTTGGACGTCATATTTGGTACAATAGAGTCGTTAGTGGTAAAATATACAGCCTAGTTGCAACAAAGTTTCACATCTTCGTTAAGGTAGATAACAAAACATACTGGCTCCAAAAAGGTTTCACAAAATTAGCATCAAAGTTTGAAGGTGGACCATCAGCAGATTATCCAAACTCGTTTGATAAATTCAAGAAGGATAAGCACTCTAGTCCTCTAGCAAACATTCATTTTGAAAAAGCAAAATTACCTCCAGTTACGTATTGTAACTCAAACAGAGATTTGTTTGTGTCCAAGGATGGAAATTATTTTAGAGTGATTCTTGAAAAAACAAGAGGTATTCGAGAATACTATCTTTGGGTATCTAAAAAACCTACCGTGTTAGATAATGGGCGTGTAGAATCTCCAATGCCGATAAATACAAAAAGACACAGGTATAGTTACGATGTATACGACTATAAAACGGCATCTATAAAGACATACGAACAATTGTCTTCGATACATTTTTATAAAGGATTTATCAAAACGAAAAACGGAGCCCTTGTTTCACTCGAAAGGTACTACTATGAGTAAGAACGACCAAAAAATCCAAAAACTTATGATGGCTGTTGACAAACAGAAAAAAGAAATGGGAAAGAAACCGAGAGTTTCATTTAATACAAACGCATTGTTTAAGTTTGATGACGATGGGAACAAGCGTATTAATCTAAATACCGTCAGTGAAGCAGCACCGCTAGCTGCTGCACTTTCCTTTCTTCTACAACTTAAAGAATATTGCAATCAGGCAACATCTCTTTTGGGTTTAGAATTTAAATTCCAATGGCACGGACACTCTTACGAAGATTGGCTTGGTGATTTCCAACAACAAATTGAACTTATTAAATGGCGCAAACAAAAGAAAAAGCTTGATGAGTTAAACAAAAAACTAGGCAAGTTAATTAGTGAAGACGCTAGGACCTCTATGGAACTCGAAGAAATAGAAAAGCTGCTAGGTTAATGCAGCGTTGCCTCGTTAGTTCAATGGTAGAACACGACTGTGGTATAGTCGAAATCTGGGTTCAATTCCCAGACGGGGCTTGGAAGTTTAAGGGTTCGATTCCCACAACCTGGTGGTTGCTTCTTTAATACAGCTCCTAGGGAGAAAAGTATGTTAGAGACCGCGCGATTATTAATTGCCGTCGAGATGCCAATGGTTGGCGCCGAAGACTTGTTTAACGAATTAGAGCAACTATTGAAAACAAAGGCTGATACAAAATACAAAACACACATAGTTATTTTAGAAGATGAGCTAAGTAAGGAACAGTTGGAAGAACTAAAAAGTAATGAGAAACTAAATGGACAGAAGGACAAGGCAGCTTGAACGAAGATGGCGCCAAACAGGAGATTTATTTGACCACACCCGTCTACTTAAATTACTAAACCGTTCTGGTCTTTTGGAAGAAAAGAATTTAATTGCTGCCGCTTTCCTCGGACACCCCGCATCGAAACTAGCGATGAGCGAAGCAACAAGACCCCGCGGAGTTATCTTTAAAGGCGTGTTGATTTATAACGTAGAAATATTCCAATATATTCGCGGGCTTTCTAGCTGGACTTCTGAAGTTACAGAACGCGCGGCTCTTGGTGTTGCGAGATTATTAGTCCCGCAAATTCAAGCCGACAATGGCCAACAGAAAAAACTTCTTCAACTAGAAGCTGCTGTGAAAAGAGACTCTCAAAAAGCCAGAGAGTCCTTATTGAGACGGTCGAGACAGTTGCGACACAACCGACACCGATACCGACAATATGCCGCCTATGGTTCAAGACAATGGAGGTTGACACAGATATTTGTAAATATTTGTCATACTGTTAGCTTCAAAAGAAATCCTGTTAGACATCTAATTGCAGCATCAGTAGAATATAAAGATAGACAAATCAAAGAAGCTATTAGAAAAGAACTGTATCCGTTCTTGTTGGGAGAATACAGATGAGATGTATAGTTGTCGGGTCTGAGGACATAAATAACCCTATTCTCATAAAAAACGTAATAACTAAAAGCGATTTTCCTATAACAGAAATTATCTCCAATAATCTTGAAGGGGTCGGTAAAAATATACAAAAGTATGCCACCAAAACTGATGTTGATTTGGTTGTTTTCCCCGTCAATTGGAGAAAATATAAAAAAGATGCTACACAAGCGTGTAATAAAAGGATGGTTAAGTATCTCGCAGAAGATAAGAGTAGACCTGGTGGTTTAATTGTGATTTGGTTTGGCCTAGATAAAAGAATTAGAAATTTACTGGAAATTGTACAAGATACCGACATAAGAGTATTCAAATACCGTCTTAAACCAGAATCTAAAAACTTAATTGGAAAGAAATTTGGTAATGTAACAATCTTAGATATCTTTATGAAGCCCAATAGTAGAAGAAGATATTCTAAATACAGGTGTGATTGTGGAAAAGAAAATCAAATAAGACTGTCTGATATCGTTTCTGGAATTAAAATATCGTGCGGATGTTTATCCGGACTACCGCCCGGTGAATCATCTATTAGGCGTGTAATTTCAGAATATAAAGGAAATGCCAAGGTAAAGGGAAGATGTTTTACTTTAACAGATATAGAAACGAGACGTCTTCTATTGTCAAGTTGTTATTATTGTGGGAATATTCCAGATAGAATCATAAATGACAGAAAATTAAAAGGTAAGATTGTAGTAAGTGGAATAGATAGAAAAGATAATGATATGGGATATACGACAAAAAACTGTGTCTCATGTTGTAAGGCATGTAACTATAAAAAAGGAAGCTCCTTGTTAGAAGATTTTCTTAAATGGGTTAAGAAAGTATACGAAAATCTATCACTTGACGATGAATAATTTTCACCTATAATAAGTGTGGCGGCGGACCCGCTTGCTCAAGGAAGGATTCAGGGAGGTTTATAAGAGCATACACCTTTGACAATTAGCAGACTGGAGTACGTCATGTACTACATCGACCATACCGTTCTTTACTCAGACAAAGGCTTTAGCGCAGAATGGAGAAGACTAGTTGAGTGTGCGAATTCTTCCGACAATTCTTTTTGGCGTAGATATGCGAGGCGAAAGATGAGAAGAACGGTAAAAGAATTGCTTAGAGGTGTCAGACCGAGGATAATGTATGGATAAAAACATCATTGAATATCAACACAACATTTCAGGCAAGCAATAAAGCTTGCCATTTGCGGGCGTGGTGTTTAACGGCAGCATGAAAGATTTCCAATCTTTTGGTCCGAGTTCGAATCTCGGCGTCCGCTTACTCTGTAGTGTAACGGCACCACGAATGGCTCTGGACCATT
>Ga0255048_10002881_pt1 | contig 10696 bp, 13 predicted proteins | sample JV7_2_2_MG_FD_183619 | JGI IMG/M metagenome (GOLD analysis project Ga0255048, IMG submission 183619) | Seawater microbial communities from Jervis Inlet, British Columbia, Canada - JV7_2_2 | ecosystem: Environmental > Aquatic > Marine > Inlet | place: Canada: British Columbia | collected 2016-10-06
TAATCAAAAAAAGCATAAGGTACACCTCCGTCTGATTGCCCTGTATAGCTCACGGCTGTTACTTCTGTAAATGTTAAAGATGTATTTGCTAAAGGTATTAAGGCATTTAATAAATCAGGAAATCTATATACTGCTGTTGCCACTAAATCAGACAACGCCTGAGTAGCACCAATAAAAGGCGGCAATTTAACCCACAAATTTTGATAGGAATCACCACCAACTAATAAACCTATTTCAACAAAATCAAAAGACCCGGGGTTATAATCAAAAGACATCGTTTCAAAGTTATGGCTACCATCAGGGTTTGTGGATCTAAATAAAAAATAAGCCCACCTTGGCTCGGTTCCTGATCTTATTACCCTGCCATTAATATCATAAGTTAATTGATAGTTAGCAGGTGTTAAGGCATTAGGCACTAACACAGCATCAACCGTTGTGCTTGTCGTGCTTGGTACTACTATTTCATGATTAGTTAAACTAAATGTTCTATAACCATATTTTATATCATAATTAGATAGGAAATTATCATATTCATCATCATTAGTGAAATCGGTTAATGTAATTGTTTGCCTGTTTTCATCCCATGGCACCAATAAAAATACAACACCTTCATATATTGTATTCCAACCTGAATCATCCTGTTCTATTAATATAGGAACATAGTTATTACCAGCATCTTTAAAAGCTTTTATAGTTGTATACTCAGAGCCTACAAAAGTAACACTTCCATCTATTCTTACTCTAACGGCTGCTAAAGTGATCTTTTCTTTAATCCACTTTACATTATTTTGATAGGCTGTATAAACTACCCACCCGCTACCAGTATCTAAACTAAATCTAATATTTGCCATTATGCAATAAAGTTTTCTTTTGTTCCATCAAAACCATTTAAATAAGTTACACCATCTCTAGTATATGAAGATGCACCATTTAATAAAGCTGTTAACATTTGTTTATTCGTATCATTCATGTTCATTAATAAGCCTGCTACCATCATGTTATTATCTTGCTTATTCATATAGCTACCTATATTTGAATCTGTCAATAAACCATCATTAACGGCGTTTATAATATCAGGTGCAGCAGAATAACTTTTGTTTTTCACGACGAATTCACCATCACTTAACATTGCTGGAATTGAATCACTAGTACCTGTACCTGCACCATGAACTTCACCACCCTCTGCAAATGATTGAATAGCCGACTTTGCAGCACCTAAAGCGGTATTTATTGCTAGTGATAATATTGCAAAAGTACCTAAACCAATAGCACCTTTAGTACCTACTTCCCTTGCCAATAATCCAGCTAAATAAATATTTACTTGTCTTTGAATAAGGTCTAGGGTTGTTTTTAATAAAATTTTACCAAATGATTTAAAAGTTAATAATCCTTCTGCCATTAATTCACCTATTTGCTCACCTGCTGCTGCTGTAGCTTCATGGATAATTGCACCATGCCTTAAAAATTCCTCTCGTGTCTTTAATATTTCGGCTTGCTGTGCTTGCTGGGTTTCAATAAAATTACCTGTAATTGCATTTTGATCTGATACAAGTTGCTCTTTATCCGCTCTGCTTATGGCTTGCGTTAAATCTGAACTTTCCTGCATTAATATTAAATCCTCTTCTCTTTTTTCTCTTATTTCTTGATCTAATATTAATTGAGCTTCTTTTTCTTTTCTTAGCTTTTCATTCGCTTTTGTGTTTTTATCCGTTTCATCTGTGTTGGTTATTAGTTCCTGTGTTGTTTTTTTAATAAATTCTGATTGTTGATTCATTAAACCATTCACAAAACCTAATGCACTACCTTGTTTTTTCGTTGATTCTGCAACTTCATCAATCTCAAATTTCATACTAGGCAGCTCTTTTCCTGTAATCCTTTCAATTAAAGATACCATTGTATTAAATCCAGGTATCGCAGTAGTAGTGATATTAATTAAACCGTTCCATATTAATTTTAATTGAGTAACAAAATTACCAGAATTAAAAGTTGTTAATGATTGCATAAACTCGGTAAAGTCCTGAATAACACCTCTTATCATATTAGACAAAACACCATCACTTTCAATCAAGCTTAAAGTAAAACCTTCTATTGCACTTTGCGCCTTTGTTACATCACCAGCAACATTATTAAGCATTGTATCTGCCATATCTTTAGCAGCACCATCAGCACCATCTAATGCAACTGTTAGTTTATCAACATCAGTAGATGTTTCTGATAAAATAATACCTGCAGCACTTGATCGGACACCGAATAAATCAATTGATGTTTTTAATTTATCAGTTGAATTATTCATTTCTTCCATTGCACCATCCCATGTGCGACCGTCTTTAGCTAATTTAAGAAAAATGTTTCTTAATGCTGTACCCGCTGTGCTTGCATCAAGCCCCCTATCTGTTAAAGTACCTGCTAAAGCTGCAGTCCTTTCGAGGCTTACACCTGCTATTTGTGCAGTTTTACCAACGGTAGGCATAATGGTTGCCAATTTTTCCATTGACAAACTACTTTTAGATGTTGCTAGAGCTAACACATCAGTTACACGGCTCATTTCTGATGCATCAAGATTAAATATTCTTAATGTTGCGCCTGCAATTTCTGCTGATTGTGCTAAATCTGTTCCAGTTGCAGCAGCTAAATCTAAAATTCCCGGTGTACTTGCTTCTATTTCCTTTAGCGTAAAACCTAATTTTGCCAACTCGGTTTGAAGTCCTGCAACCTGTGAAGCTGTAAAAGCTGTACTACTACCAAGTGCCTTTTGTTGTTTAGTAAGATTTGATATTTCTTTACTTGTTTTACCTAATACTGCAGCCAGTTTTGAATTAGCTTTTTCAAATGCTACAAATGTTTGAAAACCTTTTTTTACTACACCTACCAAAGCCGTTATTCCTGCAATTATTCCTAATTGGCCTACTAATTGACTACCTAGTTTTTTAAATGAAGATACTAATCCATTAGTTGATTTTTTAACTTTTAAATTAGCTTTAGCCTGCTCTCTTAATGCTCTATTTTGTTCTAATGTCCTTTGTTTAATGTGTGCTAATTGTTTAGCCTCTGCAGTTCTACTTTCTTTTAATAATTTATTAGCTTTAGATATTTTTATCTTTACTCTTTCTTCATCAGTAAGGGCGTTTTTAAGTTTCCTTGTTGATGTAGTTAGTTTATCCGTACCCTCTGCTAATTTCTTAGCTTCTGTACCATCATTTGATTTTTTAACACTTTGTAATGACTCAGAAAGTGCTTTATTAGTTTTAATTAACTCTTTTTCTGACTTAATTAAATTATCTAAATCTTTAGTCAGCTTTGATAATTCACTTTTGGAATGATCATATATATCTTTATTCTTTATAATAGCCATTACTCTTTATTTTTATTGTGTTTAATAGCCTTTTGATAGCTCATAAATGCCTTTGCTGTGCTTATTTTATGAACATCTATTGCACCTGGTACTAAATTATAAGTTCTTTCAATGTAATCTGTAAAACTATTTAAATCAAATTCCCTTCTTTTTTTCTTTTCAATCTTATTCTTTAAAGTATTGTATTCATTTAACCATCTTTTATTCCCTGTTCTAACATATTTACTTTCAAAATCTGCTAAATCTGCTAACTGTCTTAAATGTTTATTATCAAGTTTCTTAAACTGAAAATTCATTTCTTGAAATACTTTTGCAAATACAACTTTTGGTACTCTTTTATATATTTTACCAATATACAAATAATTTAGCTTACCTTTCATTATTTCAGCAAAATTAAATAAAGGTAGATAATCAATATGTGTATAATATTTCCTAAATTTCAGAACATAATATGTAAAACATAACTCAAAAATAGTTTTCCAAAATATCTTTGTAAATATTACTTTTATAAAAGCAACTGTAACAATTGGCTTAGTTATCCAGATATGCTTATTAACCCGTTTTGACCTACTTTTTTTTATTTTACTATCAATCATATTTTTAAATGTGCTTTTATTCTCTTTTCTAATCTTGGAAATAATTCCTGATTGACTAAATACTCTATATTATCTTGTGTTAATCCTAAAAAATCAAATTTAGCTTCAAAATGATCTCTTATATCATCACCATGCAAACCAAAATCAGCAACAACTTCCCATCCGTTTTTGATTTTAACTACTTTAAACGTTTTCCAGAATGCACCTGTAAAATTTAAATCTACCTTATCAACTTGCAAACCTTTTGCAGTACGTTCATTTATAGACTGATAACCATAAACATTGCCTGCACCTTGTTCTGTAGCTGAAATAGTTTTAATTCTTTGTTCTTTTGCATCAATACCTTCTGCTAATTGTTCTACCTGGTTTAATTCAATTATTTCTGCACTCAATTCCAACATGATATCATTAATCATATCTTGAATTGAAAAATCAAATAACTTTTTATATTCTGAAAATGAATTCATTTCATATTAAAAAAGTACATGCCTGCCTGAACTAATGACATAATAAAACAAATCATAAATATAAATATTCCTAAATTCCTTACCACCTGTCTAAAATATCCAACTAATAAAGAATCAAAAAAAGAAGATGCAAGTAATATAATTACACCTATACAAAATATTGATATTGCTTCTATTAAATGATTCATTTGTTTTAAAAAAGGCCGTTAAATAATATAAATAACGGCCTCAGTTTTTACTGTTTAGACTTCTTTTTCTTTTTTACCACCTTTTCGGCCTTGTCCTCATGGACTTTTAACGGCTTTTTGGCTTCCTGATCTTTAAGTTTCTGTTCTAAAGACCTACCACTGTAAGTATAAGCCCCTTTCATATTACGAAATTACGTATTCAGTAGCTATTAAATCTCTTCTTAAACCTGCATATCCATCAGTTGCATCAGTAGTTCCAACCGGTGCAGCACCTATATAATAAGTTTCTGCTGGTATTGTTGCTAATGCCGTGTAAGTTCCTAATACTGCAGTCTCAGTTAATGTAGTTACTGCTACAATCGTTCCATCAGATACTTGTTCAATTACTACATCTTCCTTACTTGCACCTGTAAATGCTACACCATCATAACCTTCTAACTTGATTGTGAAACCTGTAGTTGTTGCACTTGTTACAGTGTTTAGAATAGCTTTAGGATCGTTTAAATCTCTAGGATTCCAATTTGCACCTACACCTTCTCTTAAAGGCTCAACAAAAGCTGGAAATGAAGTCCATTCGTTAGCATCTGCATAAGTTACCGTAATTGGTACTGTTGCAGGTTCGCTTCCAGTTGCTCTTACTTCTTTTTCTACTCTAAAATTAGATATTGAAAAAGGGCTGAATATTGTTTCATCATCCGAAGTACCTTTAATTACGCCTGAACTAGTTACTATAAACGCTTCCCAATCCACACCGTTCAATGTTCTTAATTGTGACATTGTTACAGGTGTAACTATTACAGAATATTTTACAGTATCTTTGCCTTCTCTTACAAATGCTACAGATCCTAGTGAAGAAGTTGCATAAACATCATCTTCTGGACTTGATTCTAATTCATAGAAAATAGGCAATACAATATATCTAGCACCTACTGTGCTATTGATAGCATCTAACCAAGTTGATTCAGTTAAAGCTAGTGTTTTTGTAGCGATTGAGCTACCTACAGGTGCTAAAATAAGCTTTGCATCATAACCCAAATCTTTTGGGGCTGATTGTTTGCCTAAAAGACCAGTAGCTGAACCACCTTCGCTTGTTAATAAGCTCATATCTTTATATTTTTAAATTAATAATCATTGTTATAAACTTCAATTACTTCAATTACTTTTTATTTTTAAGGCACCAATGCTATTGATACCGATGCCGTATAATCTGATGATGCAATAGATTTAATAGTTGTTTCCTCTGGTACCGTTGTCGCAGTTGCAACGGCTTGAGTCTGGCAATACATAGTCGCACCACTACCAACTCCGGAAAGTTCCTCATACCTTTCTATGTAGTTATCCGCCACACTATAACCCCAGTTATCTTCTTCGAGTATGAAATTTACAACCAGCCTATTAACGCCAAGCGTTGTAATCTCTGGTGCTGGTACATCTTGAATAACTGCAATTCCATAGTACTCTGTCGCTTCAAATGGGGTGCCTGTTGTTTTGCAACCGCTAAACCTTGACATTATACCGCAAATAATTTGCCCAGGTGAAATGTCTGGTATGACTGTCTCTGTACCACTTTCGCTTCCTGTTGCTCTTTTCCAATACAGAACAATGCTTGCGTTAGAGCTATTTAAATATTGAATGACTGCCCACCCTGACGGAGTTGTAAATGTACAATTCACATCATTTAAAACAGCTAATATTAATATATCATTAGCATCTACTGTACTAGGATAATCTACAATGGCATTCCCACTGCCTAAAGCATACAAACCCCCATTATCTTCATAAACGGGAACATCCCCAGCAGATATTTTAGGCTTCATTAATCCAAAAGGTACAGTAAACATATTACAGTTCTATTTTTGTCCAACCTGTTAATACTTCATTTTGTGCCCATTCTACAGTATGAACGTCAACGCTTCCAGAAATACCATTTATTACTGATAGTTCTGAACCGGTTAAATATTTATCTTCATTCCCAGCAAAAGGATTAGAATAAAAGATAATAAAATCATCTGTATCTTTTTTCCAAGCTTCTGCACCTGGCACAAACCAATCTTTAAAATCTTTTAATACAGTTGCAGCTGTACCGTCTAACGTTTTATTATTTGGCAATGGATCTGGCACGTCTGAATCTAATAAAGCGATAGGTGCATAAATTGACATTAAATGCTCTTCAACTTCACCAGCTACAGCTAAAATATTTCCTATATCTGAAATACTTAAATCTAAATTACCTTCAACTATTGAGTTACCATTATCAATAGTTTTTGTTACATCTGTTCTTATAATTGCATTATCATAATGCCAAGTTTGCAGGCTTCCACCTATCTCAACTTCTGCTATAGGTATTGTTACTTTGCTCATTTTATTAATTTTAGTTGTTTTTAATTTGAAATTATATAATCTTTTGCGCCTGATGGCCAAACAGATAATGTTAATATATTTACTGAATTATCAGTATAGACAAAATCTAAACTGCCATTTGGTAACTTAGTTCCAAAACTAGCACCTACTGTTATAACTGGTGGTGTTGCCGTGCCTATTGTCAATCTAAATACATAAGTTCCAGCCTCTTCATTACTTATGCCTATCGTGGTTGATGCTGTCACATCCATTTCAAAAACATTACCATCGTCACAATCAAAGGTTTTTGAAGCAGAAAAGCTTTCTAAAGAGTCCCCCCCGTGAGCTTGTGCATTTACTTTTAAATTGTTTGATAGTGTTTTTTCACCTACTACAATTTGATTACCTGTTAATAATACTACATTACCAGAATCAGAATAAGATACTTTTGCATTATTTGTAACAACATCACTATGATTTTTACCATCTGATGTTCTATGTGTTGTATTTAATCCTACATCTGTAGCATCTGTATAAGAAACCTTACTATTATTAGTAGTTATATTTGATCTTTCGGTAGTAGTTAAAAATAAATTAGTAATACCCTCTGAGATATCATCACTATCAGAAATAGTATTTTGTTTTGCATTTAAAGCATTTTGCAAGTCGGTTTGATCTGCTAAAGTTCCAGTAATTGCACCCCATGCAGTACTACCACCACCAGTCGCATTTAATGTATTGCCATCCCATGAAAGATTGGTGCCGGCTGTTATTATTGTGCTTGGCGTTGTTCTAAATGCTGTATTAGATGTAACTGCTGAACCTTCTGTAAATGATATTTTAGCTGTATTTGCTGATACTGCTGGATCATCTTCGACCAAAACACCATTAATAAGCTCTGAATTATCTACAATACCATTACTTGTAGTATCATAAACAGATCTTAACATATCACCACCACCTGGAACTTGTGTTAATATATAAGTAATTAGCTCTGTAATTATCATATATCCGTCAACTGTACCACCATCAACTGAAACATAAGTACGATTTAAAGCATCTGTAAAGTCAGTTAACTTTTGTAAAGTCGAATCGTTTATATTTTTATTGCCTGCCATTATCCTAATAATAATAAGTGACCACCTGATAATAATTCTAACCCGTCAGGACTTACAGGCTCAATATATTGATTTTTAAAACTTAAATCATAATTTACTTCTATTGCATCAGTTGTTGTATTCAAAACACTTTTACTTTGGTCTGATGTTCCATAAAATGGGAAGTTTGATTTTGAATAATTAACCGGTTTACCGTATCCGCTAAACTCTAACATATAATTAAAATCTGAACTTGTAAGCCATTTATTAAATAAATTCATTAACGGCTGTATGACAGGCTCAAAATTATTAGTTATTCTTTTCTCTGTTCTGTCTGTTTTGTTTGCTTTGTGTGCAAATACTATATTAACTGTTGCTGTAAAATCTAAAACTGGATGATCATTATCTTCATCAGTTGCAGGTAATACCCAAATTAAAGGGAATCGGTCTAAACTTGTTGCATCCTGTTTTAATATTTGGTTTATTTCATACCTTGAACCGGTCTGAAAATTAGCTGCAACATTCCATGTACTTGCTGTTAATCCTGTAGCTGTTACATCAAATGTTTTTAAGGTAGTGGTATTGACTATATTAGAAACTACATAGTTAATATCATCCATTTCAATTATCATACCCTCAACTAATAACATTGCATCACTAAGATTATTAAAAATAGTTAATGTTTGCGTGTTAATAGTGCTGACACCATCAACTTCAGCAATAGAGTTTATATTAAATATACTCTTTAATGAAGTAACAATATCTTTTATTTCGTTTGGTATGAATAAATCTCTTTTCATATATTGAAAATATTTCCTTTTACAATTGTTTCAGGCAAATAGTTATCATAAGTATCAGCCGTTTCAGTATTGGTTGCATTAATAAAATCATTCATTACACTAATTCTACAAACCATATCATTTTGTGCATACTTTTGTTTATATCTTGGATTATAATTTTCTGCATTTTCAGTACCACCTATTTTAACCCCTGAATCAGTTGTATAGTTTTGCTTATCTGCTACAATAGCACAAAATACATACTCAGCTATTATTGAATAGATACCATCATACTTTTGAAGATATCCACTTGAATCGGTATATTCTGCACCGTCTCTTAAATTTGTCCATGTTGCGGATGGTGTACCTGCTAACTCTGTTATAAATTCTTTATAAAGCTCATACCCTAATATTTTACGTAAAATAATCGGTTCATGTTCATCTATATAAGATTGCCAGTTAATATTATCAACTGGTAAGGTTAATTCATTAATGAAATATGCGTTAGTGTTTAATATATCTGCCATTATTGTTTAAGTTTAGCTCTAAATCTAAATGTATCTAATCCTGTTAAGTCATCATTTATCCTTATAATTACCCCATTATTAGGGAATAATGTAATAGGCGAACCTAAATCGCTGGTTATTGTCCATCTACCTATATACGAACCTGATCTATAAGGTTGCGTAAAGTCATAGCAAGTCATTGAAATATCCATATTAGTTTTCCATGTTTCTAATATAGTTTCAACACCATCCTTTAAAACAATTATTTCAACACCATTCATTAAACTTCCAGATATTGCACCAAAATTTTCAGGCAAAAAAGTTTGGTTCCCATCTTCCAAATCAATAAAGTTGCGTACCCATCTAGCAGGCGAAAAACCTGAAACTGTATATGTAAAATCTACAGGTGTAACACTTCCATCTACTGTCATGTCATCACTACCACCATTTAACATATATGGACTCTTGTAAGAAGTGCCGTATGTAATTGGTGTTTCTGGTATTGATGCAACCACCCTTATTTTGGGTATATAAATATTTGTTATTGAAATAGTATCTGTTGTATGAAATTGTAATTTAAAAGCATTTAAACCAGTATTTGGAAAGCTAAAAAACTGTGTTGTTCTGTCTGTGTTATCACTTGAGAAGTCAGATAAAGTTGTTTCAATACCACCTGACAAAATACCTATAACTTTAACATTAGAGAAACTACCACCTTCTGAACTTCCTACACCTACCAAGGGTGTTATTACTGTTCTGTTAAAATGTATTAATAATTCTTTTGGATTGTCTGTTGTGCTGTCTATATTTTCAGAATGTAAATCATTAAAGAAATTACATATTTCACCTGAAAAATTACCCATGTCAGAATGGGTAGAATCTATATCCTTACAATAAACACTATCACCATCAACTGATATAGGACTTTGAGTATTTGACAAATTGCCATCACTACCCATTAATCCTACATATTGAATAAGTCTTTTTTTGCCTGATGAGCTTGTTATATGTTCCGGATTATTATTAGCCATTTATTTTTTACTAACTCTTTTTCTTATTGTCTTCTTTTCTTCTTTTGGTACTGCAATTTCAATAGATACTTTATCCTTTTTGCATCGCGGTGTTAATTCTTTTAAAAGTTGTTTAACTTTCTTATAATCACCTTCAATAATTAATTTCATAATTCTAAAGTTTTGAAAAGTAGCCCACTTAAAGCAGGCTACTAAATATATTAATACTATGGTGTTTCTAAAGCTGCTATTACTGTAGCATAGTTATAATAAGTTGCTAAGAATGGATTGTATATAGGGAATACAATTTCCTCATTAGCAAAGAATCTAACTTGATTTGTTTTTTCAAGTGTTGCATCAG
>Ga0255048_10002882_pt1 | contig 10695 bp, 5 predicted proteins | sample JV7_2_2_MG_FD_183619 | JGI IMG/M metagenome (GOLD analysis project Ga0255048, IMG submission 183619) | Seawater microbial communities from Jervis Inlet, British Columbia, Canada - JV7_2_2 | ecosystem: Environmental > Aquatic > Marine > Inlet | place: Canada: British Columbia | collected 2016-10-06
ATCGATACCGGTGGTACGGATATGCAGTCGGTCAACGCGGCGTTGCGATTCACCCCGGGTGATAATTGGACGATCGATGCCAGCTTAAATATCATCGAGCGCGAGGACGATAACGCGGGTATTCAATGTAACCCTGCCGACGGCAGTGCGCCTCAGTGGGGCGGCGGTGCCGGGCACCTGGAGCGGGTCTACGTCGGCTTCAAGCAGGACTACTTTGACGCCTGTGCCTCGGATGCGGCACAAGGACCCTTCGTCAATTCTTCGGACAAACTCACCTTTGCCGATCTGGATACCGACTCCGTATTTCTCTCGGCGCAGTGGGATTCCGATGGGGCGGTCGGTGGCTTGGATAATCTGACGTTCAAGGCGAACGGATCCTACCGCAAGACGGATCTCAACTACCTACAGGATCGCGATGCGAGCTTCTACGCCATCGATGCCATCGGTGAGATCACGGATGGCCCTGGGCTGGGTGTCGTCGGGCAGGATAATACGACCCGCGGTGCCGAGTTCCTGATCGAAGCGGCGGTGAATGATCGCTTCGAGTTCACCGTCGGCGTCAACTGGTTCTACGAGTTGGCCAAGAATGGTGACGGCTCCTGCCGTAACCAGTTTATCGCTGGCGGCGGGAATCTGAGCCTGCCGAACCCAGCGTTAGAAAACTGGGACGGCACCGGTGATATCCCCGACCCATTGATAGCCGTGAACCCGGGTTATGCAGAAGATTGTGCCGTGCCTTCCGGGTTGCACTTCGAGCTGTTGCCTCAGCCGCGCATCAATGGCGGCGGCCCCGGACCGTTCCTTAATACGGCCAGGGTGGAGAATGAGTCCGTCGCCGTCTTCGGTCACGCGACCTATGTGTTGAGCGACAACTGGACTATGGACTTCGGCGCACGTTGGACCGAGGACGATCGGGAATACTGGAACATGGAGTGGGCTTCCTCGGGTTGTGCCGTTACGGACCAATCCACGAAGGCGCTTGGCAACCCGGCGGCTGCTGCCGACCAGGGCCACTGCACCTTTACCGCGCCCATGACCTGGAACTCAGTCGTCAATGAGGGGTTCTTCAACACAGCGCAGGACACCTTCAGCGAAGTGACGCCGATGATCAGCCTGACCCGCAATCTCGAAGGTGGCAACACGCTCGACAGTGGCATGTTCTATGTCCTCTACTCGGAAGGTTTCCTGACGGGTGGGTTCAACGCCGAGGTCAACGCGAACGTGCCGGCAATCGAGTCGTTGCTGACCTATGAGCCCGAGCACGTGGAGAACTACGAGGTCGGCTTCAAGGGGACGTTTGCCGACGGTAGGCTGCGGATCATGGTGGATTACTTCTTCATGGATTACACCGACAAGCAGGACTCGATCAATATCGACAATCCTGACGGAGCATTCGGTATTGACGATCCGCTGGGTGTGGTGCAGAACGTCTCGACGGTGGATATCGACGGCATCGAGCTGGAGCTGCGGGCCGTCCCCTGGGACGGTGGCTTTATCTCGGTGGATTTCGGTTATCTGCAAAACGAGTACGGCGAGTATCGCTATCAGGATCCGGCAACCGGTATTGGATTCATCGATGAGACCAATACCACCATCGCGGATTTGACGCCGGAGTGGACCCTGAACCTGGGCATCGAGCATCAGTTCAGCTTGGCCAGCGGTGCGACAATCACGCCGCGGCTGAATATCTATTCGCAGGACGACTACGACTACCGTTCCTCGACCGTAGATGCACCGCCGAGCTTCTGTAACCAGGAGTCCTATACGAAAGTGGGCGCGCGTCTGACCTACGTGCCTGCGGCGGGCAACTGGCGGGCGTCGGTGTTTGGCGAAAACATCAATGACGAGCTGATATACGAGTCTTGTGGCGCGTCGCGTGGTGTTTACCGCTATCGTTATGAGCGTCCCGCGTACTGGGGCGCCCAGTTCACGATGAATTGGGGGCAATAAGCGCCCGACCCGTGACTGATCGTGCCCTGACGAGACCGGTCATGGCGACGAGCTAAACAGAAGGTCACAGGCACGGCACCTTGAAAGGGGTGCCGTGCTTTTTTTTTGCTTGTGGAGTTGTAGCCGTACTTCGAAGCGATTGCTGTTACGGCAAGCTGAAAACAACCAGCTTTTGCGCCTCGTCGGGGCTCGGGTCATCGAGCGCCGAGGCCGCCGCGGCGACCACGGCCACGTATTGCTTCCCGTCACGGCCCTCATAGGTGATCGGTACCGCGAAGGCGCTCATCTCGAGCCGCGCGACCCACATTTCCGCACCGGTCTGCGAGTCGAACGCCCGAAACCGCCGGTCGTTGGTCGCGCCGATAAAAACCAGCCCGCCGGCCGTCGCGATGGGCCCGCCCAGGCCCAGTCGTCCGGTTCTCTGCCGGTCAGCCGGAAGTTCCTCGGTGATGCCTAGCGGCACTTTCCAGGCGATAGCTCCCGTGGCGGCGTTGACCGCGAGCAAGCTGCCCCAGGGCGGTTTGTTACAGGGCCACGCGCCCTCGCCGCCGCTGAGTGCGCTGCCTCCGGAGTCCGGTGCCGTTTCATTCCACCAGAAACGGGATAATGGGCCGTGGTGGCTATTACGCCAGTAGTACCCCGGGTAGCCTGGTTCGTCTTCGATCCAGCCGAAGCTGCCCTCGTCCATCGTATTCACATAGATATAGCCCAGTGTCGGGTCGGCCGCCGTGCCGCCCCAGTTCGCGCCGCCGATGGAGCCCGGAAAGACAATTGTCGTCGGCCCCTCGTTACCCGCCGCTCTATACCGATAGGGCGTGAAAGGTCCGTCGTTAGTGAACCCCCCGTTCTCCTCGTGAATCCGGTGGCAGAACAACGCGTGCGCCTCGGTGGTGTCCTCGGCAGTCACGATGTCCTCCGGAGCGAAATCGACTTTCGCGATCGGCGGCGGTTTGATCGGAATCGGTTGAGTAGGCGCGCTTTGTTCACCGGGGGCATTACTCCGGGGTACCGGCGTTTCCTCGATACCGAATACCGGCTCGCCCGTGTCGCGATTCAGGATGTATAGGTAGCCGGTCTTGCCGGCGAGCGCCAGCAACGGGACGAGTTCGCCGTCGATTTCCACGTCCAACAGTCCTGGCGGCGCCGGCAGATCGAAGTCCCAGATATCGTGGTGGATCGTCTGGTAATGCCAGCGCCGTTCGCCGCTGCGCACATCCAGGGCCACGATCGAGTCGCTGAAGAGATTGTTGCCGGGGCGCTCGCCGCCATAGTAGTCGCCCGGTCCCGCGCTCTCGAAGGCGGCGTAGACGAGGCCGCGTTCAGCGTCCACCGTGAGGGAGAACGCCCAATGAAACAGGTTGGGTTGGTCTTGCCAGGCGTCATTCTCCCAACTGTCATGGCCCACCTCGCCCGGCCCTGGCGCCGAGTGGAAGACCCAGACTTCCTCGCCGCTGCGCGCGTCGAAAGCGCGAACGCTGCCGGGCGGGCTGTTCGAGCCGATGAGCAGCAGGTTCTCGAAGATGACCGGCGCGCCGACGTAGGCTACGGGCATCGTACGAACGATCGAATCGCCGGTCTCAGGCGAGATCCCTATCAGTTGGCGGCCCGCGGTGATGAAGACTCGCGGGGAGAGGTCATCGTCGCCCGGCCAGTACGCGAGGCCGCGCCGCGACGGCGTGCCCTGACCAACGGCGAATCGCCATAGCTCTCGGCCGGTCTCCGACTGCAATGCCACGACATGGCCGGCGCTCGCCAGATACATGATTCCATCGATCACCAGGGGCGTGAACTGAGATCCGCCGCCGAGATCGCCCGTCGTGCTGTTGCGGCCCAGCGGGTAAGACCATACGGGTGCCAAGCGGCTAACGTTATCTGTATTGATCTGCGTCAGCGGGGAGAACCGTGTTCCCGCAAGGTCTCGGTTGTAGGTAGGCCAGTCCGCGGCATCGGGAGCGACTTGTCCGATGAGCGGCACCGGTCCGAGCAGCAGAGCCAAGAGTATAACGGTACGGCGACACACCGCCGGATGCCCGTTCCCACGGCCGTGGTGGTGCCGGTCGGGTCGGTGGCCTTGTCGCGGGTTAAACGTCATAAGTGGTATTTTCGATGAACGCAGTCGGCATGCTACCCGATCGCTCAGAGTGCAGCATTATCTCCGCTGTGCCGTTCGGGCTGGATAGTGCTTGGTCATGGCCTGATTTTTGGTCATACTGATTCGATGGACCCGCTAAGGGGTCGCATAACAACCGGGAGGAGAGAAATATGATCAAGCGCCTACTGTGGACACCGCTCGTACTGTGGTTATCTGCTTCCAGCGTATTTGCGTTGGACGGAACATTAGTCGTAGCCAACCGCGCGGGCGGGAGTATCTCTCTCATCGATCTCGAGACGCGTCTCGAAGTGGCCCGCTTGCCGGTCGGTCCGATCATTCCCCACGAAGTGGCCGTGTCCCCCGATGGGCGATTTGCCTTGACGGGTGAATACGGGCCCGAGGACAGTCACGGCCAGCATGTCATCCTGATCGACATAGTGAACGCCCGCATCGTGGGACGCATCGATCTTGGGCCGAACTCGCGGCCGCATACGGCGCTCTTTCATCCCGACGGGCGGCGGGCATTGGCAACAATGCAGGACTCCGACCTGCTCGCCGTCATCGACTTGGAGACCATGGCGGTAACTCGGACCTATCCGACCGGCGGCAGGGAAGGTCACATGGTGCGGGTTAGCCCCGACGGCACACGTGCTTATGTGGCAAGTCGCCTGGGCGAAGGCACGCTGTCGGTCATCTTCCTCGACGAGGATCGCCCGCCCGTCGTTATTCCTACAGGACCGGGTGCGGAAGGCCTCTCGGTTTCACCCGACGGCAGCGAGGTCTGGGTAGCAAATCGACAGGAGGAGGCTATTTCGGTCATCGATACGCAGTCGCTGGAGGTGGTGGCGAGAATCGACTCGCGACCCTTCGCAGGACGGGTCGAGATCGGGCCCAACGGTCGCGCGGTCGCGCCGAATGGCGGCGGTGGCGGGCAACCGGTGCAACAATTCCTGCGTCTGTTCGACGTCGCATCCCGCGAGATGGTTGACGAAGTGCCGCTGGGCGATGGCACACCTGGGACCGGGAACTTCGGCGTCTTGATACTCGACGGCTTCGCTTTCGTGAGCGAACCCGGCCAGGGCACGATCCGGATGTTCGAACTCGATACGTTCGGCGAGTCCGAGTCCGATCTATTGGTCAGTGCCCATGAGAGCCCCGATGGCCTGGCCTGGTCGCCGCTACGCGTCGAGGTGATGAGATAACAGTAGTGGAGAAGTGATCATGTTCGCACACAGAGGTCTGGTCGCTGTAGCTCTGCTTACGATCGTCGCCGGTATAACGGCCGATCAGGCATCGTCCGCCGACTTGTCGCAACCCGACTACGGCGTCATCTTCGAGCAAGACGTGCCGATACGTACCCGCGACGGCACGGTGCTCAGAGCGGATGTCTATCGGCCGGATGCGGACGAGGGCGAGACGTTTCCCGTTCTAATGAGTCTCAGCGCCTATCAGAAATCGATGGACCGCATTTTGCCGCACGAGGCGCCCTTTACTCATGTCGAACGCCCCGAACCGGCATGGTGGACCGCGCGCGGCTACGTGCTGGTCTTCGTCGACACACGTGGCACCGGCACGTCGCCCGGTCAATCGGATATCTGGTCCATTCAGGAGGCGCGGGACCTCTATGACTCGATCGAGTGGTCGGCCGAACAAGGCTGGAGCAGCGGTAAGGTCGGACTGGCGGGCGTGTCCTATTACGCCATTACACAGTGGAACGTGGCAGGGCTACAGCCGCCGTCGCTGACGACGATCGTGCCCTGGGAAGGTTGGGCCGATATGTATCGCGACTCGGTCTTCCACGGCGGTGTGTTCAATCAGGGGTTCTATGGCCGCTGGTGGCTGGACGTTCGCGGTAAACAGTTGCTCGAGAATACCCGCGCCGACAACTCGGCCGCGCTCAGCGAAGATCTGATCTACAATTTTCTAGCGCACCATATGGACAGTGCGTGGTGGGACGAGAGCAAATCCCGAGCCCAGTTCGATCAGATCACCGTGCCGCTATACAGCTCCGGTAACTGGGGCGGCTGGAATCATCACATGCGCGGCAATATCGACGGCTATGTCCGCTCGGCATCGAGCGCGAAGAAATTACAGATGCACATCGGCGGGCACACCGATTCGTTCTATTCCGACGAAGGCAAGAACGAAATGTTGCGCTGGTATGACTACTGGCTCAAAGATATCGACACCGGCATCATGGATGAGCCACCCGTTAAGCTCTGTATCCGGAGCAGCGTTCGAGAGTGTGAGTGGCGCTTCGAGGACGAATGGCCGCTCGCACGCACGCAGTACATGCGCTACTACTTGAGCGACGAGTCTGCGGGCGTCGTGGATGATGCCATTCACGATCTGACGCTCAGTACCGTGAAACCGGAAGCCGAACGGGAGCTGACTTACTCCGCCGGCCCTGAAGCTTACGCGCGTGCGAACAGTGGCATGCCGACCGTCAGCTTCGTTACCGATCCCTTGACTGAGGCTGTCGAACTCACCGGGCATATCAATCTCGTCATGTGGGTATCTTCCGACACCGACGACATGGACGTGTTCGCCTATTTACGCGATATGGCGCCGGACGGCACCGTCGAGACAGCAACACGAGGAATTCTTCAGGTCTCCCATCGCAAGCTCGATCCGCTGCTATCGACACCGTATCGCCCGTACCATACCCACGATGAAGAGCAGAAGCTGACGCCGGGAGAAGTCGTGCCTATCTCTGTCGAGATCTGGGCGACGAGCATGGTTTTTGAGGAAGGACATCGAATTCGCCTCGACGTGAACGCCCATGATGGGCAGCACTACTTCGCTGCCTACAACCTCGCCAACAATAGTATCTACACGGGTGGCGAGCGCGCTTCGTACGTGATTCTGCCGTTCATCCCGGCGGAGTAGAACTCTGTAGGAGCGACTGCCTGGCCGCGATTAGAACATCGGCCATGCCGCAAAGGGGCCGGCCATAATGGTTCACGTCTCCCTGCGCCGTACCCACCACGAGTGAGCTAGAGGATAATGCCAGCGGCTTCGAGTCGACATGAACCATCATGCCCACCCCTCGGTAGGCCACCGCACCGTTTCGTGTGGCGGTGTTCCAAGCGTCCTCAGAGTGTGAACGCAAGACCCAACCGGGAAACTTGGTATCTGTGCTAGCAAGTTCCTCAACTTGCCAAGGTATTTTGGAGCAACTATGCGCTCCATTCATGTAGAAGTTGAAGTAGAACAGGGCTAACCACATTTCCACTTCTAGAAGCGATCATTCCTTAAGGCTGCGAGCTTCCAATCCGTAAGACTACGTATTGAAACACCTATGGCCACTGGTTGTACGATACGGTGTGTGCGGCATGTTCTCCAGGCGGGTAGTTTCGGCGTGAGCTGGATGCGGGCATTTGTCCCTGTCTTGCTTTCCGGGGCTATCCTCGCATCGGTGAGTAGTTGCGGCAGTGGCTCGGGCACAGATCCCGGGCCGGATGAAAGCTCGAGTACCGCCCCGGAACCGGACGGAACTCAGCAACTGTTTACGGTGGACCAGGCCGGAGGAACGGTGCAGTACAGGTCCCCGGTTCAGGACGTAACAGTGACCCTGATCATTCCTCCCGGGGCACTCGACGGCAGCACCGTCATCACGATAGAACATTCGCAGGACTTCCGTGAGGCTCCGGGCCTCCTAGTGGGCGCCGTCTTCGATTTCGGCCCCGATGGCCTGGTGTTTAACATTCCAGCCGAGCTTGGCATCACCTACAGCGCTACATTGATCGGCGATCTCCCAGAAGAAGATCTCCGTATTCACAAGGCGAACGGCTCCAACTGGACGCCGATTCTCGGCTCGGTAGACACAGTGAACGAGATCGTCAGTACGGTGCTCGACACATTCAGCACTTATGGCCTTAAGACGATTCCTGCGGGTGGCGTCGTCAGCGGCAACCCCAATGCCTCACTGGCCTGGCTTCAAACCAATGTCTTTGGCGGCGTTTGTAGTCAGTGCCATACCGGAGCTGCGGCCCCGATGGGCCTGGATTGGAGTTTGGCGTCAGCCACCTGTGCTAACGTGGGGCGAGCGAGCGGCGAGATGCCCGCATTGTTGGAGATCGACTCGGGTAGTCCCGCCGCGAGCTACGTCATCTGGAAAGTCCAGGGTATGGGATCGAACGGCGAAGCCATCCTCGGCGCCCAGATGCCGCTTTCCAACCCGCCGCTAACGGCGAATACGGTCCAGAACATGTGGGACTGGATCGCCGATGGTACTCCCGGCTGTGAACCGCCGGCCGCAGGTGGCAGCGATCCCGGTGTTGGCGGCAATCCGGATACATGGGCGGCGATCCAGGCTGACATTCTCGAGGTGCGTTGCGTGCTCTGTCACAATAACTCGCCCAGTGCGCCAATGGGCCTGTCCTGGGAGACGGATCAGTACGACTCGGTCGTCACCAGCGGCCGGATGAGCGGCGAGATGCCCAGCATGAAGATCATCGAGCCGGGTAACAGTGCGGCCAGTTACATGTTCTGGAAAATCAACGGCCAGGGACCCAACGGTGAGGCCATCGTGGGCTCACGCATGCCGGCCTCAGGGCCGCCGTACCTGACGCAGGCGGAAATCGGCCGAATCGGCGCGTGGGTCGATGCCGGTGCTGGCGGCGACCCTAGCGGCGGGTCCGGGACATCCCCGTCCGAGATTATTCCTACATGGTACGGCGTGCAGGCCAACATCCTGGGCCAGTTCTGCACTCTGTGTCACAGCGGCACCAACCCGCCGATGGGCCTATCCTGGGAAGTGGACCAGTATGGAGCGATCGTCGGCAACGGGCGTATGAGTTCGGAGAGGCCTGCAATGGCCATCGTAGCGCCGGGCGATCCCGGCGCCAGCTACATGTTCTGGAAAGTCAGCGGCCAGGGGCCCAACGGCGAAGCGATCAATGGCGTACCCATGCCCGCCACCGGCATTCCTCTCGATCCGGCGCTAATTGACGTAATAGAACGATGGATCCTCGACGGCGCGCCGCTGGGCGATCCCACCGACGCGGATTCCGGCGGTTCCAGTGGTCCGTCCTTTCCAGTCGGTTCCTGGATGCACGTGTGGAGCGAATCACTGCAGATCTGTACGATCTGTCACAGTCGCACACCATCCAGTCCGCGTTGCGGAGTCGATTTAGACTGCCCTCCGAAAGGCGTCGTGCTTACCGCCGACAACTACTTCGATGTGGTGGACGGCGAGATAGTCGAGCCATTTGATCTGGACCGCAGCGACCTATGGGAACGAGTCACCGAAGATGATCCCGACAAACGTATGCCGTTTGGTTTGGATCCTCTGTCCAGTTCGCAACTGAGTATCATTCGTGACTGGATCATGGACGGCGCACCGTTCTGCCCGGACAATCAAGTTTGCCCATAAGACCGGGCCCACCCTGACCAGGACGCGAACAGCTGTGGGATCGCGACCAGGCGGTCGCTCCCACACGCGTGGCGGTCGCTGCTACGCGGCGGGCAGGAGGGCGGCGGTGACTCTGTCAGCGGTCAGCGGCAGGTCTCGTAACCGCGCGCCGGTGGCATCCGCTACCGCATTGGCGATTGCCGCCGCGGTCGGACCCTGAGCGGCTTCGCCGACGCCGAGCGCCGGTAGTTCAGGGCGATCGATCAAAGTCACCTGAATCTCCGGAACTTCGTCGAAGCGGATGATCGGGTAGCTTGCCCAGTCAATGCTTTGAATCTCCGACGCCGAATTCTTAACCGCCTCTTTCAACGTCCAACTCGTCGCCTGAATGATTCCGCCTTCGACCTGGTTTCTGGCGCCGTCCGGGCTGATGATCAGGCCGGCGTCCATTGTGGCGTAGGCGTTGCGCACGCGAATCGCACCGGATTCCCGATCGATAACGATATCCACGACCATCGCCAGGTAGGCGGCCAGGTTCTTGTACTGAGCGAATGCGATGCCCCGTCCTAAAGTTTGAGCAGAATTCTCGCTTGGACGCTCTCCGGCGAGTTCACGCACCGCCTCGATCACCGCCGCTGCACGCGGATCGGTCAGGTGCCGCAGTCGATACTCGAACGGGTCACTGCCGGTCTCGCGCGCTAACTCGTCCATGAAGGACTCGATCGCAAAGACGTTACCGTAGGCTCCCAGGCCGCGAAGCGCGGAAACTCGGAGCGGCCTCTCTGTCACGTAGTGTTCGACGACTTGCTGCTCCGGATAGGCGTATAAAGCCACGGCGTTGCGGTCGGCGCCACCGGCCGGTTGCGGAATGTTCCTGCCGGTAAACTCATCGAGCGGCTGGTCCTTCTCGAGTGCTGCGAGCAGGCTGCCGGCTGTGTCGCCGCCGTAGTACGGTCGCGTCGAGTGGCTCGGGCTCCATACATCGAAGAGCCAGCGCTGTATGTTGCCAGCCGCATCGGTTGCCGCCGAAATCTGCATACTCATCGCCGGTCCGAACGGTTCACGGCGAAACTCGTCATGACGAGACCACTGCAGCCTGATTGGTCTGTTCGGTACCGCCATGGCGATCAGAGCCGCGTCGCAGGCCGCATCGTCTGCGCCGTTGTGGCCGTAACAGCCGGAGGCCTGGTGATGTATACACTGCACCTGTCGCTCGGGAAGCCCCACCACGCGAGCCAACGCCTGCCGCAGTGGAAACATGCCTTGCCCGTGACTCCATACTGTTAGTAGAGCGCCG
>Ga0255048_10002883_pt1 | contig 10695 bp, 6 predicted proteins | sample JV7_2_2_MG_FD_183619 | JGI IMG/M metagenome (GOLD analysis project Ga0255048, IMG submission 183619) | Seawater microbial communities from Jervis Inlet, British Columbia, Canada - JV7_2_2 | ecosystem: Environmental > Aquatic > Marine > Inlet | place: Canada: British Columbia | collected 2016-10-06
CGAGTGTGGTTTTCGACAAGTTCATAATAATCCCCCTGTGATGCCCCAATACTAACGATGCCCGGACGGCCCGGTCATGCTTCCATCGTGCGCTAGCCGGAGGGCAAAAAAAACCGGCCACGCGAGGCGTGAGCCGGTTTCTCCGGGTTGCTGGTTTCGTGCGTGACTACGGGTAGATGCTCGGGAGCCGATCCGCGCGATAGATCGACCAGTTCGAGTCATCGGCCTGGAGACGCATCTCCCAGACCTTCTCCGCCGGCTGATCGTGCGTCACTTCGATCAGACTGGCCCAACGCTGCGTGCCCATTCCCGGCGGGGCGTTCTGACCGGCGGCGTTGGTTTCCCGGCCGCCGACGTTGATCAGGATATTGTCGGTTTGTGGATGCCAGTCGACATCGCCGAGATACCGTCCATAGAAAGGCTCGTCATCCGGGCCGTACACCCAGGGCTGCGACACTTCCATCGTCTCCTCGTCGACCGCGTACTCGACGGCGCGACTATAGCTGTCTTCAAGTGACATTCTTTCGTCAGGTGGGCTTGAGCGCGCGACGCCGTTGTCGAACAACAGGTAGGTGCCGTTCTCGGTGTGGGAGATCGCGTGATGCTTATAAGACCACTCGACATCGCCTACGGGTGTCAAAACTTTGTCGCTCCAAGGCGCGTCCCAGTTGTCGGGGTTGCCAAGTATCCAGACGAGTTCGCCGGTGTCCATGCTGATTTTGACCACGGCGTCCTGATAGGGCATCGACATCACGAAAGAGTTGTCTTCTTCTTCGTAGATGATCGCATTGCCGTGGGTCCAGTCGTAGACGATGCCGTCGAGGACACCGTCGTAGTGGTTGGCCCAGAAGTCCTCTCGCCGGGAGTTGTAGCCCAGGCGGTACGGATCGATGATGTCGTGCAGTTTCCATTCGCGCAGTACGTCGCCGGCGCGTGTCATTTCGATGATGACATCGCCGATGACATTCGCCTGCTGCGTTTGCCCGTCGAGCTCATAATTCGCGGGCCAGTCGTCGATCACGCGATTCTCCGAGCTCATCAGCAGGAAATTACCGTTCGGTAGTTCGACGTAGTCATGATGGAAGGAGTCGGTCGCGACCGGAATGCTGCCGTCGTGAACCTCTTTCACGGTGCCGGAGAACTGCCACTGGTTGACGACGTTGCCAAGCATATCGATCTCGAGCATGCCGTCCGTGCCGGGCCAGACTTCGTAGGCGAAATTGCCGTTCGAAAGCCGGCGGATGTCGTGAACACGATGCACGCCGGGCAGGTAGTACCAGATGATTTCACCGGCATCGTCGACGATGATCGCCGGCGAAAAGTTAGCGGGTTCCGAGGCGCCGGTCGGTCCCCAACGACCGTTGACGTTAAACACCGTGACGCCGGGCTCCATTGCATCGGGGTTATGAACGGTGACGACGGGTGTTGGAAATGCGTCCGGCAGCGGTGGTGTCTCGAACGTTAATCCTTCGGAGAGCGTTTCGTTGCCGTCGGCGTCCTGTAAGGAGGCGGTTATCGTATGCACGCGGCCCGCGCGCAGCCCGATCACCGGCACCTGATGCTGTGTCACCATCTGATCATCAGGCGTCACGCTCCAGCTCCGATCGCCGTCGTTAATATTGAGGGTCAGTTCGGCAGGTTCGTCGGTCATCAGACTCAAGATGGCCGCGAGAGGTACAGTCGGATTCGGGTTCCCGATCAGGCTGACATTGCTGAGTACCGGACCGGCCATGTCAGCAGCGGGGGGCGTCGCATCGCCGCTATTGTCGGGCGCGGTATCGCAGCCGACGAGCAGTAAGGACGAGATCGCTGCTGCGGTGAAGAGAGAATAAATGTTGCGTGTCATGATCGAGCTCCTGAGAGGCAAGATTAAAGTGAAGCGGCGCCCTCTTAACTGGGTCTGACAGGCGTCCGCGACGGAGGCTACGGCCGGTGCGCCGGGCGTCCGGCGACTACCCTGTGGGTCGCGCGAGAGACTCTGTTAGTATCTTTTTTGCTTAGAATTATCGTTATTTCTTTATTCTAGGCTTCGTTATCGAATGCTTGCAACTGTGGGCTGCCGATAGGCAAGTCGTCAGTGAGGTCCGACTGGGGCGATAAAAAGGAAGAAAAATGCTTCTAAAGATCAACAATACAGCGCGTTTACTGGGATTCTGCCTCGCGATCTTCGCAATGGTGGCGGTACAGGCTCAAGACGGCGACGCCAGCATCATGCTCGTGAACGGGCGTATACATACGCTGGATGCGGATAACTCGGTCGTCAGTAGCGTGCTGATCGATCGTGGCCGGATCGTCGCCGTCGGCGACGACCTGGAAGCGCCGGCCGGTGTCGAGGTCGTCGATCTCGGGGGCCGCACCGCGGTCCCGGGACTCATCGACTCGCACATGCATTTCATTCGGGCCGGGCTACGTCCCGGCTACGATATGCGTAGCATCGAGTCGGCCCGCTCGATCGATGAATTGCAGGCGGCGGTCACTGCTAGAGCTGCCGAGATTCCCGACGGGGAGTTTGTCACTGGCGTCGGCGGTTGGAGTCCGGTGCAATTTCGGGAAAGTCGTTTTCCGACTTTGGCCGAGCTCGATGAGGCCTCACCCGACAACCCGGTCTATATTCACCTGCGTGCCAATGGACCGGCGGTCACGAATTCCGCGGGTCGGCCGTTCTTCGAAGTCGCCGGGATTGACGTCGGGGACGACGGCATGATTCCCGCAGGTGGCATGGGGGCTGCACCCGGCAACGCCGTGGAGGCTTACGATTTGCTTAAGGCTACCCGAACGGAAGGAGACAAGCGGCGCAGCACGCGCGAGCTGATGGGTTATGCCAATAGCCTTGGGCTAACGACGATTATCGACGCCGCCGGTACGAATCGGCCTGGCGCGCAGTTATTGATACCGTCGGAGGACTACGAGCCCATCCTGGAGGTGTGGCGCCGAAATGAGATGACGGTGCGCGTCCGGCCCATGTTTATGAGTTGGGATCTCGAAGTGGGTGACGGCAGCGGGCCTTCCGAGCTCGAGGAACGGCTTCGGAATTCCTTCATGGGACACGGCGATGACATGTTTAAGGTCGCGGGCGTCGGTGAGCACACGGTCAACGATTCCAGAAGTCCCGCTTTCTATGCCGCGACTGAGCTCGCCGCTCGCGAGCGCTGGCTCCTGCAGGAACACTCGGGTACGACCGAGGAAAACTACTATCACATTCAGGCTTTCGAGGCCGCCAATGAGATCGCGCCGATCGCGGATCTGCACTGGTCGTTAACGCATGTCCACGAGATCGACTCCGAGATCCTCGATCGCCTGATGGCGATTGGCGCGGGCGTCACGGTTCAGAATCAGCGCTTCTACAGCCTGGACGCGGAGCGTGCCGGGCCGCCGTTCCGGCTGATCGTGCGTAGTGGTATCCCGGTCGGCGGCGGTACGGATGCCACGGTCGGTCATCCGTTGAATCCCTGGTACTCGATCTACTACATGGTGTCGGGTAAGAACGTTGTTGGCGATCCGATTAACGCCGAGCACACAATCACGCGGATGGAAGCCCTCAGGCTCTACACGATCGGCAGCGCCTGGTTTTCGCATGATGCCGACGAGCTGGGTTCTCTCGAAGTCGGTAAGTACGGCGATATCATCGTATTGAGCGACGACTACTTCGAGGTGGACGAGATCGATATTCAGAATCTGTCATCCGCATTGACCGTCGTCGGCGGCGAGGTCGTGCACGCGATTGCCGAGTTTCAATAGACGCCTTCAGTGCGTTGTGATGCACATAGATTCGGGACGGGCCTGGTCCTTCTGCTGGGTGGGCTCGCCAGCCTTTACGCCGGCGCCCAGGACACACAGGCGGACGCGAGCTTCGACGCGCTGGCGGCGCGCTTCGTTGACGAGATGCCGGCGTACTCACCCGTTGGCGCGACGCAGTTGGGCGACCATCGCTTCGACTCGGAGCTCGATCAGGTAGACGATGCCGCGCGGGCCGCGCAGTCGGGCTTCTATGAGCGTTATGGAGTTGAGTTGGCCGCGATCGATCGGGACGGACTCAGCCGTGCCAACAAGATCGATGCGGAGCTACTCCGGCATGAAATCGAGACGCAGATCTGGTCGCTCGACGAACTGCAGTCGTGGGCGTGGAATCCGCTGGAGTACACGGAGCTGGCGGGTAGCGCGATCTACGGCCTGCTGGCGCGCGAGTTCGCACCGCTCGAAGAAAGGCTGATCGGCGTCGAGGCGCGGCTCAGGCAGTTACCACGATTTTTCGAGCAGGCGCGCGGGAGCCTGGTGCCGGCGCGGGTGCCGCCCGTTCACGCCGAGACCGCGCTTCAGCAACACGCCGGCCTGATGTCGCTCGTCGACACAATGGTCGTTCCCGTATTAGACGAAGTATCACCCGCTCTCAGGGGTCGACTCGAGAGTGCGATTGCCGTGGCCAGAGACGCGGCCGACGAGCAGCAGGCCTGGCTGGAGAACGAGTTGTTGCCGAGTGCGCAGGCAGAGTTTCGGTTGGGCGCGGAGTTATTCGATCGTAAGCTAGGTCTGACGCTCAATTCTGCCTTGACGCGCTCTGAGATTCGAGCACGGGCCGAGCGCGAATACGTAAGCGTCCGTGAGGCGATGTATGAAGTCGCAAGCGCCGTCTATCAATCCAGGTATCCATATGTCGAATTACCGGATCGGCCCGAAGAGGCCTTGAAGCAGGCCGTGATTCGCGCGGCGCTCGAGGAAGCGTACCAGCGGCTGCCGGATCGAGACGAGTTGGTAACGGCTGCGACGGCGGCGCTGGAGCAGACTACCGCGTTTGTCATCGAGAACGATCTTGTCAGCGTGCCGGACGACCCGATCGAGATCGTCCTGATGCCTGAGTTCCAGCGTGGTGTGGCCGTCGCCTATTGCGACTCACCCGGGCCATTGGATGTCGGGCAGAAAACTTTCTATGCCGTCGCTCCGCTGCCCGAGGACTGGACCGCCGAACAGGATCGTTCGTTTCTGCGCGAATATAATTTGCTGTCTATCGAAGACCTGACCATTCATGAAGCGATGCCGGGGCATTACCTGCAGCTTGCGCACTCGAATCGCTACCCTTCGGTACTCCGAGCCGTGCTTTCTTCCGGTACTTTTATCGAGGGTTGGGCCGTTTACGCCGAGCGTACGATGATCGCTGAGGGGTATCTTGAGGACGACCCGCTGATGCGCCTCATCAATCTGAAGTGGTATCTGCGCACGGTCGTCAACGCGATCATAGATCAGGCGATCCATGTGGATGGGATGACGCGTGATGAGGCGATGAGGCTGATGATCGAAGGCGGGTTCCAGGAAGAGCGGGAAGCGGCCGGGAAATGGACTCGCGCGCAACTGACCTCGACGCAACTCTCGACCTATTTCGTTGGTTACCAGGAGCACATCGACCTGCGGCACGAGGCCGAGGCGCGCAGCCAGGAGGCCTTCTCGCTGAAGAGTTATCACGACGAGGTCCTGTCTTACGGCTCGCCGCCCGGAAAATACGTCCGTGCGCTCGTGCTGAATGAGCCAATCCCCTTGTAGCGGCGGGCGGTTCACGGTGCTTATTGAGAAATCTTAAGAGGCGAAGAATCTACACTGTGTTATATTTTTGAATTCTATCGTTAAATTCCACAGCCCAATTCCATGAAGCTACCGATTGTCTTATTGGCCGTGTTTCTTAGCCTGCCGGCTCTCGCGCACCACAATTACCGCCTGAGATTCGACTATGACACCAGTGCCACGATGACCGGCGTCGTCACGAAGTTCGACTGGAAGAATCCGCACATCGAGATCCTGGTGGATGTCGAGAACGAAGACGGTACCGTCACGAGCTGGGTCATGCCGACTATGGCGCCCGGTATCGCCAACCGTCTCGGTATCACGCCTGAAACTTTACTTCCTGGTGATACACTTTTAGTTACCGGCGCACTCGCGCGCAACGGCTCCAATGAGATGCGCGCTCGCACGATGACCCTCGAAGACGGCACCCATTATGTGCTCTCTCCCGCGGGCTATCGGGATAATGATCAACAGGGCGGCATGGGCGGCGGCGGCATGGGAATGGGTAACTAGCCTCTCAAGTTACGGGGAAACTTCAATGCGTTTTGATATCTTCGCGACCGTTGCGGTCGTTGGGCTGCTTGCGGGGTGCGAGCAGGTGGTCGAACCGACCGCGGAGCCGGAGGCTGCCGAGACTCGGCCGAATATTCTGCTGATCATGGCCGACGATCTGGGTTATACGGATATTGGCTCGTTCGGCGGCGAGATTCGAACGCCGAATCTCGACGCACTGGCGCTCGGCGGCGTACGTCTCACCAACTACCATGTCGCCCAGGCCTGCTCGCAGACGCGCACGATGATTATGAGCGGCACCTACACCGAAGTCGGCGCGGTGGCTGACGGGACTCGCAATCGTCATCTCGCAGGCGACGTCGTTGCACTGCCACAGCTGATGAGCGATGCCGGCTATCACACCTACATGGCCGGAAAGTGGCATGTTGGCAGCGGCGAAGGCCGTCATCCGGCAGCCCGTGGTTTCGAGTCGTCGTTCGCGCTGATGGGCGGCGCAGCCGAGCACTTCCTATTCGGCGAGCAGCGGGAAGGGCGCTACACGGAAAACGGCATCGGCGTCGTGATTCCCGAAGACTTTTATTCCACCGAGGTCTACACCGACAAGATGATCGGTTACCTGGAGGAGAACGAAGGTGACGATGTCCCGTTCTTCGCGTGGTATACGCCGACTGCGCCGCATTGGCCGATACAGGTGCCCGAGGACTATATGCACCGCTACGACGGCGTCTATGATCGGGGTTACGAGGACCTTCTCCGGCGTCGGATCCAACGCGCCGATGAGATGGGCGTACTTCCGCCCGGATATTCGATGCAAGATTACACGCGTAGCGGTCATTGGGATGAACTGACGGAGGAAGAGAAGCAGTTGGAGGCGCGCAAGATGGAGCTTTACGCCGCCATGGTCGAGAATTTCGATTTTCACGTCGGTCGGCTCATCGATTATCTGCGCGACTCCGACCAGTTCGACAATACGATAATTATATTCTCCTCCGACAACGGCGCGGACGTCTCTGTTCGCCAGGTCGGCGATCACATCGACAACAGCCTTGAGAATCTCGGCCGTGCGTCGTCCTACGTCGCGATTAACACCTGGGGTGACGTGCACTCCGCGCCCTTCAAGTGGAACAAGGGCGCCCAGGTCGAGGGCGGAATTCGTGCGCCTGCATTTATTCATCACGCTTCCCTGGCCAACAGAGGTGGTGTCGATAACCGTTTCCTGACCGCGATGGACCTGATGCCGACATTCCTCGAGCTAGCGGGCTCCGAGCACCCGGGTACCGAATACCAGGGCCGCGAAATTGTTCCGGCTCGCGGCAGGTCGTTCGTCGATCTGTTGGACAGTGAAGGCACGATTGAGCACGACGCCGGCAGCGACCCGGTCTGGTACAGCAATGCGCTGTACCGTAACGAATGGAAAATCGTTCGTGTAACCGAAGCACGGGGTGGCCCGGACTGGGAACTCTACGACGTGCGTACCGACCCGAGCGAGACGACCAATCTTGCCGTCGAACATGCCGCGCTTCGGGCGGAGATGATCTCCGAGTGGACGCGCATCGGCCAGGAAGCCGGCGCCCGGGTCGACTTTAACTAACCACTTCGACGTCCCCGTATTTCCAGGCTACAGGACACCGGCGTCGTGGACGATCTCGCCGTCGACGATCGTTAGCACCGACGTCATGTGCCGGATATCCTCATCCGCGACGGCGGCCGGATCGAATACGTCGGCGCTCAACACCACGAGATCCGCGAAGCGGCCGACATCGATACCGCCGAGTGTGTCGTCCTCTTTTGTGAACCAGCCCTGTTCAACTGAGGCGTAATAGCGGACCGCTTCATAACGGCTGACGGTTTCGTCGGCGTTCGTGAGGACGCCGTTCACATTGATACCGGTCACCATGTAATAAATGATGCACCAGGGATTGAGGACGTTGATTCGTGCCCCATCGGAGCCCGCGCCGACTGCGACGGCGTCGCTATTCAAGATCGTGCGCCAGGGAGGGCCGCCGGCGTCGCTGCCGCTGTGATACGGCTGGCCATGAGCCCCGAGACCTAAGCCCATCGATACGGCTCGATCGACCAGTTCCGGCGTGATGTCACTCAGGTGCCCCGGCGTCCAGCGCATGGCGGCGATATCGAAGTCCTCGCTGAGATCTTCCCAGACATCCAAGTGTGCATCGATTTCTTCCGGAGAATGGATGTGCTGGTGATAAGTCCAGCCGCGTTCGGCGATCCTGCGTTGCGCGAGACGCGCCGCGTCGCTGAGCGGCTGCTCATTGAACAGACTACGGCCGACCGACCACTCGCCGATACCGACGATCTTGGCCATGTCCGGTCCGTAGTTCGGCCATTTATTGTCGAGATAGCCCATCAGCTGCGTCAGTTCGGCATCTTCGTCTAATCCGGGGAAATAGATTCGAGTCCGGACCTTGTGCGTCCTCTCGCGGACCATCTCGAGCAGGAAGTCATAGCCATCGGATTGGTCGATGAAGCCGACGCCGGGCACCGTACCCGACATGTCCATGACTGTCGTCAGCCCGACCGACAGCGAGTACGACGCGACGTCCGTCATCTGTCTTTTGCGATCGTCGGTCGTCAGGGATGCGGCGAGCACGTCGTAGGCCTTCGCGGTCTCAGGTCCTCGCGTGATCGAACCGTCGTCCGCAACGACGACGCCGAGGCCGCGCAGGAGTTCGCGCCCGGCCGTGTTGGTCTGCCCCGGACCAGCGCCGCGTTCAGAGAGATAGATCGCATGGTTCGGCGCGGCGTCATCGAGTTCGCCACGGGTCGGAAAACGGTCTTCGGTCCACTGACTGCGACGTATGCCGCCGATGGTTGTAATCAGCTCGCCGGCAGGTACTTCGGTGGCTCGCGCTTCAATAGCGCCGAGTGCAGCCGCTATTGTGAACGTCGTCTCCAGAGATCGAGTGTCATAGCCGGGACGATTCGCGATACGTACATAGTGGATGTGATTGTCGATCAGGCCGGGAATTACGACCCGACCCTGAAGGTCGATCGTATCGACGCAGGCGTCGTCGTCGAGCGTCGGATCCATCGCCGCAACGCGGCCGTTCTTGATCAGTACCGAGGAGGCGGCCGAGTCGGCCTCGTTCATCTGGTAGATCTGACCGTTGACGAGCGCCAGGTCGCGCGTTACGCCGCAGTCTTGTGCCGTAGCCGGTGAAGCGCCGAGTCCGGTCAATAATCCGATGCCCAACATCGGCACGCAGACTCGAAAACCTGTCGATTGATCACTCATCGTCATTTCCTTTATGTTCGAAGTGCCGTCACGGCCCCGGGTAGTGGTCGCACCATCCGTCCTCGGCATGGTAGGCTTTGGCTCCGGTTCCAAGCGCCGAGTTAACTAACTTAGAAGACGCGTCGGCCGGTTTCTTATTGCAGTCAGTCTATCATGGCGAGTCTGTATTAAGGTCGATCGAAAATAAAAGGGGTCATCCATGTCTGTTTCTAGATGCGCTAGCTTGTTCGCGATTATTCTCATCGTTGGAGCGGCTTTTGGTGCGCGCGCTTACGAGGTTTTTCAAGGTCCGACCGAGTTGATCCAATACGATCCGGCGAAAGCGGCATCAGGTTATACGATCTTCAGCCCGTTCCGCGGCCAGAATACCTATCTGATCGACATGCACGGCGAAGTCGTGCACTACTGGCCGTACCCGGACGGATGGAGTATCTCGGGATCCGAAGCCATAGAGAAGCATGCCCGCTTGCTCGAAGACGGGACGCTATTGCGCGGCGTCGTCGACAAAGCCAACCGCGGCGGCATGAGCGGCGCGCGGTACCAACTAGTGGATTGGGATGGCGAAGTGATCTGGGAGCATGGCGACGAGCGCCCCGATGTTTCACCGCATCACGATTTCCGCATGATCTGGAATCCCGAACTCGAAGAACAGACATTGATGTACCTTGCCACGACGTCGATTACGCATGATCAGGCGATAGCGGCCGGCGTCGATCCGGCCGGTCGCGCAGATATCTCGTCGAATCCAGACGGCATTGTAGAAATGGACATGGACGGCAACGTCATCTGGGAGTGGAACATCAGCGATCATACGATTCAGGACGTCGCTCCACAGTTAGGTAACTACGGCGTCGTCGCCGACAACCCGGGCAAGATGGATCCCAACTTCGGCGGTGGGGTCCCAGGCGATTGGATTCATGCCAACAGTTTCGATTACAACGCCGTTCTCGATCAGGTCATCATTAACAATTCCGAGCTCAGCGAGTCCTATGTGATCGATCATGGCGCGACGTTCGTGCCAGGCGATCCGGAGGAGAGTATTGCTCTGGCCGCGAGCGACGCAGGGGACTTCCTCTTTCGCTGGGGTAACCCTTGTGTCTACGATGCCGGGGACTGCCCTTCCTCAACTAATGAAGGCCAAGCCAGCACCAATGGCCATCAGCAGGTCTTCTTCACCCACGACATTCAATGGATTCGCGATCGCGAGGTCGGGCCGGAGATCGGCGACCTGCCGGGTGCCGGGAATTTCCTGATCTTCGACAACGGTGCGCGCCGTTTAGGCCAGACGTTCTCCTCGATCATTGAGTTCAACCCGTACGATGGGCCGATGGAAGATGGCCGTTATATCTCAGAGGTAGATGGCGGCTTTGACGTTC
>Ga0255048_10002884_pt1 | contig 10691 bp, 14 predicted proteins | sample JV7_2_2_MG_FD_183619 | JGI IMG/M metagenome (GOLD analysis project Ga0255048, IMG submission 183619) | Seawater microbial communities from Jervis Inlet, British Columbia, Canada - JV7_2_2 | ecosystem: Environmental > Aquatic > Marine > Inlet | place: Canada: British Columbia | collected 2016-10-06
GCATCAACGCGAACTCGACCACAGCTGATCCCCTCTGTCTGTTCACGCCCTGTTCGCAACTGAGATGACCTTCTGCATCACCGTGTTGAAGAACGACGGCAGCATGTCCGTGGTCGAAGCCCAACTAATGAGCGCCAGGGCAACGACGGCGGCAGCCACCATCACCAGTGCGTATTCAGCCGTAGCCTGACCAGATTGTGATCGAGCGCTGTCGGATCGAATGCTTCGCAACATGTACTTCTCCTTGTTTGACGACATCCGGTCGCCGCGGCGGGAAGTCACCGATCTGTGGTCACAAGCCGAGCCTCGACAGGCCCGATATCAGAGGAGGCACAACCGTGAGTAGAACGAACCCGGGAAGGATCAAGAACGCGAGCGGGAACAGCATCTTGACAGGGAGCTTGGCGAGACGTTCCCTCGAGGCGGAAGCCTCCGCCCTCCTCCGGTCCAGAGCCACCGCGTTGAGCGTTCCCGCAAGCGGCATACCCGTTCGCTCTGAGGCCTCAGCGGCATTGAACATGGATCGGATGTCGGTGGTAATGGTCGGTGCTCTCTGTCCTGCACCAACAGAGCGAAGCGCCTGGTTGATCTCGTGAGCAACCGGTCCGCCGACCTGATCCGCGGTCATCGCAGCCGCGTTTCGGAACGTCAGACCGGCGGTGACGCCGAGCCCGACCAACTCAACAGCGAGGACTCCGTCCCTTTCTGTGTCCCGGCCACGGCTGGTAGTGCGTCGGATACGGTCAAGTTGGTAGATGATGACACCGCACCCGGCCACCGCGACACCAAGCAGTGGATGGATCAGAATGGCCAAGCCGACAGCGCTGAAGGCCAGGACCCTACGTGAGGGCATAAACACGCAGCCGACCGCCGCTGAGACGGCTATCGCCAGAACCATCAGTTCGCCCTCGATGCCACTCTGAACACCACAGTGGTTCCGACGGCCTGGAGAGCGATACCGACCATCATCGGCACAACGATGACGGCTCCTCCAGGTTCGGGGATGCCTCGGGCGGCCAAGAGACCGATAGAGACACCGATCGGCACGAGGCCGACGACCACAGCCGAGAGCTTCACCTGTGCCAGTGACACCCTGCGCTGCCTGGCAAGCTCGGTGGCATCGTCTGCGCGTTCTGCGAGCACGGCAAGGGCATGTGCAATGGCGGCACCTGTGTGCTCGGAGAACGAACAGATCGCACGGAATGCCGCTCCATTGACCGGAAGCGCAGGCATCATCGCATCGCCGACGTCGGTCATTGGCTGTCCGAGCGCTGCAAGTCTTCGTGCACGCGTCGGAACTGCAGCCATTCCAGCATCGGTGACCGTTGTGCGGATCGTCGCACCCGCGGCGACACGGCCGGAGAACTGACGAAGCAGATCACCCTCACCGGGTTTGCGATCGGCTCGCTTCTGCCTACTGAGGAAAACGCTCACTGCGCTCGCCGCGAACACCACGACAACGGCCAGGGAGATGGGCAGGAATGAAACGGCCAGCGTCCCAATGACGATCGCGATCGGTACCCGGTAGAGAACTGCTCCTGTGGCGAGCACGACTAGGAGCATCGGTACACCTCGTCGAAACCATCCGGCGTCAGCGTGTGCACCGAGTCAATGCGGCGGCTCGACGCACGGCGAGCCACGAACACGACGACATCAACAGCGGACGCGATCTGCCTCGCCAACGCACTCTCCGGAACACTCTCGGGCGCCATCGATGCGAGCATTGCCAACCGGTCGAGAGCCTCAGCAGGCCCGTTTGCGTGGATCGTCGACATCGAACCCGCATGACCGGTGCTGAGGGCCTGAACCATATCCAGCGCCTCAGGCCCTCTGACCTCCCCCACGACGATGCGGTCGGGCCTGAGCCTGAGGGCGTGGCGGACCAGAGCTCTCATCGTTACCTCACCCGCCCCCTCGACGTTCGCCGGATGCGATTCGAGTCGTATGACGTGCCCCGGGATGTTCAGCTCGGCCGCATCCTCAACGGTGACGATTCGATCGGTCGCACCCACCGACGCGGCCAACGCGTTGAGCACGGTCGTCTTTCCTGCGCCCGTGGCCCCTGCAACGAGAATGTTGTCGCGCTGCTCGACAGCAGTGCTGAGCAACTCTGCGCCTTCCGGGAGAATCGCACCGTGGTCGACAAGTGCCTCGAGGTCGGCAACCGCGGGTGAGAAACGTCTGATCGCGACGACGGGACCGTCGACTGCTGCCGGTGGGATGATCGCATGGAGCCTTGATCCATCGCCGAGACGGGCATCCACAGCCGGTGCCGCCGCATCGATTCGTAGGCCAAGGGGTGTAAGAAGCCGTCGTATGAGGGCAATGAGCTCGTCGGCGGAGCGGAACACAACCTCAGATCGTTGAAGGCTGCCAGAGCGCTCAACCCACACATCATCAAACGAGTTCACAAGCACATCGCTGACGGTGCCATCGGCCACGAGCGGTTCGAGCGGACCGAGCCCAACGAGGGCATCGACGGCAGTGTCGATATCGTGGGGTCCGGCCAGAGGAGCAACACTGGGCTGTAGCCGTGTCGCAGCATGGCGAAGTGCCGACCGCTCCAGTGGCTCGTCAGAAGACACAAGCGATGCAACGAGTCGATCAATCGTTCCCATCTACAGCTCCCAAACCTGGGAGAACGATCTGATCCATCGATCGCGAGACCGCGGTCGGACACCGGCGAGAAGCGCTTTGACGGTCCCAGACCGCGGAATGGGGAGAACGTGGGTGTTGCGGGGTCGACCGCGTGACACGGGGGTTTGCTGATACACCGCAGCGCCCTCGACCCTCGGTGTGAAGGGTGCAGGCAGCAGCGGAAGGAGCGCTACTGCTCCAGTGCTCACGTCCTGTGTTGGAGCACACCTGAGAACGACCTTGGGCCACCTCTCGAGGAGAGCTGTGACCACTTCCTCGGCGTCTTCAGGCGAAACTCCCCCGTTTCGAAGAACCGCAGGGCCAGACCGGGTCGGCTCGAGTTGTTCACGTGTCGGCCCCTTCTCCACGAGCTCTGCGAGGGAGTGCGGGCCACCGTAGTGTGGGCCCTTGGGGTCGAGATCGATGAGGAGAGCTGTACCGGCTGCGGCAATTGCACCGAGGGGGCCGACAACCCCCAACATCAAATCGACGGGTGACCAGAGTGCGAGAACAGCCATGGGTTCCTCCAACAAACGGAGGGGAAGCACCACCAAGGTACGATGTCAGGCCTATCGGTTCAAGGGGTGCGAATTCCGTGCCGATAACCGAGTTGGGGTACCGTACACGCATGACCGAAGCAGCCTTCTTTGACCTCGACAAGACGATCATCGCCGGATCGTCGACACTTGCCTTCGGCAGGCCGCTGTACCGCGCCGGATTCCTGGGAAGGGGTCACCTCCTGCGTTTGGGCATCGGCCATTTCGCGTACATGCTCTTCGGTGCGGACGAAGACGCGCTCGAACGGGCGAGGGATGAGATGCTCGACCTCGTGTCGGGGTGGCACAAGACAGAGATCGACGCAATCGTCTCCCAGACGCTTGATGACGTGATCGAGCCCTTGGTCTTCGCAGAAGCGCTGTTCCTCATCGATGAGCACACACGATCTGGTCGCGAGGTATACGTCGTGTCCGCAAGTCCGGAGGAATTCGTCACGCCGATCGCGAAGATGGTCGGTATCGACAATGTGATCGCAACCAAGATCCGCACTGATGGGCTTGGACGGTACGTACCCGAGCTCGAACGCTACGTCATGGGTCCAGGGAAGGCGGATGCCATCTGCGAGGTGGCAGAGCGGGATGGGATCGACCTCGAAGGATCATACGCCTACACGGACAGCTTCACAGACATGCCCATGCTCGAGGCCGTCGGTAACCCCGTGGCGGTCAATCCCGAAAAGGAACTTCGCGAAGCCGCAGAGGAGAACGAATGGCCGATCCTCGAGTTCCAACGACCGGTCAGCCTCGAACCACGGGTCCAGGCTCCGCCCAAACGTATCTGGATTCCGGTTGCGATCGGCGTCACAGGCTTGATAGTCGCCGTGGTGTTGAGCAAGAAGCGTTCAGCGTCCTAGTACCCGCTACGACCGATCCTCGACGTGTTTCTTGGTGGCGATTCCCTCGGCCCTGGCTGTTTCGATCTTGTCCGTCGTGAGCTGAGGAGCAGCCCACAGGAACACGAGGAACAGTGCACCTGCACTGACGAAGTAGGGCAAGCGCAGAGCCATCACTCTATCCGTGCCGACCGCCTCCGCTCCGTTGACGAGCAGCCCACCGATCGCAAGACCGATCGGCATCATGCCCCACCCAAAGAACCGGTAGACCGAGTTGACACGGCCGAGCAGGTGATCCGGGATGATCGTCTGGCGCAAAGACACCGTGATCACGTTCCACAGCACGCCTGCGAGTGCGGACACGAAGAACATCACCGACACCAATACCCAGTTGCTTGCGACCCCTACGACGAACAGCGTGGCCGGCATCAACAGCAGCGTCAGGAAGAGCGACGTACCGCCGCCGAGCTTCTGAGAGATCTTCGGCGCCGCCACGGAGCCGATCACGCCACCCGCTGCGCCGGCCATCATCAGGACAGCGAAGGTTGTCGTTGTTGCGTCCAACACTTCCTGGGCAAAGAGCACGATCGTCGCAGCACCGAGAGACCACAGCCCATTCAGAAGCCCGAGGATGATCGCCATCGGTCGAAGCAGAGGGTGCGCCCAGAGCCATTTGACGCCTTCCTTGATCTCATCCCAGAATCTCGGCCGCTCACCCTCGCCCTCTTGATCTGGATGATCAGCTTTGAAGGCGCCGCTCAGGGCGAAAATGAGCGCCGCAGCGACGGCAAACGTGCCTGCGTCGAAGAGGAACGGCACAGCAAAGGCAATCCCGACAAGGAGGCTTCCGAGCGGTGGCCCCACGAACTGGTTCATCACCATTTCGGCGCCCCAGAGCCGGCCGTTCGCCTTCTCGAGCGCCTCGGGCTCAACGATCGCCGGAAGGATCGTTTGCGCGGCGTTGTCGTAGAGCACCTCAGCAATCCCGAACAGCAGCGCGGATGCGAGCAGGGTCAGGTAGACCACCGTATTCGGATCTCCAATGGCTCCCCCGGCGACATCTCCGGGCGAAGGAAGCGCATCTTGGTTCAAGAACACGACCGCCGCCACGCCGAGCGTGAGAGCGGCGCGAAACACAGAGGTAGCCGTCATGATCTTCCGGCGGTCGACGCGGTCGGTGATCACGCCTGCGGGGAGCGTGAATACCAACCAGGGAATGCGCTGGGCGATGGCGATAAGGGCAATGAGCAGAGCATTCCTCGTCACGGCAGACGCGAGCCATGGGTACGCTATCTGCGCCACGCCGTCACCGAGGTTCGATGTGACGCTTGCGGTCCAGAGCTTCCAGTAGTTCGCTCCAAGCCGGGTCTTCTTCTTGACCCTCTCGTCGCTCGACTCTGCGATATCAGTCATCGAGTTTCTCATCATCCGCGAAAGCAGGGTGGTCTGTTGGATACACACCGGCGAGGAAACCGAACACGGCGTCACCGCTTCGCGGCAACGAGATGAACTCCTCGGCGAGCTCCATGATGCGTTCAGAGAACTCGGCCGCTCGATCCATCGGTATGCGAGCCACACGTGACGTGAACATCGGAAGCGGTTCACCCTCGACCTTCTGCATCCCACGAAGAGCATCGTTGATGAACCACATCGGATCATCCGGCTTCGGCGCTTTCTCAAAGACGATCGTCCTGCCGGTACGGCCGTAGTACTTCTCTGTCATGGCGCGAACCTTGTTGGTGCGCACGACCCGGATCATGCCGGTGTCCTCGAGCACCTTGGCGTGGTAACCGACGGTCCCCTTCGGTTTCTCGAGCGTTTCGGCAAGTTGGGTGACTGTCGCCGCGCGCTCTAGGAGGAGATTCAAGATGTGCATGCGCGTGTCGTCGGCGACTGCCTTGAGCTGTGCGTTTGTCGACGCGACGACCACATCTTGGATCTCGTAGTCGAGCTCATGGTGTTGTGCGTCTGGTTGTTCATCCTGGTGAGCGGCCATTCGCCTTATGGTCGGGGAATCCCGACCATTTGTCAAGTAGCGAACTCTGGGCCAGAAGTGCACAAAAACCACAACTGGAACCCTGGGTTCGCGTGCTAGTCGGTGGGGGGTGGGGATTCGGGGGTGTCGGGAGCGAACGTCCACCAAACAAGAGCGGCAAGAGCGGCCAGGGCCGTGATCATGCCACCGATCAGCCACCACGTGGAACTGTCGAGGCTTCGCCCGACACCCGGCGCCGGCTCGCCGGCCACGACCAGCGGGTCGACGCCGATGTCGGTGAGGGTCACGGCCTCGGACCTATGCGCCTCCCCTTCTGCTTCCAACCCGTCGAACACCAAGGACCAATCCTCAGCCGTAGGAAAGGTGACCCGTCCACCCCAAGTGTCGGTATCCAGGGCCACGAGAGCAGTTGGCGGCAGCTCCTCGAAGGACGAGAACGGACGCACGAGCACTGCCTCGAAGGTCCGATCCACCGTTACGGTGATCTCAACCGTCAGACCGGCTTCGTCGCTCACAGCCTTTCCCTCGACAGCACCGAACGGCGAAACGAGGACGACCATTGTCATGACGGCAAGCAGATGCTCCACAAGCGCCAGCGTAGAGCAGCGGCCTACGCAGGCACGGTTCTTGCTGTGCGCGCCACCTCACTACGCTCCCACCGTCACGGCAGGGAAAGACAATGACCACCAAACGCACGCTCCTCGACAAGGTGTGGGAACAGCATGTCGTCCACGCGGGCACGGACGAGCCAGATCTGCTGTACATCGATCTGCATCTCATCCATGAAGTCACTTCCCCCCAAGCGTTCGAGGCACTCAGCCTCTCCGAAAGGCCGGTGCGGCGTCCCGAGCTGACACTTGCCACCATCGACCACGCGGTTCCGACCACGCCGCGGGACCAGGGAATCTACGATCCCATGTCTGTGAAGCAGATCGCAACCCTCGAGAAGAACGCCGCGGACAATGACATCACGCTCTTCGGTCTCAACGATGTTCGACAAGGCGTTGTACATGTGATCGGACCAGAGCAAGGAGTGACACAGCCGGGAATGACCATCGTCTGTGGCGACTCGCACACTGCCACCCATGGTGCGTTCGGTGCGCTTGCCTTTGGGATTGGGACCTCGGAGGTCGAGCACGTGCTCGCCACCCAGACACTCCAACAAAGGAGACCGAAATCCATGGCCGTGACCATTCGTGGCGACCTGCCGTACGGCGTCACAGCCAAGGACATCATCCTTGCGATCATCGCAAGGATCGGGACCGCAGGAGCAACAGGACATGTCATCGAGTACCGCGGTTCGGCCATCGAGCGACTCTCGATGGAGGGTCGGATGACGATCTGCAACATGTCGATCGAGGCAGGTGCTCGCGCAGGCATAATCGCTCCCGACCAGATCACCATCGACTATCTCCGAGGTCGTCCGATGGCCCCTGCCGGCGCCGACTGGGAGGATGCTGTGGCTGCTTGGCGTGACCTCACCACGGATGAAGGAGCAGCGTTCGATGCCGAGGTGATGATCGAAGCGTCGGGTTTGGAGCCATATGTGTCATGGGGCACGAACCCCGGCCAGACCCTTCCGGTCTCTGCGGAACTGCCCGCCCCGGACGACTGTGACGACCCTATCGACAAGGACACGGTCGCACGGGCGCTCAACTACATGCAGCTCGAGCCGGGTACGCCGATCACAGACATCCACATAGACAGGGTCTTCATCGGCTCGTGCACCAATGGCCGTATCGAGGATCTCCGGGCGGCTGCCCGCGTGCTCAGAGGTAGACGAGTCTCGGACTCGGTGACCGGCATCGTCGTGCCAGGCTCCGGTCTCGTGAAGCTCCAGGCTGAGGACGAGGGTATCGATCAGGTCTTCCTGGACGCAGGTCTCGAGTGGCGTGAACCAGGATGTTCGATGTGCCTCGCGATGAATCCGGACGTGCTGCTCCCCGGTGAGCGGTGCGCATCGACCTCGAACCGCAACTTCGAGGGCCGCCAGGGTCGTGGAGGACTAACGCACCTCGTGTCCCCGGAGATGGCCGCAGCGGCAGCGATCCATGGTCACTTCTTCGACGTCAGGGAGATGGCGTGGTGAAACCGGTGGGCAGGATCGTCGGTCGGGCGGCTCCGCTGCCACGCGCCAATGTCGACACCGACCAGATCATCCCGAAGCAGTTCCTCAAGAGGGTCGAACGGTCAGGATTCGGGGAGTACCTGTTCTACGACTGGGGAGCCGACCACGAGGGCGAGCCTGACCCAGGTTTTGTCCTCAACAAGCCTGCCTATGGGAACTCCGTCATACTTGTGACGGGCCCGAACTTCGGATCCGGTTCCTCGAGAGAGCACGCGCCCTGGTCGCTGCAGGACTGGGGCTTTGAGGCGGTCGTCGCGCCATCGTTCGCAGACATCTTCTACAACAACTGCACCAAGGTCGGCCTCCTGCCGATCGTGCTCCCCGCCGATGAGATTGCATCCTTGACCGAAATAGCACGGGATCCGACCAACGAGGTCACCGTCGATCTGGAGAGCCAGATGGTGACAGCTTCGGGCTTCACTGCATCGTTCGATATCGATGCGTTCACCAAGCACTGCCTATTGAACGGTCTCGATGAGATCGCCCTGACCCTTTCTCATGCCGACGAGATCGACGAGTACGAAGGGGAGCGATCGACCCACAAACCTACTGTGTCGTCGTAGCGGCTCGTTTTCTCGGTTTACGGCTCACGGTTTACGGTTTACCGTTCGCACTATGAGCGAGCACACGCGCCAGGAACAAGCCGAAGCCATCATCGAGCTGAAGGCTCGAAAGATGGCCTCAAAGATGCTTGGTCGCCAGGCAACAACGCGCGACGACTTCGCCGAAGCACTCACCGTTGAACGGATCGACCTGATCGCACAGATTCCCAACGATCATGCGCTCATGGCGCTCGGTCGCAACATCGCCGGACCAAAGAACGGCCTGTATGTGCTCGTTCACTCCGATGGCTACACCGTGTACCAACAGCACAACGGTGAACCGCACGAGATGTTCCATGGCCTCGACTTCGACGCCGCAAGGGATGCAGCCATTGACTGTCTCGTGATGCTGAACGGGATCCCGTTCAAGATCGGCTAGGAAGCATCGTCCTCCCCGAAGGGGGCAACCTATCGGCCCAGAAACACCTTGTTGCCGACGGTCACTTCAAGCGGTGTCGATGTGTGGTCTGCGGCGACGATGAACCCGCGGCGGCCGTCGTGGAGATCGGCCATGGCATCTTCGATGTCGGCGATCGGCGCAACCTCATCGAGACCGAGCATGAAACTCGTGAACTCAGCGCAAGGTGCGGCGACGCGTGGCCTTTCAAGCAGCAGCTCGCCGTCAGACGTCTGCACGACGAGGCCTTCGCCAAGACCGTTGAGCCGGACGGCGTCTCCCTCAACGATGATGTTCTCGCCGGCAACACCGATCGGCGCATTGCCGAATCGGTCTGCCATCGCCTTGTAGTGGCCGGTGAACCCGATCGACAGCGGCCTCCGGCCGCCACCTCGATGGGATGGATGCGCCCTGTTGTGGGCGTCCACCACCCATGTGCCTTCGTGCCATCCGAGCATGCCCCATGCATCGACGGAAGCGCGCTCCACGGGCAGTATCTCATCAGGCAGATAGCAGGTCCCTTTGACCTTGATCGGGATACGCTGAATCTGGATCCTGACGATCTCGCCGACGATCTCACCCTTGTGCATCAATCCGTTCCTCCATGACCTGGTTGAGAATATCCGGCCTGTCCGTGACAATCCCATCCACACCGAGGTCGAGGAACTTCTCCATCTCGTAGCGATCGTTCACGGTCCACAGATGGATCTGTTTTCCTGCTCGATGCACCGCGTCGATGAGCCTTCCATCCACAGCAAAACCCCTTGCCTTGTATGGCAACTGATAGGCATCACTCCTCGCCGGAATACCCAGCCCGAGGCGCGAAGCCGCGTACATCGCGATCGAGTCCCTTGGGCCGGCTGAGGTGGCCACTCTTCCCTTGGTGATCCTCCGGAACCGTGCGATTCGTTTGTCCGAGAACGACCCGATCAACACGGTGTCCTCCGTACCCGACTTCCTGATGACCTCCGCAACGGCCCACTCGCTCGCCTCGCCCTTCAGATCGATGTTCAGACATCTGTCCGGATACCGAGCAAAGGTGTGGTCGAGCCGCGCGATTCCGATGCCGGCGCCGCGCAGCGGATAGCCCTCTCCATCGGGGCTGAACTTGTAGGCGGCATCGAGATGCTGCAGATCCTCCCACCGCCAATCCGCCACATTCCCCACACCGTTCGTGCACCGCTCGAGCGTACGGTCATGGAACACCACGACGACACCATCCGCGGTCACCTGGACGTCGGTCTCGATGTACCGATACCCATACTCCTCAACGGCGTGGTCGAAGGCGTGCCATGTGTTCTCAGGCCACAGTGTCCTGCTGCCGCGGTGGGCGATTCGGATCGGGTGCTCGTGGTCGAAGTAGTGTCGGATGGCCATGGTGGAGAGACTAGAGAGCCTTGCCCCTCTTGATGACCTGGGCTACCAGATCTCCATCCGGCCTATAGGCCAGGTGCTCATACGAGGGCGCATCGAGGATGATCAGGTCCGCAAGCATGCCTGGAACGACGAGACCGCGATCAACCAACCCGAGGGCCAGCGCA
>Ga0255048_10002888_pt1 | contig 10675 bp, 16 predicted proteins | sample JV7_2_2_MG_FD_183619 | JGI IMG/M metagenome (GOLD analysis project Ga0255048, IMG submission 183619) | Seawater microbial communities from Jervis Inlet, British Columbia, Canada - JV7_2_2 | ecosystem: Environmental > Aquatic > Marine > Inlet | place: Canada: British Columbia | collected 2016-10-06
CTGACCTCGCTGTCGCGCACGGCGCACCAGCGACACTGGCGGCCCAAGACGGCGGCCAGTACTGCCTTGCTGCTCAAGACCCGCGCCCCGGGGGGGTTCCGCAGCAGGGAGCGACCGGCCGACCCCCGGGGGGTCGCAGCAGGCGGCAGTGCTGGCACATGGCCAGTGCCAGCCACTCGTGCAGCACCCACTCATGCGTGTGGTAGTGGTCGCCGGCACTACTGCTAGATGCAGCGACTCCCGGTACGTTATCTCGCCTCATCTACCGCTCCTCGTGCGCGTTCCCACGATCGCTCACCCCTTTTCTGAATTTCAGAGTGAGGGTGTGTCAGCCTCGACCACGGCAGCTCTCCGCTCCACCTGTCCAGCATTCGGTCGTAGTCAATCCCCGCGGCCTTGGCGACGCGCCTAGTGACTGCCCACCGCAGTCCTGGGGGGCCGTCCACCCAGAGCCTAGCCCTGGCCTCTAGGTAGGGGACCAGGTCTCCGCGGCCCATGTGCTTCACAACATCCGCCTCCGTCGTGTGCCTGTCCAGCATGATCCTGCTCCACCATGGATCACTCCTGGACATTCGGCGTCTCCACTCGTGCAGCTCTGCCAGCCCCTCTATCGCTCCCCCGATCCCCTCCCTCTGCCACGGAGTAAGGGGCTGGGGAGAGAGTCCGGTGACCTTGACATCACACGCGTTGTGGTGACGGAATCCTGACTCGGACAAGATCCTGAGTATCTCGACCACGTGGGTCCTGTCCGCCGTGGTCTCGGTAGGCAGCCCCGCGATCAAAAATACCCGCACACTCTGGTACCCCTCCGTCGCTGCGCGTGACAGCCCTGACCGCAGCCGGTGATCGGTGATCGCCTTTCCGGTCAGCTTGCGCAACCGTTCTGTGAATCCCTCCACCCCAAACCGGATCTTCATTCGCCCGGAGGACCGAGTCTGGTTTTGTGACCTCACATACGGAGTCACCCGGGTCGACCTCCACCTGGGCGTGTAGAGGCCGTCGGCCATGAGGTCCGCGAAGTAACTCACGCCGTCCGTGTCAGGCGCAGAGAGCACCAGATCTCCCCCGTGTTCCGCCAGGTGTTCCTCCACCTCCTCGCGCGGGCGCTCGTCATAGCCATATAGCCAGCCAAGCTCGCAGAATCGGCACCCCCCCTTGCACCCCCTACCCACCTCGAGGTACTTCGCCGGCCCGGCCCCGTGCCCTCCCTCGGACTGATAGACCTTCCGCCTGTCGAGGCCGGAAGCGACCTGGAACTCGACGGGGCCGCAACCAAACACGTCCGCCCCAGGAACGGCTTGGACCTCCTCGGGCCCACCAGCTAGGGCGGAGACGAGATCCCCAGCACGATCGTCCGCCTCCCCCACGAACACCACGTCCGCGACGCCGAGGAACGGCTCTGGGTTGAGCACCCCGTGACCCCCGAGGACAAACGGAGGCTCGCCGCTGCGCCTCGCTCTGTCCGGAGAAATGCCGAGAGCGGAGAAGAAGTGCGCCAGCCGGTACGTGTCCCCTGCATATGGCAGGGACAGCAGCCAGGCGTCAGGACGGGTCACGACGCTCTCCGGAGGGTGAGGTATGTAGCGGACGTTTATTCCTCGCTCCCTGACAGAGTCGACAACTACCTTGAGTCCCCACCCTGCGAGCTGATCTCCCTCCTCAGCTAGGTCAGTTGCATATACCAGCCGGACTCCTTCAGTAGGCCACGCGGGATACCACCCGCAACCCCCTGCCTCTCTCGAGGCAGGGGGTTGCGTCGTCATCAGCTCCCTCACGACACGGGACCTGGCTCTCTCTGCGAGTGAGATCAGCTCGGGATCAGGACCAGAATCCCCTATGACCGGGAGGCGCACAGTACCTCCCGGACTGGCTCGACCAAGCCGCCGGCTTTCGTTCCTGCTGCCACTCGCTGGCCCAAGAATCCTGAGTGCCAGTACGGCGGCCGATAAGCCCCGTAGTCGACCTCCCCGCCGACCACCCACGAGGCGGGGAGGTGTCTTTGCGCCTCCCCGCCTCTGATCATGATTTCTGCGGGATCCATGTCGACCCTTTCTACCGACCATTCCTTGATCGCGCCGTAGCCGTGGCGCCGCACTCTGCCAATCGCGTGGACCCGCTTGAGGAGGGAGGCGACCTCCCTCCTGTTGCCGAAACACAACCACGATGCGCTCGGGGTGTTGATCAGTTGGGTCCGCACGTAGCAGGGCTTCGCCGCCCCCGCGCCGGTGGCCCACCCCCGCCTGTACTGGAGCACGTCCTCCCCGTCTCTCCTCCTGACGATCCTAGTCTCCTCCCTCTGGGAGTCGTCAGGCAGGTCCCATGCGCTAGCGATCCAGCACTTGACTCCCGCGTGCTCTACGCTGACCACGGGAATCACAGGATCCTCAATGGAGGAGGCAAGGGACGACCGGCACGGCGGACGGCTCCCCATGTAATTCCGGGCCTTCGCCGCCAAGACAGCATCAAGGTGCAGGTCATGGTCGGCGGCGACGGGGGCCGACAGCTCGGCTGTGACTCGTAGCACCGCGACCACGCCCCTAGGGCGTGTGACCGAGGGTGCTGTCACAGAGTGCCGGCGAGTGCGGCGAGCGCGTCCGCGGCCGTCCCTCCTGCCAACCACTCGATGTATGGCGCGGGGTCGAGGTCGTGCTCGATCCTCACCCGGCCGTGACCTGACCCGCCCTTCCCCCCGAGGACCATGACCTTGTCGAGCCCGTAGGCAATGGCTCCGACCTCCTGTGGTGTCGCGTGTGAGGCAAACTGCAAAACGCTCCTGAGAATCGTCCCCGTGCTGAACGCCTCAAATGTCATGGGCATGGCGGTGACCCCGGTCACCTTCGGGTCTTGGTGCGCCACGTCCACGTGGCGCACCAAGGCGACCTCCTCGATCAGATCCTCCGCTGGTGTCTCACTGTGACCAGTCTCGGCGCAGTCGGGCCACGCGATCCCGACCGTGACATGCCCTGGCAGCATGTAGGTGTAGAGGGCAGCTCCGAGCACGGAAAGGGGCGGGAGCGAGGTCCTCAGGTTCCTGATCCCGTCCGGGTCGATCCGCTTTTCGCTGCCGCTGAGATGCCCCCCGTTCGCCAGCGCGGCATACAGCTTGTCCCACCGCTTGTCCTTGAGGCGGTCGCGGACGCCGGTCCGCTCGAACAGGTCCCGGAAGATCGCCCGCCTCACGACCCCCCGGATCGCGTTTCCGGACACCACCGGGACCTCGGGCATTCCCGGGATATCGACCCTCCTGGTCCTGCGGACCAGCGAAGCGTTGCCGGTCCCACCCCCGAAGGATCCGTGGTGTAGCGGGGACTCGCAAGTGATCTTGATTATATATGCATTCTTCATTTCTTCTTCTCCTCCTTGCTCTCATTGATCGCAGCTCTCAGCTGCTTCATTTCCGTGTACGCGAGCGCACACACGAGCCTATGTCGTGTGCGGATAGATTTCTCGACGGCGGCCTGGGCCTGGCCTACCCCTGCCAGCAGGGATAGAGCTCCACTGGTCGTGGGCGACGTTGGGGTCACGTCCAGCTCCGCCATGAGCCTCGCGACCATGTCGTGCAGCGGCAGTCGCGCGAACCGCGCGACCCTGTGCTGGAGGACCCCGCCCCAAAACGCCTTTCCATCTCGGACCCTCATGCTGGACCCGTAACACAGCATGGCCAGCAGGCTGGCTGCAGTCTTGTCGCTCTCTGGAATCATTTCCTCCTCCTCCTCCTCCTCCCGCCTGGCGTGCCCCTTAGGGGCACACGCGGCGGCGAGTGCCAATAGTCCTGTTCCCCTATGGAGCCTCAACCGAGACTCCATAGCCGCCCACTTCGTGGGTCCGTACGACTCAACCCCCCTCGGGTGGTAATGACCCGATACGATCTCCTTCCGCCTGAAGACCGAGAGAGCCCCGGCGACCAGCACCAGGACCTCCCTCTCGGAGGCTGCGATCCTGATCGGGCCGTCATCCCCGCCGACCACCAGGAGGTGGTCGCTGCAAGGGCCGGAGTGGATCCAGTGGTGACGCTTCCAGCTCGCGGAGTGACTGATCCGGCGCGGCGTCGGCAGGTCGCCCACCAGCCATGGCCACAGGTCTCGCGGCTTGAGCGCCCTGTGCAGCTTGCACTCGGCGGTGAGGACTACGCTCCCCATTCGCAAGGGAGGGTCCGTCTTCGAGGGCTTGCCTGCGAAGCACCGCGCACACGCGGTGCATATCGACCCTGACCCCCCCTTGAGCAGCGACCAGCCTGTGAAATTCACGCCGAGGACTCTCTTGGTGGGCCCGGCCGCGCCGAACGGAGACAGTCCGCACAGCGCGCACTCGCATCCGGCGCCTCGACTCACGCCGAGGGCTGCAGCGAAGTCGTGTGACGCGTGGCCGTGATCGCCGATCATAGCCCCACCGCCGCTAGATGCCGCGCCTTCCGTGACAGCGCATCTGTCACGATCTCGTCCGCTGCGTGGTCTGCGATCAGCTCCCATATCAGCACCCCTCCTCCTACAGATCCCAGCCTCAGCAGTCGGCCACGCGCCTGCTCGTTGAGCGCGGGTGTCCAGTCGCGATCAACAAATATCCCTCGCCTGCAGACCCGGTGAAGGCCGTCGGTGCCTGTACCCATGGCGCCGATTGTGCCTCCTAGTCCGCGCAACTCACCTCGCGCGAATCTATCGACCAGCTCCTGTTTCCGCGCCTCGCCCAGGCCGCCTGGGAGAGCCTCCCAGCCTGGCCGGGCACCCATGGCGATAGCAGGCGCGCGGTGCGCCGAGAATACCACCACCGGCTCCCCTGTGTCCTCTACCTCCGCGGCCAGTGCGTGGGCTGCGGGGATTTTCGCGACTGCGACTGCCTTGCGCAGTGTGGCCAGCGGCGCCTCGCTGCCCTCCGCGAGGGCAGCGAGGGCGTCGGCAACGTCGCTGTCCGACAGCGCCTGCGCCATGCGCTCCGCCTCCTCCTCCGCGGCCTCGTCCCACCAAGACTCGGTGTCTCCTGGGGTGTCGGACGCGGCGCGCCTCTCGCTGCGCAGCCTGGCCCGCGCGACTGTGCGGCGCGACTCCTGGTCCAGGCTATGTAGCGCCTCCGCGGGTAGCTCTACCCGCCTCTGCACGATTTCCAGCTCGGGCAGGTCGTTAGCTACGTCTCTGATCCTGCGGCGCAGCATGACCCGCTCCAGCTCCCGCCGCATGGTCGCCTCCGGCGACACCTCCGCTGCCCACCTGGTCGGTGCCAGCTGCCTCCCGAGGCCGGCTGCCATCAGCACCTGCCACGCCTCCGCCACATGCCCATAGGCAGGGGTCGCAGTCAGGAGCCAGACCGCCGCGACCTCGGGTAGCGCGCAGAGCGCGCTCACTCCCCTGGCCTGCTTCGCCCTCGGGTTCTTGATGGCTTGCGCCTCGTCCAGGACCACGACAGTCCCCCTTGCCACACGCCAGTCCGCGCTGCGCGCCTGGGTATACCCGCAGACCAGCAGCGAGCCGTCTTGCGGCATGCTGCACCAGCCACCGTCCCAGACCTGCACCCGGTAGCCAGGCGACCAGCGAGCTGCCTCCCCTGCCCACTGGCGCCGCAGTGAGGGCATGACGACCGCGATCGCAGGTGGATGCCCTCGCGCTACCAGCGCGCGCAGCGCCTGCGCTGTCTTGCCCAGGCCGGGATCGTCTGCCAGGAGTAGCCCGCGCGATCCTGCGAGCCGCGAGACGCCCTCGCGCTGGTAGGGGCGTAGTCCCTCCCAGGCACCCGATGCATCACAGACGGGATCGTCGTCGTCCACCAACAGACACGCCGGGCATGCCACCAGGCACTGGTGGGTGTCGACCAGTGCCATACCAGCATGACGATAATCCCCGCACAGGCCGCAGGGTAGCGGCCAGCGAGTAGGGGTAGGTGTCACTCGATACCTACCCGCACATGCTCGGATGTGCGTACCTGCTCCTGCTCTCGCAGGATCCAGCCGATACCCTCCGCATCTGCGTAGGCGGCCAGCGCGCTGGACGGGCGCGGCTTGGGCCACGCCCTGCGCCACACGTCGCACGCGTCGTCGCCTGTAGCGTCTGCGACAGCGAGCACGGCCTCGGGGCCGTAGCTGTGCCTGGTGGTGCGCACGCGCGTGACTCGCGCCGTGCCGTCAGTGCGGGTCTTGTCCTCGCCGAGCATGGCGAGGAGCCGTGCTCCGAGCTCCTTGCGCTGCGCATCCGCAGCCTTGGCCAGTTCCCTCGCCGCCGCGTAGGCTGCTGCGAGGGAGGAGAGAGAGGCGCTCTCTGCGGACTCCGGCCCGAGGCCCTCGGCCAGCCAGCGGTGATAGTCACTGCAGGCGCCCGTGTAGGGACACCAGGCGCATGCCTGGCCTGGTCGAGCTACACGCCACCTGCCGCGCATGGCGGCGGCTGTGGCTATGACCTCGCGCCTGTGGTAGCGGTCCAGCTCAGGTGTCCACCGCACCCGCCTCCTGGTGCGGTGGGCCAGGTAGTCCCACACTGCGGTGATCTCCGCAGTCGGCCAGGTGAGCCGCGCCCAGACCAGGTAGATACCGACCTGCGCGTCGAGCGCCAGGTCGGTCGACGGCAGCTGACCAGTCTTGTAGTCGATCACGTAGACGTGATCGTCTACGTGATCGATCCGGTCGACGTACCCCGCCAGCTTGACCTCGCCTAGGTCTAGAGCGATCTCATGCTCGACCAGACAGCACCTCGACAGGTCGAGGTCTGGCTGCAGTGTCGCCAGTATCTCAGCCGCCGAGTCGTGCAGGTCGGGAGCCAGCGCCTGAGCCGCGAGGGCGCTGTGCAGCTGCTCGACTGTCGGCCTGGCGACCTCCCGCGCGGCCACCCACGCCCGACCAGCGGCCTCCAGCACGCCGTGCACTGCAGTCCCAATGGCTGCTGCATCGCCGGAGTCGTCGGTGACCTTGATCCTGTCGATCTTGCGCTTCGCCCACCGCTCCGGGCACGCCTGGTACTGCTTGACCTGCGAGGGGGACAGCTCCGGGCACGCCTGGTCTTGCGAAGGTGACAGCCTCACGCGAGCGCCAGGCCCGCGAGGGCTGCGACGCTCCTGATTCGCTGCACAGTGTCTGCCCGATCCAGTGCCAGCGCTGCTGTGATGATCTCCTCGCACGCGCTACCCACAGGCGCGTGTGCGAGCGGCAGATCGCCTCGGTGCCTGGCCGCCACTACCCACACCCCGTCGGTCGCGCATGCCCAGGTGCCGAGGCGTGGGGACGTGATCGCGAATGGCTTGTCGATTCCAGTGGCGCCATTGTGCCTGCAATACCTGATCACCTGATCACCACGGAATCTCTTCATCCCTGATCTCGTCCTTTCCGGGCGAGGGGGACGAGATCAGGGAGGAGCGCACGTCATTGACCCAAGTTCTGGGCTTCCCCCCTCGGTCTGAATAGCGTACCTTTGCGGAGACCACCGCGCCCACGAGATCCGCCGGGGAGACCTCTCCACCGCGCCACTGGCCGTGGATAGCCTTCAGCAGCGCGCGCAGCTTCGCGGCGCCCTCGGGGCTCTCGGTGTCGACGGTGTCATCGGCGGCGACCTTCGAGCCGTCGCCGCCGTCCACGGCGTATGTGATTGTCCACACACCCTCTTCGCCGTCTCCCCACTTATCCGGGATAACGTCCCGGATCCTGGCCTCACGCCACCCGTCGGGGACGCGACCGTCCCAACGGTATCCACCACCGCCGCCACCGCCGACCCTGTATGCAGATTCGCCTTCTTCTGGCAAATACATTTTATCCATCCTTTGTCTCGCGACCCGCAAGGAGCGCGAATCGCCTGACCTGGGCCCATGTCACCCCGGTCTTGAGCGCGGTGACCCCGACCGACTCCCACACCCCCCGAGTCCGCTCGGGGCCCAGGGCCCCGAGGATCATCTGGTGCAGATCCTGCACCACAGGCCGGATAGGCGCCGCCTTAGCTGCGCCGGCAGCGCAGAGCTGCACCGCGACATCAGGGGCCCACCCTGCCTCGACCAGCTCGGCTCGCGAGGGGTCATGGGGGTCAGGCGCCGCGGGGCAAGGAGGGCTAGGCGCCGCGGGGCGGGGCGCCGCGGGGGGAGGCTGCTGCGCAGGAGACTCACCCTTCGGGAGGAGCAACAAGTCGCGCAGCAAGTCGCGCAGGGCTGCAGTATGGGCAGCGGCGGCCGCCTTGGCGGCGGGTCGGCCTCGCCCGCAGTCGCTGACAGTCGACAGCGACAGGGCTTCTTTCTCGCCGGATCCTGCGTAGCACAGGATCCACGACCTGTCAACTACTATTGCGATTATCTCCTCCGCCGCGGCACCGGTGTCAGTGTCGACCACTGGTGCAGTCACGCACCTCGCGGCGCTCGCCTCGCCCGGCATGAGCGCCAGGCCCTGAGCGTGCAGGGCTCGCCTGCAGGTGGCGATCATGTGCTCGGCCGAGGTGTATCGGTACCTCGCGCCTGTCTTGAGGCGCGAGTCCGCCTCGATTGCCTCGAGGCTCCGCTGGGCCGCGAGAAGGGCATGGTGCAGCGATTGGTGGTCTGCCATAGGTATAGGTGTCCTCTCCTAGGGTGTGCTGAGGGCCATATTGAGCGCTGCGCGCGCTGCGCGCAGATCCTGCCTGATCAGTCGGCGCAGATAGGCAGCCGCGCCGCGGCTGCCATATATGGCGCGGATAGCCTCAGCGTCGCGCCGCTCGATTGTTGTGGCGATCGCGACGGGGTCTTGCAGGTCGACAGTCTTCCTTGGGCCGCGCCTCGCCATAGGTGTAGAGCATAGTCGATTCTGCCCCCCGAGTCAACCCAAAGCGTAAGTGACTGTCACTACAGGAGATAAATAATCTTGGGATATTTGTTGACGGGGCCGGGCGGGTCGGCTAATATGAGGGGCAGTAGAGGAGATCGGTCATGGCCAGGACGGGCAGCGCGAACGGAAACGGTGGATCCAGCTGGATCCGCAAGGACAAGCGCCTTGCGATCTACCTCCGCGACGCGCTCGCGTGCGCGTACTGTGGCTGCGACCTGCACGGCGCCGACCCGCGCAGGATCACCCTAGATCACCTGACCCCTGGCCACAACGACCACCGCGAGAGCAATCTGGTCACGGCCTGCCGCCGCTGCAACAGCCAGCGGCAGGACAAGCCCTGGCGCCAGTACGCCACGGGCGGCGCGATCTCCAGAATCAGCCGCCTGCGGCGCAGGAAGCTGGCCCGCTACCGCGCGCTGGCGAAGGCCCTGATCTCCGACACCACCGACTGGCAGGACGCGCTCGCCTCTGCCTAGACCCACCTAGCCCCCGGCGCAGCCGGGAGGAGATCGACCATGAGATACCGCATGAGATACCGCATTACCGCGACCTGGTCGCCCGCTCCGGGCGTCGTCGACACGAACGACACCCCGGAGGGGTTAGGAGCGGCGTACCGCCGCTCCTACCCCTCTCGCGAAGAGGCGGAGGCGGAGGCCGAGTGTCTCCAGGGGACTCTCGGGGAGTACCCCGACCTCCATCCCTCGACCACCTACTCGGTGGTCGAGGTCGAGGAGTGATCTAGATGCTCCAGCCGCCTGACCTCCCCCGCACGCCCACCCTCGACCTGCCGACCTCAGCAGGTCGCCGGTGCAGGCTGGTGGCCCACCCTGACCAGCTCGGGGTGGTGCTCAGGATCCGCACACCCTGGGTGACTGTGGAATGGGACGCCATGCCCGGCGCCCCTGTGGAATATTACCGCGGGATCTCCCGCGGGATCGTGGAGGGCGCATGACCGAGGTGGAGGTCTACGAGTCTCTACGGGAGGCTGAGCAGGTCCGCGACCTGCTCCAGGACGATCTGGCCGATATTCACGACATAGAAGACCAATTCCACGAGCGCGGGATCTCCGCGCGGAAGCTGCCCCCTCGGGGGCAGGAGTAGATGATGATCGGAAAGTTCAGCGACGACGCTTGGGTCGTCGTGCGGAGTGTCGAGTCCGGGGTGTGGCTGGGGCAGATAGTGGCCTGGGATGGAGCCATCGTGACCCTCACGGGCGCGAGGCGCGCCCATTATTGGGCGCGCGGCGGCTCCTGCTCGGGGCTCGCGGTGAACGGCCCAGGGGGGGACAGCCGGATCTGCCCCCCGGTCGACATCACAGCCGTGCTGGGGGTCTGCGAGGTGAACCTCGCAAGCCCCCAGGCGGTAAAGGCCTGGCTGGCCTACAAGCCGTGGAGTGAAGCGTGAAGCGGGCAGCTGCCCGCGACCCCGCGGCGCGCCTCGCCTGGCTCCAGGCCCTTAGGAGACTCGGGGGCACCGCGTGAGTGACTCGCACACCCGAGACCTGGAGCGGGCAGCTGCCCGCGACCCCGCGGCCTGCAGGGCCTGGATCCAGGCCCTGCAGAGACAGGGTCGGACCCTCCTGCTCTGGGGAGCGGCCGGCGGGCCCGGGGACGGGTTCGGGGACGGACTCAGGGACGGGTACGGATTCGGGGGTGGGGGTGGGCTCGGGTACGAGCACGGGGCCGGGGGTGGGGCCGGGCACGGGGCCGGGAGCGGTGCCGGGCCCGGGGCCGTGAGCGGGCGCGGGAGCGGTGCCGGGTACGGGGACGCCGCCGGCTACGGGCTCGGGGACGGGCACGGGCTCGGGGACGGACCATGAGCGATGAGCGACTCGCACACTCGGTCCCTAGAGCGACTCGCCGCCCGCGACCCCGCTGCGCGCCTCGCCTGGATCCAGGCTCTATGGAGACAGGGGCGATC
>Ga0255048_10002893_pt1 | contig 10666 bp, 12 predicted proteins | sample JV7_2_2_MG_FD_183619 | JGI IMG/M metagenome (GOLD analysis project Ga0255048, IMG submission 183619) | Seawater microbial communities from Jervis Inlet, British Columbia, Canada - JV7_2_2 | ecosystem: Environmental > Aquatic > Marine > Inlet | place: Canada: British Columbia | collected 2016-10-06
GTTAGGTTTGTGCTTAAACAGCAATTAGAAGTGGTCGATAGTACCGGACATATCAAAGGTCATCCTGACGGAATGGCCATTAAGATACCTGGAGCCGAGAAGACTATGCACCTTCTCGAAATCAAGACAATGAATAAGAAACTGTTCGCTCTCTACGTCAAGAACGGATTGAGAGTTAGCAACCCTGGGTATTGGGGTCAGATCCATACGTATATGGGAGAATTACAACTGACCCGCTGTCTTTTCATCGTAACCAATAAGGACAACGAAGAAAGGCATTATGAACGAATCAAATACGATCAACAGACTCACGACGATTGTATGTCGAAAGGGTTCAATATATTGACTGCGGAATTTGCCCCGAAGAAGATCGGCGAAGTGACCTGGTTCGAATGTAAGTTCTGCGATGCTAAGCCTATCTGTCATAGAGGGGCAAAGATCAATAGAAATTGTCGTACTTGTAAGCACGTCAATATTGAAGAGAAAGGGCAATGGAGCTGCGAGTTATACGGGCACTGGCTTAATAGAGAAGATCAATTATTGGGCTGTGGCGACTACGAACTAAGTGAGGTATTCTAATGGCCGAAAGAAGCATAACTATACATGTGAAAGATGGTATCAATTTAGCGAAGATGATGGCCGCTATATTCAGAGAGTATGAACCATCTATAGATAGCATATCTATGATCGGAGTTGATACTCCAGTAGATCACGATATCGTAGCTGACCGTAAATGTGGTATGGGAGCTAACGGCGATTAATGTTTGATCTACGACCATATCAGGAACCAATCTCGGAGAAAGTCTTCACCTATATGAAGAACAATCCGGACAACCACCCGCTAGTAGCTATGCCCACGGGTTCAGGCAAGACGGTCGTACTTGCCGATATTATACTGAAGGCCATTGCTAGGTGGCCTACGACTAATGTATTAGTTCTATCCCACGTTAGGGAGATACTGATGCAAGATTACGACTCGATCAAATTCCATACCGGAATAGATGTAGGTATCTATTCTGTCGGACTGAAGAAGCGGGAAAGAAAACAGGTAACTGTAGCTGGCATCCAGTCTGTGTTTAGAATCCCTAAACACTTTAGCGAGTACAAGTTTATTATCATAGATGAATGTCATCTGATACCGCCCGGCAAAAATACTATGTACAGAAAGTTCTTTGCCGGTTTAGAACACCCTAGATACTTTGGACTTACCGCTACTCCATTCCGTTTAGGTGTTGGTTATATCTACGGTGAAGAAGGTTCGATCTTCAACGATCTGATTTACGACATGACTTCTAAGGACAAATTCAATCAGCTTATCAAAGACGGTTACTTGTGTAATCTTAAGACATCTTGTACTGAAATGGAACTAGATACTGACGGCATTCGTACAGTAGCCGGTGACTTTGATAAGAAGATGTTATCGCAAAAAGTAGATAAAGATTCAATTACTAAGATGGCTATACAGGAAATCATAGCTAAGGGAGCCAGCTATAAGAAGTGGCTCGTATTCGCAATAGATATAGAACATGCTGAAAATATAGCAGAGGAGTTAGGTCAAAATGGGATACCGACTATGGTTATTCATTCCAAGATGGACTTCGATCGTGATGTTGTTATTAATCATTACAAGTCTGGAACTTTTAGGGCTATTGTTAACGTCAATGTCCTCACTACTGGATTCGATGATTCAGAGATTGACCTCATCGCTTTGCTCCGTCCAACGAAAAGTCCGGTTATCCACATCCAAACCATTGGACGAGGGCTTCGCCCCGCACCAGGCAAAGACCATTGCCTCATATTGGATTTCGCAGGCAACACCGAAAGACTAGGACCAATTAACGATATAGTGCCTAAGAAGAAAGGCAAGGGTGTAGCAACGGGCGAGCCTATAACCAAGCGTTGTCCTGCTTGCGATACTATACACCACCCGACCAAAAAGATATGCGAATTTTGCGGACATAAGTTCCAGTTCAAGACTCTATTGAAAGGAACCGCGCAAGAAGTCGATGTGCTTAGAGGTAAAGACAAAGTATGGCTCAAGGTTAGCGACATAAATTATTTACTTCATAATAAAAAGCATTCACCGAGTATGGTTAAGGTAGTCTACACTTGTGGTCTACGGACTTATAACGAATATGTATGCATAGAACATAAAGGCTATGCCGGCCATATGGCTCAACACTGGTTAACATTTAGGGGATTACCGGATATGACTAGTGCTTTAGGCGTTGTCCATAATAGTCATATGCTTAAGACGCCCAATAGAATTATGATAGACAAAACGGGAAAATACCCCAGGGTGAAGGAGTATTCATTCTGAGATTTTTAAAATATTACTAGACTTTTCCTGAAAATAGGAGTATAGTATGCAGTACCGACTCGGAGGAACCGAGGAACTTATGATGGAGACATCAATGAACACAGAAACTGAAGAAGTAGAAGTTGCAGAAACAGACGTCATCCTGGAAGCTTTTGAAACTGCGGTCGCCGCAGACAAAAGTGAGGACGACATCAAAATGGCCCTCATCGGTGCTGGCGCTACGTTCAAGAATGTAACCAGGCTTTACAATACCTATATGGTAGATGCCGGTTACGCAATCTCGAAGGAAGAAAAGACAGAGATTGTCGAGAAAATCCTGGACGGAAAAGACCTGGCCGACGAAGCTGTATTCACAAAAGCTCTCGATGCTATTGTGAAGAAAGCTGCTGGCGTTTCCGAAAAATCAGCTGCCGCGCTTATCCGGTCTTTTGCGAAAGCCAACGAGCTGGAATGCTACAAGAAGCCTAAAGGTTCTGGTGGCGCTCGTGCTGGTTTCAAATCTCGTTTCCTGAAGGCTTTGGTTGCTACTCCCACTATGAACGAAGCGGAATGTACTGAGTACCTGAAGACTGCGGAAGGTACTTCCGGTAACATCCTGAAGCACGAAAGTGTTTACCAGGCTATTCGTTCTATGGCAAACGAGATTCACGCTGCCTAATTAACCGAAGCGCGTTGGGAGACCGGCAATCGGGTCGGTCTCCACGGCAGGAGTATCAATATGATAATTTTAGGCGCAGGCCTAGCCGGCACCTTAGCAGGTGCTTTAAATCAAGACGCTGAAATATTTGAGTTTGGTGATAACGATACAACTCACCAGGCTGTACTTAGATTCCGCTCACCAGATATAGGTGAGGCTGTCGGAATACCATTTAAGAAAGTGACCGTCTACAAAAACGTCTGGGAGCACGGACACCAACCATTATCCAATAAACATATCATCGATTATTCCAAAAAAGTATCGAGCATCGTAAGCTGTCGCTCGATTACTGATTTGGACACCGTAGAGCGATGGGTCGCTCCGGCTGATTTTCATCAGCAACTAAAAGCTCAATGCGAAGGTCGTATTCAATATAATATCAAAATGGACAAGGAGTTCGTTGCGAGCTGTCAGCTTACACTTCAACCGATAATTAGCACTATCCCTTTGCACATTCTTTGCGATTTATTAGAAATGCCGATCGTTTCCAAATTTTCTGATTCTCAAGAGATATATGTCACTAGATTGTTGTTCCCTAGGTGTGATGTTTATATGACTAATTATTATCCAGGCGAACATTTTTATTGTTATCGAGCTAGCATAACAGGTGATAATCTAATTATGGAATCAATGGATAAAATATACCAACATGCTATTGATCAAGTTCTAGCATCATTCGGTCTTAGCAATTTACATTACGACACGTTAGTTTCAAATCATAGGCAAGAACGTGGTAAGATTAGAAGCATTGACGAAAGCGTAAGACGCAGAACCGTCTTGACTTTAACTCTAGAACACGGAATATTCTCACTAGGTAGATTCGCTACCTGGAGGAATATACTTCTAGATGATGTATATAAGGACATACATGTTATTAAACGACTCGCCAATAAAGACCAATATGAAATCCATAGGAGCCTAAAATGAAGGTAGAACTAATCAATAGAACGACCTGGGCTCTGGAGACGCTGCTCTATACTAAGAACACGCGCCTCCAGGGAGAACAAACTTTCGACGATGTATGTCACTGGTCAGAAGAAAAGAAACTAGAGCATCTTGCCTATATGAAGGATACGATCCAGTCGTCCTGGGAGTTCGTGGATTATATCTTCGAGCTATCAGGAGTGACCCGAGCCTTTACCCATCAGCTAGTTCGAACTAGAACAGCTAGCTTCGCCCAGGAATCCCAACGAACTGTCGACGTATCTAACCACGAGGTGATTAATACTTCCGGCAAAAAGATGTTCGATAGTTTTGCGATCGAAGCTATGGAGAACTACCGAACTATGATCGAAGATAACGATATGGCGATACAAGACGCCCGTGGTATCCTTCCGACCAATATCTCTACTAGCATTATCGTAAAGCTCAATCTTCGGACTCTCCATGATATGGGATTACTCCGCTTGTGCTTTCGTACTCAAGGAGAATACCAGCGGGCGTTCGAGCTAATGCGAGATTGTGTTTTCTCTGTCCACCCCTGGGCTAAGGATTTTATTAAAGTTCATTGCGCCTGGTACGGTAGCTGCGCTTTCCCTCGATACAAAGAGTGTCCGGTTAAATCAGATTATCGTACTGCTTGTGATCAATCTCAAAAAGATTATTACCAACGAGAATGGGACACCTTTGATTATGAAGCTAATCCTCAAGCTAAAGGAGGGATGACCCAATGAGCGCCCTTGATAAGCAAATCGGCGGTGATCATTATAAACACCTTAAGATTCAGCCGGTAGAATTCTGTCGAGCTAATAAGATGGGAGGCTTGGAGTCTTCCGTAGTGCGATATATATCTAGGCATCAACGTAAGAATGGTCGCGTCGATATAGAGAAAGCTATACACTGTCTAGAGCTTATCTTGGAGATAGACTATGCTGAATAATTTCTTTATGATAGTAGGAGGCCAGAAGTGTGGGACTACTTCGATGCATAACTGGTTAGATCAGCATCCGGATATTTGTATGTCGCGTCCCAAAGAACCGAAGTTTTTTGAAATAGATTATTGGAAAGGGGAGAAATGGTATAGGAATGAAATTTTCGGACATCGTATCAGCAAGAGGGATGTGTATAATATTCCTCATACCGGAGAGACATTTTACGGCGAGGCTAGAGTACAAAACATACTAGTTAAATACGTACCAGATCGCATCGAGGAATACAATCCTGATACGAAGATAGTCATTATGATTCGGAATCCTATAGATCGGTTCATATCTGCGTGGAACCATTTTAAAGTGATGCGACCTGGTCGAGAGATTAGGACTTTAGACCAGGCTATAACCGAGGGCATCGAGAACTTTGATTTAGATTGTTTTGATTCAGAAGAAAAGTTCTACGCTAATTTGGATCCAAGAGGTGGTCCTTATGGAGGCAGGTATCTAGAACACGGATATTACATAGACCTTATCAGAAGATACTATGATAGATTTGATACACATATCATAGTAATGGATGATATAATAGATCATCCTAAATGGACATACTGGAAATTGCTAGAGTTCTTAGGTGCTAAACATTTTATGCCAGACTTCGTTCATTTAAATAGAAAGAATCGACCACCTGCTGGTTTCGGAGAAAGGAAACGATTACACACCTTTTACTTGAATAGTGTATACGAGCTATCTAATTTTATGCAACGCGACTTAAACCAACTATGGGGAATACACGATGATACGAGTCTTATTTGATACAGAAACTACAGGGCTGTTAAAGCCTAGTGCTAACCACGTCGACGAACAACCGGAGATTGTAGAATTATATGCTTGTATGATCAACGAGGACTTCAAACTATTAGGTGAGTATGAATCGTACTACAAACCTAAGATTCCGCTGACAGAGGAGCTTACCAAGATACACGGCATAACGAATGATATGCTTAAGGATGCTCCTACCTTTGAAGAGCAATACGAGAAGCTTGCTATATTCTTTACAGGTGCCGACGAACTGATAGGACATAACGTGGCTTTCGACCGTGGCATGCTAGCGAACGAGCTAATCCGTATCGACAGATTGATTCAATTCCCCTGGCCGAGAATACATACCTGTACCGTAGAGATGGCTATGCCTATAGAGCAGCGTAGGATCAGTCTAACGAATCTACATAAGTACGCTACTGGTAAACCCCACGAGGGAGCGCATAGAGCTAAGGCTGATGTTCACGCCTTAGTCCGTTGCTATCATTGGCTTATGGAGAGAAATAATGAGTGAACCTTTACAGTTTGTATTAGGATACACTGGCGCAGCTATAATCTATTTGATAGGATGGTGGTTATATGATAAATATAGCTCTAAAAACTGAGTATTCGTTTCGGCAATGCTTCCTTCATATGGAGGATATACATAAGTACGTTATCGACGGAGTAGTGGGAATAGCCGACCTGGATAATACCTTCGGTCATGTCCCGCTAATGAAGGAAGCAGAGAAGCACGGATTCAAGCCTATCTATGGAGTCAGGCTTAGGGTATCCAGAGAGGAGAATAGGAAGCGACGCACTAGTCAGGTATACGATACCTTTATCGCTAAGACAGACGAGGGATTGATCGAGCTATACAAGCTAGTCGCTCGCGCCTGGACTAACTTCTATTACTTCCCTAGACTATACCCTGAAGACGTGGAGAACCTTCATAGCGGGCTTATTAACTTAGGCTCTATCTATGAGAACTACTTTCCGAAGTCGTCTGACAGAGCTGTATACGAACTCCTAGCGGGTGCTAAGAAGCGAGGCACTGGGTATAACTATATGTTCAACAATCGTGCTGGTCCTATGCATATTATACCCCAGCCTTACGATGATCTAGCTAAGGAGTGTAATGCTAAGATACAACAAGCAGAAATGGTAAAATGGAAAGGAGAATTTGATCTTAAGATACTGTGTCTTGAATCCAAAAAGATGAAAGGTAAGATGGAGTATATGGAACGACTTGATTATGAACTACAATTAATCAAAGAGAAAGGTTATGAAGACTACTTCATGATTACTGCTGATATGATTAAGTTCGCCAAAAGGAGTATGTTAGTTGGCCCTTCCAGAGGTTCGTCCGCTGGGAGTCTCGTCTGCTATCTGTTAGATATAACAGAGGTGGATCCCATTAAGCACAATCTACTATTTGAGAGGTTTATAGATGTCAACCGATTCGATCTTCCTGATATTGATATTGATTTTCCTGATAAGAAGAGACATGAAGTTTTTGAGTACCTGGTCCGAAAATATGGACGAGGCAAAGTCAGAACGCTCGGAACAGTAAATAAACTAAAACCTAAATCAGCTATCGGCGAATTTGCCCAAGGGCTGGGGATACCTAAATATGAAACAGAAGCAGTCAAAGGAGCGATCATTGAAAGAAGTTCAGGAGACGCAAGAGCAGCTATGCGTATTGGTGATACGTTTGACACTACTGATCCTGGAAAAGAATTCATTGAAAAATATCCGGAAATGCGACTCGTCGGATCAATTGAAGGACATGCAGCTCACTCTGGAAAACACGCGGCAGGTATTATCGTCGCTACGGAATCTCTCTTCAACTATGGAGGTATCAATACTAGAGACGATATAATGATGATGGATAAGAGAGACGCTGAGCATATCGGTCTGTTAAAGATTGACTGCTTAGGTCTTAGAACCTTATCCATCCTTGAAGATACCGTAGCTCAGATTCCGAGTATCAGCAAGAGGGATGTGTATAATCTTCCTCTTGACGATGAAAAGGCGTTCGGCATATTTAACGATATGCGACTTAACGGAATCTTTCAGTTTGAAGGATACGCTCTTCAATCTCTAACTAGACAAATGGGAGTACATGACTTTGAAGATATTGTTGCGATTACTGCATTGGCTCGCCCTGGTGCTCTCAACTCTGGCGGTGCGAGTCGTTTCGTTAAATATCACATTGGACAAGAAGAACCACGCTTCTACGGCGCAGTACACAAAACGCTTACAGCAAGCACTCACGGCGTTACGGTCTATCAGGAGCAAATGATGGAGATAGCCAGAGAGATAGGCAGGTTCTCCTGGGAAGACGTACAAACGCTAAGGAGAGCATCATCTAAATCCCTGGGAGACGAGTTCTTTGGAAAGTTCAAGAAGAAGTTCATCGAGGGAGCAAAAGAGACTGGGCTAGATCAAGAGCAAGCCGAGGATGTGTGGAACGACATATCGCATAGCGGAAGCTGGTCATTTAATAAAAGTCACGCGGTAAGCTATGGACTTATCTCATACTGGACCGCATACTTCAAGGCACACTACCCGCTTGAGTTTGCGATAGCATCTCTCAATAATGCCAGAGGAGATGAACATGCTATTAAGTTGCTTAGGGATATGATCAAGCACGAAGGTATGGAATACTTACCTGTCGATCCAGCTAAATCAGGCGTCAATTGGCAGGTAATAGATGGTAAGCTAGTAGGCGGCTTAATCAATGTAAAGGGCATTGGCGAAAAGAAGGCTGCCGATTTCATTCGAATGCGAGAAGGCAAACGACCAACTACTCCATCCTTTTGGAAGATGATGGAAAATCCGGAGACTAACTTTGACGTGCTATTTCCTACTACCCATTATTGGGGTAAGCTGTTTACTGATCCTAGGACTTATGGTCTTAACAAACCACCTGTTCCTATTGAGACCATCGATGACCCAGGTGAGTATATGTTTGTTGGTTGTCTTGTGGATCGGAACCTCAGAGACCTCAATGAATATACATTTCTCAAAAATAGGAATGGAGAGCTTATCGAAACCGATCATCTGTATCTCAATATGACGGTGGAGGACGATACAGATTCTATTATATGTACTATCAACAGATGGAGATTCGAAGAACTTGGAGGTAAAGTAATAGCAGAAACTGGAAAGGTAGGAGAGGACTGGTATCTAATTAAGGGCAAGGTACAAGGTGCCTGGAGAAAGATAACGGTCAACTCTATAACGAACTTAAATGAAACATTAGGGGACTTAACATGATTACAGAAGAAACAGTATTCTACATAAGGGATAATACTGGCCAGATGCGCGAATGGGCTATATCGTCGATAGGTAGTACCATAACGATGCGACACGGTCAGTTAGGCGGCTCGATGCAGTATAAGACGGAAGTAGTACAGACAGCGAAAGGCACTAATACGCTAGACGAGCAGATAATGTCCAGGATGGCTAGTAGGATATCCAAACAGCGGGATAAAGGATATACTATGGATTTAGAGTTAGCGCAAATTACTAGGGCTATTAATACTCTGGGGCTGCCTAAGCCTATGTTAGCTAAGAAGCTGAGAGACGTCAAGAATATAGATTTTACAGACGCTATAGTCCAGCCTAAATTCGACGGCAATCGTTGCCTTATATACCAAGAAGACGGAGTGTATAAGGCGTATAGCAGAAACGGCAAACCTATCGAAGCTATAGATCACATACTCGACGATGTTGTACTAGGAGCAGGCGAGATACTAGATGGCGAACTCTATTGCCACGGATACCCGCTGCAGACTATCGTCTCCTGGGTTAAGCGTAAGCAAGAAAATACCAAGATGCTTAAATACCACGTCTACGATACGGTCTCTGCAGAGCCGTATACGCTACGATCGGAGTATATAAGGGGTATCCCCAAGGGAGAGTCTATAGTCCCCGTATACGGCTCTGCATGCGGCTCTACGGCGGAATTAATAGCCTACTTTAAGGATTATCGCGAGCAAGGATACGAAGGTGCGATATTGAGGTGGGGAGATACAGGCTACGAGGATGGAAAACGTAGCAAGCACCTAGTCAAGGTCAAAGCCTGGGAAGATGATGAATTCTTTGTTATAGATATTATACCATCGAAAGACGGATGGGCTATATTAGTATGCGATGATAAGCACGGAGAATCATTTCGAGTCAGTGCTCCAGGCACTATAGCTGAAAAGTTTAAAATTATGATAAACAAGGAATTGTATATCGGAATGAATGTGACTGTGGAATATGCTAATCTAACTAAGGATGGAGTTCCTTTTCATCCCGTTGCTAAAGGCTTTAGGGATGGAATACAGTAATTCGATCAGATAAAAGATCTATTCTTTCACGAATACGTGCTTGTTCTGTTCGCACGCCTTCAATTTCAGAACTATGATCAGCAAGTACAGCTCGATTTGAAGAAACATCAGATTGAATATGTTCGCTACCGATTGAGTTAACTTTCTCAGTCAATTGACCATAGGTATATAACATACCACCCGCTTGTAACAAAATAGCGACAACGCCGGTCATTATCCATTTCCGCATACCTGCTATTACGGCAAGGTCTTTTTCAACTAAAGCAATTCTCGTATTAAGTTCGTGTAAATCATCAGTTACTTCGTTCATAATTAGTGACGTCCCTCTGATGTAATATGTGTATGCATTCTAGCTTCTATAGCTTTATCAATCATCGCTTGTATACTCTCGACCGAACGATGAGCGTGATTATTCGCAGGCATGGATTCGACGTTCACCGTCACGTTTGCAGGTTCCTTGCTCGATTCGTACTTGTCGTAACCAAGATAGGAAGTAGCAAAGGTCATCACCGCCAGGATCAAACCCATTACCGACTGCTGTGAGGGCTTTTTCATCAGAAGTGCATCGTGCCGCCGACAATAACAGCGTAGTCATCTTCGGTATCAGGGCCATCGATCGTAGAAACGAACTGACCAT
>Ga0255048_10002894_pt1 | contig 10661 bp, 7 predicted proteins | sample JV7_2_2_MG_FD_183619 | JGI IMG/M metagenome (GOLD analysis project Ga0255048, IMG submission 183619) | Seawater microbial communities from Jervis Inlet, British Columbia, Canada - JV7_2_2 | ecosystem: Environmental > Aquatic > Marine > Inlet | place: Canada: British Columbia | collected 2016-10-06
GCGGTCGATTGCTACGCGAATACACGCTCCTACTTGATCCGCCGACATTCGCGCCGGCGCCGGTGCAGGAAACTTCGACCGCAGTAACCGCGCCACGGCAAACAACTCATGTGGACAGCGGCAGAATCGAACGGCGACCCGCACCACAAACTGCACCGCCGCCGTCACGACCCACGCAGCCTGCGCCTGACCCGGCGCCGATTCGATCCGCGCCACCGGATCCGGCAACGTTCGATACGACCGGCGGCGGTGATTACCTCGTGCAACGCGGTGACACCCTGTGGAGCATAACTCGGCGAATGCGGCCCGATAGCCGGCTCACGATGAATCAAACGATGTTGGCAATTCTCGAAGCGAACCCGGAAGCGTTTGCCAGCAACGTCAACATTATGTCGGCGGGTGCCAGTCTCAGGATCCCCAGCGCCGACGAAATATTCAGAATCAATCGAGGTGATGCCCTGCGCGAAGTTCGGCGGCAAAACTCCGAATGGGGCGGCGTCATGCCTGCTGCCGATACCACTCAGCCGCGCCTCACGCTGGTACCCCCTGATGATGATCAAACCGGCTATGACAGCACGTTCGATACAACAGTCGGCGATGACGCCGGTGTTGACGAGGATCCGACGGAAACACGAATCCGGGACATAGAAGACACCCTGGCCGCTCATCAGGATTCCCTGATCGAAATTCAGGACGACGAACTTGCTGCGCTACGGCAGGAGTTGGCGCGTCTGCGTGGCGAGGAGTATATCGAGCCGGACCTGGTCGACGATGACACAACCGTCGACACTCAACTTGATCCGGACCTGATTGACGATGACCTGGTCGCCGATGACACAGACACGGATGCCATCGGCGTTGACGATGCGGACGCTACGGCGCCGACGCCCGTCGTAAGAGGGCCGTCTCGAGACCAGCCGGGAATCGTCGATCGCGTCATCGAGTTTCTCACCGAGGGGATCTGGGGATATCTGATCGGCGCATTGTTAGTCGTACTCGGCATATTGGTCTGGTTTGCACGACGTGCCGCTCGCAGCGAAGATGATGATTCCACCGGCGTATGGGATGCGCTCGATGCCGACGACGTCGACGGCGAATCGCTGGCCTCGACCGAAAGACTGCGCGCCCTGGCACAGGACGACGATACCGCCATCGTCGTGGTGGAACAGGAATCTGCGCCGCCCCGGGAACCCGAAGAAGAAGTGCCTACCCCGGACACGATCGAGGTGCCTGCACCGCCAGCAGTGCCACAAGAGCCTGCTGTGGAAACGGTCGTAATGGACGAACCGGCGCTAGAGCCCATTGAGGAAGTGGACCCACTCGAGACGACCGGGGAGCATATTGCGGTCGAAGACACATTCAGCAGTGAGACCGCGATCAATCTGGATCAATCCGATCCTGTTGCCGAAGCTGATTTCCATATGGCATACGGTCTTTATGACCAGGCGGCCGACTTAATCAATGGCGCACTCGCTGTTGAGCCCGAGCGCGAGGATTTGCTCGGCAAGCTTTGCGAAATCTATTTCGTCTGGGGCAATCGGGACGCATTTGTCGATGCCGCCGGCCGTTTGCGTGGTCGGATCGGCGGCGACGATTCCGCCCCCGAGTGGGACAAGATAGTCATCATGGGCCAGCAAATTGCCTCGGACCACGAGATGTTCTCCGGCGTGGGCCCGGCACCGACGCGAGAAGTCGACCTTGCCTTCGAGGATGGCGCCGACGATGAAGGCGGTCTGGATATGGACTTTGCGGCCGGTACCGGGGAAGGTGAGGTCATCGATCTTGGCGACGCCACGGCCGATCTACCAGCGGCAGATCACTCAGGTATTACCGAAGAGATGCCGACGATGGAAGCTGATCTGGCCGACACTACCGGAGAAGTGCCGGCGATTGATGAGACCGAAGAGGTACGAGTGTCAGATCGCTCGGGTGTTACCGCGCAGATGCCCTCGATCGAGGAAACGGGCGCCACGGAAGAAATGCCGACAGCCGAGATGCCGCTTGCAGCTACGGACAGCACTGGCGAAACGCCGACCATCGAAGAGCAATTCAGAGTGCTCGAGGAAACCGGCGAACTGCCTGTGATCGCCGACGATGAAGCAACGAGGCTTGCATCGCTCGATGACACCGGCGACATGCCGTCGATCGGTGACGACGAAGCGACCAGGCTGGCGTCGCTCGACGACGACGATGACATTCAACCCGAAGCAACAGCCGAGATCGAACTGCACGATCTCGGATTGGATCTGGACGGTCTTGAGCAAACAGGCTTGGTGTCCGATCTTGATGATGGCACTGCCCAACATGAAGCTTTGCCGTACGACGATGATCTGGAGGCGACAGGTACCAATGAGGGACTCGAACAACTCGACGATCTAGCGGCGACCGGCAGCATCCCGGAGGTAGACACGGACGCCGAAACTGCCACTGGTGTACAGGAGACTTTCGATGTCGAGGAAGAAGTGGCCGCAGAGCAAACGGCAAGACACCTTGCGTTGGGTGATCCCGACGACACCGATGTCGGCGTAGAAATCGACACCAGCTTGCTCGACGCAACCGGTCAGACACAGATTTTGACCGAAGAGATGATTGTCGAAACGACAGGTGGCCTCGAAAACGTCATATCGGACGAAGGCAACACACTATTGCCATCTGTTGACGACGATGGCGATGGGATGGACAGTTTGCAGGAGGACGCGGAGACCATGCTTGCGCCTTTGGACGAGGACGAGAACGAGAGCGAGCCGGGCGAAGACGAGAGGCGGCCGGACGACGCTACGATTCCGGCAGGTACAGATGAAGACTTCGACTTTGCGAAGACCGAAGCATTGCCGAAGGACGTCTTCACAGGCGTCGATCTGTTGGACGATACAGGTGAAGTACCTAGCATCGTCGGAACCGACGTGGATCTCGATCTCGATGACCTGACCGCAGCATTACGTGTTAACGAAGTCGGTGACACCGTTGATCAGCCGATAGACGACGCAACTGTCGAACATCCCGGACCGACGGCGGGCGATATAGACCTCAACGTCGGCGGCACAAACGACGACGATGATATGGAGCCAACAGCGCGATTCTCTCCCGACGAAGTGTCAGGCGACCTGCATGATGCCCGTACGATGACTGAGGTCGGCACAAAGCTTGATCTGGCACGTGCCTACGTCGACATGGGGGACCCGGGCGGTGCTCGAAGCATCCTCGAAGAAGTGCTCGACGAGGGCGATGACGGCCAGAAGCAACAGGCACAACAGCTGCTCGAATCGCTGCCCGGATAAGCATAAGCGCCAGGAATAAAACTCTTCGTATTGCACTCGGTATCGAGTACGACGGCACAGCCTACAACGGCTGGCAACGCCAGCGTCACGGTGTCGGCATCCAGTCCCTTGTCGAAGACGCATTGTCGAAAGTGGCAGACGGGCCGGTCGAGGCAACATGTGCCGGACGAACCGATACCGGCGTGCACGCTTTTGGTCAGGTCATTCACTTCGATACAGGTGCAGATCGGACGGACCGTGGCTGGTTGCTCGGTGCAAACAGCAATCTTCCCGACGATGTAAACGTGTGCTGGGCCAAGCAGGTCGACGACCAATTTCACGCACGCTTTTCGGCTACTTCACGATCCTATCGTTACTTGATACTGAACCGGCTTTTTCGCTCTGCCATGTATCGGCACAGGGCCTGGTGGGTTCATCAGCTGCTCAACGAACAAGACATGCAGGAAGCCGCGGCCGTTTTGCTTGGCGAACACGATTTCTCGGCGTTTCGCGCGACTGGTTGCCGGGCCCCGACACCCGTAAGAAACATAAGCGAACTGCGGATCACCCGGGATGAACACTGGGTAACGATCGATGTAACAGCAAACGCGTTTTTGCAGCACATGGTTCGCAACATCGCAGGGCTCCTGGTTGCAATTGGCCAGGGCGACGGAGGCCCTGGCCTTGCGCAAGAAGTATTGATCAGTTGCGACAGAACCAAAGGCGCAATGGCGGCGCCCGCACATGGACTGGCCCTGGTCGGGGTCGACTATCCTGAGAACTTTGATTTACCGCAAAAACCGGGGAACGAAAAAGGGGACGTATCTCATTTTTGAGAAAATGGGGTACGTCCCCTTTTTCGTTTATGATTCTGACCTATGAGCTGGTTTGAAAAATTAATGCCGTCGAGGATAAGCACCGAGAAGCGCACGCGCTCGGTACCGGAAGGCGTGTGGATCAAATGCCCTGAATGCGACGCCCAGTTGTATAGAACCGAGCTCGAACGCAATCTGTTTGTCTGCCCAAAATGCGATTACCACATGCGAATCGGTGCCCGGCGTCGACTTGATTCGTTCCTTGATCCGGACTCGCAAACGGAGATCGCAGCGACCCTCGAACCGCAAGATCCATTGCGCTTCAAGGACAGCAAGAAATACCGGGACCGGATCTCCCAAGCACAAAAAAAGACCGGCGAAAAAGACGCGCTTGTTTCGGTGATAGGCACTTTGTACGGTCGGCCTGTCGTCGTCTGCGCATTTGAGTTTGCGTTCATGGGCGGGTCGATGGGGTCTGTCGTCGGTGAGCGATTTTGCCGGGCGGCGCGACATAGCGCGGAAAACAAAATGCCGTTGATTTCGTTTGCAGCGAGCGGCGGCGCACGCATGCAGGAGGCGCTTTTTTCACTGCTGCAGATGGCAAAAACATCAGCGGCATTGGCCGTGCTTGGTGAAATGCATGTCCCTTTCGTATCTGTGCTTACCGATCCAACGACCGGCGGCGTCTCGGCCAGCCTTGCCATGCTGGGCGACGTGAATATAGCCGAACCGAATGCACTGATCGGCTTCGCGGGACCCCGGGTTATCGAACAGACCGTCGGTCAGAAACTGCCTGAAGGATTTCAACGCAGCGAGTTTCTACTCGATCACGGTGCCGTCGATATGATCGTTGATCGCCGCCAACTTCGCGAACAAGTTGCTGATTTACTTGCAAAATTCGAAAATAGACCCAAACCCGTGAGCTAAAGCACACAACGCGTATCACTATGCAGCAACCCGGCGCAGCTTGCGGGCTCAACGACTGGCTGACCTGGCTGGAGACGTTGTCGCCTGCAGAGATCGATCTTGGACTCGACCGCGTTCTCGAGGTGCTCGACAGGCTGCAACCGGCCAGGCCGGAAAGGGTTATTCATGTTGCCGGAACGAACGGCAAGGGATCGAGTGTCGCAATGCTCGAGGCGCTCTTCCTGGAGCTGGACGAACGCGTTGGCACTTACACCTCGCCCCACATCAGTCGCTACAACGAGCGGATTCGGATTGACGGCCAGCCGGTCGGCGATGAAGAAATCGTATCGGCATTCGATCGCGTAGAGGCGGCAAGACACGGACTCCCGCTGACGTATTTCGAGTTCGGTACCCTGGCGGCGATCCTGATTTTCGAAACAAGGCGGACCGACGTCGTGATTCTCGAGGTCGGTATGGGCGGACGGCTTGATGCAGTGAACGCGATCGAGCCCGATGCCGGAATCATCAGCAATGTGTCGCTCGATCATTGCGACTGGCTTGGCAACGACATCGAGAGCATCGCCGCGGAGAAGGCCGGTATTTTGCGCAGTGGTAAACCGTTCGTATTCGGCGCAGTTGAGGCCCCCAGTTCGATTGTCGCGTCAGCGAAACACCTTGGCGCCGACTTATGCCTGCTCGGCAGGGATTTCGAGTACTCGCCGGAATCCGGGCAAACGTGGGGTTGGTCTGGACGCCGGCTGACGTTGACGAATCTGGCGATGCCGGCGCTGGCCGGCAATATTCAATTGCGCAACGCGGCAGCAGTTCTGGCGCTGGTAGAGGCACTGCAGCTGGATGAGCTTATCGACCGCGGGTTGGTCAACCGGGCTTTCGGAAATCTGGAGTTGGCCGGTCGCTGCCAGAAAGTCCAGACAGAGAGGAGCTGGCTGCTGGATGTTGCGCACAACGAGGCAGCGGCCCGCGTGCTTGGCGAACATCTGTCCGACCTGGGCATCTCGGCACGGATAGTCGCGATCATCGGCATGCTCCAGGACAAGGATCTGACCGGCATCGTTTCGCCGCTGCTCGAACATGTCGATGACTGGGTCGCAGTAACGGCGGATGCCGCGCACGCTCTTCCGGCCAGTGAACTGGCCGCGGGCATCGCCAACCTCTCCAATAAGCCCTGCCTGATCGCGCAAAGCCTGCCAGATTCCATGCAGGAAGCCCGTAGCCGGACAAATGCCGAAGACCTGATCCTCGTGACAGGATCGTTTTATGTGGTCGGCCCGGCCCTCGAATGGCTCAGCGCGTGATCCCGAATCCGTGCCGACATGTCGTGGATTCGCGACGGCAGAATCGTTTTTCACGTTAGGATATACTCGCGCCGCACGAGGGCCTGAATCAATGAATTCGATAATGGACAGAGGGATGAAAGAACGAATCATCGGTGCTGTGGTACTCGTGGTTTTTGCAGTCCTGGTGGTTCCTATATTCCTGGATGGCCCCTCCAGTGATGCCGAGATAGTCACCGAGTCAGTCTCCCTGCCGGGTCAAAATGACCAGAGCCGAAAATCACAGACAATCGTGCTGGAGCGCAACCGGACAGAGCCTGTTCCCGCGATTAATGGCAGTGCCAGCAACCGGTCTGCGGCGGCCGGGAACGCCACGACTCAGCAAGTTGCCAGGAAGACGCCGCCATCCGCACCTGCCAAGAGTCAGGCGAAACCGGCAGACAACAAGTCATTGGCCAAGGTATCTCCGACCGGCATGTGGGCAGTCCAGCTCGGCAGTTTCTCGAATCAGGCCAACGCCGAGCGACTCGCGGCAAATCTGCGCAAGCAGGGTTACGCTGCTTTTCTGAGCCAACTTCAAACCGGGTCAGGACAACTGCACCGGGTCAGGATCGGTCCACAGGGCAGCCGGGATGGCGCCAAGGCAATCGCCGCCAAGCTGACCTCTGCCGGCCACAAAGGTCAGGTGGTAACCCACCCATGATGACTTTCGATGCGGTAAAAGATTTCAGATGATGATCGCGGACATTGTCATCGCCGTTGCTATTGCGATATCCATTGTTGTCGGCTTCGCACGGGGGTTCATAAAAGAAGCCGTTTCCATTACATCTTTGCTGCTGGCGATTTGGGCTGCGCTGCATTTCGGGCACAATGTCGGCGGAATATCGGAAGCCTGGTTGAGTTCCGAGGAACTTCAGATCTGGTTCGGCCGCGCTATGGTATTCATCGCAATTTTGGCGATCGGTGGATTGCTAGGCTGGAGCCTCTCAAAGATTATTCGCATGTCGGCATTGAGCGGGACTGACCGAGTATTCGGTACGTTTTTCGGGTTTTGCCGCGGCGTTGTGCTGGTCGCCGTTTTCGTTATCGGCGGACAATTTGCCGGCTTCGATAATGACAGGTGGTGGATGAAATCCAGGCTGATACCATACGGCGACACTGTAGCGGACTGGATCCGTGTCATGGCACCGAAGGGTGTCGAACTCATGCAGTCGGACGAGTTACCGGATGATCTGGCGAGACTATCCGGGATAAAACCTTAGGCGACAAAAATTATGTGCGGGATCGTGGGGATCTTGGGCAAGAAGCCCGTTAATCAGGCGCTTTACGATGCGTTGACTGTCTTACAGCACCGCGGCCAGGATGCTGCAGGTATCGTTACCTGCGACGACGATGGACTTCATGTCCGAAAGAGCAATGGTCTCGTCAGGGATGTTTTTCATCAGCGGCACATGCTGCAATTGACCGGCAATATCGGCATCGGCCACATTCGCTACCCGACCGCAGGTGGTGCACAGCGATACGAGGCGCAACCTTTTTACGTCAATTCGCCGTATGGCATTTGCCTCGCCCACAATGGCAACCTGACGAACTACGACGAGCTGGCCGATCTTTTGACCAGCCAGGACCGGCGACACTTGAGCACAGGCTCGGATTCGGAAGTGTTGCTGAACGTATTCGCCCACGAGCTTCAGAAATGTGCGAATGGCCGCCCGGCACCGGAACAGGTCTTTGAAGCCGTTGAAGCGGTGCATCGACGATGCCGCGGTGGCTACGCGGTTGTCGCGATGGTCATCGGCCACGGCATCGTCGCATTCAGAGACCCAAACGGTATTCGTCCGCTCGCCATCGGTGAGAGACAGACTGAGGCCGGGACAGAGCATATGGTGGCCTCGGAAAGCGTGGCGCTGAACGTGCTGCAGTTTGGCAAGATCCGGGATATTCGACCCGGTGAAGCCGTATTCATCGATAACGACGGCAATCTGCACAGCCATCAATACAGCGGAGACACAGGCTATTCGCCCTGCATATTCGAGTTCGTCTATTTCGCACGCCCGGACTCGATTATCGACAAGCTTTCCGTTTACAAGGCGCGGCTGCGCATGGGCGAACAATTAGCCGGTCAGATCGTCCGCGAGTGGCCCGACCACGATATCGACGTCGTCATTCCGATTCCCGACACGAGTCGCACGTCTGCGGTTCAGGTCGCCCACCACCTCGGCGTGAAATACCGGGAAGGATTTATCAAGAATCGCTACATTGGCAGGACATTCATCATGCCCGGGCAGGAAGAGCGCGCGCAGTCGGTCAGACGCAAACTCAATGCCATCGATCTCGAATTTCGTAACAAGAACGTGTTGCTCGTCGATGATTCGATCGTCCGCGGCACGACGTCACGACAAATCATAAAACTCGCCCGCGAAGCCGGCGCTCGCAAGGTTTACTTTGCCTCAGCGGCACCACCGGTTCGTTATCCAAACGTCTACGGCATCGATATGCCGGCCGCATCCGAGCTGATCGCGAACGGCAGAGAGGTCGACGACATTCGGAAAATCATCGGTGCCGACCGACTAATCTATCAGGACCTGCACGGACTGATCCGTTCGGTACGACATGACAATTCCGATATCACGGAATTCGACACCTCGTGTTTCTCGGGCGACTACGTGACTGGCGATATCACGAAAGAGTACCTGTCCGAGCTTGAACAGGTGCGCAACGATCACGCCAAGACAATGCGCAATGTGCGCCAGTATGGATTCGACGAGCTGAACATTGTCGAAAATGACGAGCAAGAGACAGGCTCAGGACCTGAAGAAGAGCCAATGAGCGACCCCGGCGCCGCGGTCAACATGTAAAAACCGGGTGTTTTGCCGGTCGCTGTGTAAAATCCCCAAGGCGATCAAAGAATAAGCGAGAGCACAGCGGGTTCATCTCATCGCGGTGAGATACCCGGGCCTGCGACTCGCAGGGGACAGGCGCAAGACCAACGCCATGAATATCAAAGTCATGATCATTGACAGACAGGCGGCATTCCGTAGCCTGCTCGCGCATCACGTGACCACACACTGGCCTGATGCCATTGTCTCCGATTACGACCCTTCCGAGGGAGGAGACCTTCCAGACGAGTTTTCGGGGGCTGGCAATGATGTCATTTTGCTCGGCGATGAACTAGGCAAGAAGAAAGGCCTGCAGACCCTCCGGCAGTTTCGCAAGACTCCCGGCTTTCCACCGGTCGTGTACTTCAGCAAAAGCGACGAGAGCCAAGAAAAGGTGGAAGCCAGGAAACTTGGCGTCGACGGATTCTTCGCGCGGAGCAAATTCAACCATGACGCCCTGATCATCGCGCTCGGTCGTATCCTGGTTTCACAACAGCAAGTCTCCTCGACGGATTCGCTTTTTGTGGGTGACCTGGCAACGGGATTGCACCCGTTGGTCAAGGGATATCGATTCATCGAAAAGCTCGCTGTGAGTGAGCATTCCGCGGTCTATCTCGCCGAGGATGAGTCAGCCGGCATGAACGTCGTTTTGAAAGTCTTGCGCGAGGCACCTTATCCGTCCAACGGCATTGGCGCATTCGATCGGTTCCTGCAAGAGTACGAACTGATCGCCGAACTCGAACACCCGAACATCGTCAGGATCTATGATCTCGGCGTGAGCGACGATCACGCTCATATCACAATGGAGTATCTTTCGGGCGGCGACCTGCGACAAACAATACGAAACGGCATCGACGAACGGGATGCAGTAGGCTACATCGGGCAGGTTGCGAGCGCCCTGGCGAAGTTACACAGAGTCGGTGTCCTGCATCGTGACTTGAAACCCGGCAATATCATGCTGCGCGACGACGGCAGTATCGCGCTGATTGATTTCGGCCTGGCCAAACGCATGCGTCTGAAACTGGAGCTGACCGACCACGGCGAGATATTCGGAACGCCGTACTACATGAGCCCTGAGCAGGGACACGGAGACGAAGTCGACGCGCGCAGCGACATCTACAGTCTCGGTGTAATTTTTTACGAAATGCTAACGGGCAAAAAACCCTACCTGGCAGACAATGCCATGGGCATTATTTACAAACACAGCAACGCGCCGTTACCCGTGTTGCCGAGTCAACTTGCACAGTATCAGGTAGCCATGAACCTCATGCTGGCAAAAAACCCGGGCGACAGACTGCAGACCGCGGACGAGGTCTCTAATTGGTTGTGACACACGGGCTTCCCGAACCGATAAATGCATTTTTTGATACGCCAACACCGGCCGCTTGGGTAAAGGAGGCCTGCAACCGCCTGCCGGAATTATTGCTCGACCACGCGAACTGTGAACTCAAGGCCGCATCGACCGCCCTGGGATTCATCTATCGCTATTCCGATCGAAGCGCACTGTCC
>Ga0255048_10002895_pt1 | contig 10661 bp, 10 predicted proteins | sample JV7_2_2_MG_FD_183619 | JGI IMG/M metagenome (GOLD analysis project Ga0255048, IMG submission 183619) | Seawater microbial communities from Jervis Inlet, British Columbia, Canada - JV7_2_2 | ecosystem: Environmental > Aquatic > Marine > Inlet | place: Canada: British Columbia | collected 2016-10-06
CCAGAAAGTAAGCTCTTTGTGCTCGACGCGCTTCGCGGTGCCGGCTTTGCCGAGTTCGATTTCCTACTTGAGGATCTTGGTGGCGTGAACGAGCATTTTCACATTGAGTTTCAACCGAAAAGGATATGAGAGGAGTTTTTCGATCGATGAACCTAGAAGCCCTAAAATCAAAGATGGAACGCCTCCAACAGGCAGGATCATGGACATGCAAGGCCTGTGGTCGAGAGATCCTCGGACCCCCAGACCCAGACGAGGTCTGCTCGGTCGAGTGCATCAACGACCTCAGGGACAGGTGGTGGCGGGAGTCCCCTAAGGATGTGGTCCTGCGGGCCGCGAAGGTGCCCGAGTATTACCGCCTCGGTTTCGAGTCCGATTATCACGATGAGGACTTGCACGACCCGAGGGCTCCCGGTGAGAACGTCATGGACTGGCGTGGCGAGGGGTCAGTGACTCTGATTGGGTGTAATGGGAGCGGGAAGTCCATGCTCGCCGCCGAGCTGCTCTACGGGCTCCGATCAGTGGCACGAACGATGCTCTGGGTCAGGCCGGCGCAGATCATCGCTGAGGACCGGGACTCACCCCTGGGGCAGCCACGGTGCCTATTCTCGACGGCTTGTACCGCAGAAGCCCTGGTGATCGACGAGTTTGGGCACGGGCATATGAACGACCACGGTCTGGAACTGCTCGCTGAGCTGATCGAAACGCGGTGGAGTGCACGCAGATCGACCATCGTCACATCACACCTCCACTTCTCGTCGAACGCAGGTACCCCTTCGGTAGAGGGAGTTTCCGGTGCGATATTCGACCGCCTCCAGGACGGGTACGTTATTGGCCTTCCCGACCGTACCGGACGTGGACAAAATATGTCACATTGACAAAATTTGTCAGTAGGTGGTACTCCTTAGGGGGAGAACAACCCTCAAGGAGACCTCTATGCCAAGAAAGAACACCCTCCCGGCAAGCCAGGTAATCGGGACCTCTGATGCTCGACTCCCCTCTGACGGCGACCATATGGGGGGCTCGATTCGCCCCAGCGGACCATCCCAGGTCCACGGAGACGCCAGGCAGGACGCCCCGGTAGGAGGCGACTTCGCCCCCCTCGGCCACTCCGGTTTCAGCAACGCAGACAAGGGCTTCATCAAGCACTCCGTATAGCTCGTGAACGGTCGCGAGTCAATCGACGACGCTCTCTTGCGTCAATGGAGAGCAGCGGAGCAGGGCACTCCGGTGATTCGCGTATTGGAGTCCATGGGGATCGGCCGCCACACCCTCAAGGGCTGGAAGGAGGGGATACCGGGGTTCAGGGATGCTTACCTTGAGGTCAAGCACTACCACAGCCTGGTGACTCGCAAAAATTCGTTCACGATCACCAAGGCCAATCGTCGCCGTAAGCTCAACGGCTACCTCAAGGTGATGCAGCGTCGAGTCGAGACCGGCGACATCAATGGGATCCGGGCGCAAACCGCTGCCGAGTGCGGGATCTCCATCCGCACAATCGAGCGCCTGTGCTGCACGACTGACCGCTATTATGACGAGGGCTTTGCTCGTCGCCGGGAGCAGATCCTGGCCTCGGTGGTTGCCCGTGTCGAAGATGAGGCCGACACGCTGGCGACGATGGGCGAGGAGGATCTCAAGCACAACATGTGTCGCGTCAAGCGCGGCAACTTCCTCATCAGCTACCTCAAGCTAACCAGTAAGCGTTTCGAGGACAAGTCCAGAATCCGCCATGAGCACTCTGGAGCCGTTGAGCACAGCCATACTCACAAGGCCCCTGAGCTTGTGGCAACCCTCAGAACCATCGCAGATCGATTCGACACAAAAGAGCTGGAAGCTAAGCCGCGATTAATTGAGATCAAAGCTTCGCACGGCTGAAACACAGGAGACCGTCCATGCGTAGACTCGCCCTTTTCATTCTGATTGTGTTACTGGCGGTCCCAACCTGGGGTCAGCATCGCTATCGCTCTCACAACGGCAAATACCTTTGCCAAGCCGACTCCACGGCAACGACCCCCCTTCACCTATACAGCACTGCTACCGGGGAATGGTGCCCTGGGGCGACCGTCAATGATGCCGGCGACGACGTCGACGTGTGTATCGAGGGGGACACCGACACCGCCCTCTTCTGTACCGACGGCGGCAATGATGAGGTTTGCATCAGCTGCACCGACCCTGCCAGTCAATTCGACGTGCGTGGCGATGCGGCTGCCGCTGGCACTGCCACCCTTTCAACGGCTGAGTTGACGGTAGTCGATGGTGACGAGCTGGGCTGTCTCCACTTCCAGGCACCCCTGGAGACTGGCGCTGACGCTATTCTCGTTGGCGCTGCCCTTTGTGCTGAGGCTGATGGCACCTTCGCGGCAACCGTCAATGATACTGAGCTGGTTTTCAAGACCGCTTCCTCAGCTGCTGCCGCAGAGGTGGCGAGAATCGACAAGGCGGGAAACCTGGGAATCAACACCGCAATCCCATCCACACTCCTTGAGGTCCAGGCAGATGCTGGGGCCGCTGGTACGGCAACGCTCTCGTCTGCCGAGCTTACGGTGGTTGATGGCGACGACCTTGGCTGCCTGAACTTCCAGGCGCCGCTAGAGAGCGACGGCACCGACGCGGTTGCTGTTGCAGCTCAGATATGCGCAGAAGCAGATGCTACGTTCTCAGCGTCCTTGAACACCACAGATATCGTCTTCAAGACTGGCGAGAGCGAAGCGGCCACCGAGAAAGTCCGTATCCAGGCCAACGGCATTGTCGTCCTGGTCAGCGTGACTGCCGACCCGTGCGCGAGTGGCGCTCCCGCTGGCGGGATCTTCTACAACTCCACGAGTAATTATCCGTGCTTCTGCAACGGCACTGACGACCTGAAGCTCAACGACAACACGACCGCTTGCTTCTAGCATGTCCGATATCGTCGAAGTCGTCCGCCCCAATAACCCAGCTGGATACGTGAAGCTGGCGAAGGAGATATTTGCCCTCCTTCCATGGGGTGACGACATAGGCGAGCTAGCCAAGAAAGTCAGTCCGGAGGAGCTTGACGCCCGCGCCGGGGAGTTCAAGCGGCAGATGCGGGCGCATATCGAGAACGATTTGTACTTTCTGACTAGGGTGTGTACTTCGGTAGCTGACCGCATGCATCCTACGTTAGGGAGACAGATGGATAGAGATTATCTGTTCAGGATGTGGCGCAAGCTGGAGGAGCTGCGACTTACCGGCAAGCTCCACGGGCTCTGGATGTACCACTCACGGGCGGCGTACAAGACAACCTCGATTCAGCAGCTCTGCATGCAGGAGATCCTCAGGAACCCCAACATCAGGATTGCCTACTACAGTCGGACCATGGACCCGATGGCTACCGACCGAGTCGCCGGTATTCGACAGGAGTTCGAGAATAACCCCCTGCTCAACCTTGTCTACCCTGACATTCTGTGGGGTGAATACGAATCAGGTGGGGAAGATGGTCCTGCCAACTGGGGAAAAAAGAGCTTCACGGTGCGTCGGTACGGCACCGGCCTGACGATGTCCGAGCCCACGGTCAAGTGCTGCGGCGTGAATGGCACGCTCTACACCGGGGGCCACCCGGACATTAACGTCTTCGATGACCCCTTCGACCGGACCAACTCAACGAATCGAGAGCAGGTCGTCAAAACGTGCGACATCATCCAGGACGCCAAGAAGATCTCCGACCCCTCCCAAAATCGCCAGGACTGGTTTATCGGGACGAAGTGGTACGAGGGCGGCGGCTACGACACCCTAAAATCCCGTGGCCTCATCAAGAGGGTATGGTTAGAGTCTGCCTTGGATTGGAGCAAGCCGCGCCCGGATCTCCAGGATATCGGCGGCGCAGAGCCAAGGTTCCTGACTGCCGATGAGTTGAGGGACTATCGGGGCACAGGGGCTGAGGCGTGGTCCGACTACTGTCTCCAATATCTGTGTCGCACCGACCTGGCCGGGCGTAAGCCGCTCAATTCGGGGGACCTTGAGACCTACCATAGGAAACCACATGAAATCGCAAGCGGAGCTTTGCTCTACATGGTCATGGACCCCGGTGGGACCCCTGGCCTCAGCCGGGACAGCAGCATTGACGACACCGCTATCGAGGTTTGGGCAGCCAGGGAGGATCACAACCTTTACCTCGTCGATGCGATCTCTGACATTCTCCACCCCGCGCAAAGAGCCAAGGTCCTCATTGCTCTCCACCGTAAGTGGTCAAAGGTCGCACCTATCAAGCAGGTGAGAGTCGAGGAGGTGGGGTCTGCTGCCGATGTGACTATCATTCTCCAGCAGCAACTGGCTGAGGCCTACGCCTTCGACGTAATGCGAGTCACCAGAGGCGGCAACGCCGAGAAGCCCAAGAAGGATAGGATCTATTCACAGGTTGAGCCTCTCCTATCTGAGGGCCATCTGCACGTCCCTCGTAAGCTCATCCGCGTGAGGCGCGGTTCCAAGAACGACATTGTTGGACATTTCAGGAACGCTATCGACACCTTCCTGACGACCGGCGACGACCACCTCCTCGATGCTCTCTCGATGCTCAATGAACCCGAGGACAAGGCTTGCCAGATACGTCGCGGTAAGCGCGTAACCAAGACCACTATAGGGCCACTGGTTTACGCGAAGGGGCGCAGGAGTGGAATTAACATTCCCCCCGACAGGTTGGCCGCTCGCGTGCCGAAGGCTGATGCCTGGATGTTCGCTGGAACTGGAGTATAGATGGCGGAACTAGAACCAGTTCTGGAGCTGACCGAGGAACAGCTCGAATCGGGGCAGGGCAGCCTGAAGCGGCGGGCTATGACCCGCTATCGCAGGCACGTCCTCGATAACGCTTCGCAGATGACCACCCTAAGAGAGAGGGCGGAAAAGCTCATAAACTTCGTCTCTCCGATGGGGAGCCAGCTCGACGAGGAGACTAAGAGGATCTTCGAGAAGCTGAGGATGCCGGCCCTGGATCTCAATGAGGTGTGGCCGACCATTCATGGCATTGCCGGTCGAGAGTCCACCTCCCGGTACGTGCCGAAGCTCACGGGTAGAGGCTTCGAGGATGCGGGCTTTGCTGATGCCTGTAACGCTGCTATCCGCGCCATCCGTGAGGAGGGCGATTACGAGCAGGTCGACTCCAGCGCTTTCCTGAATAGCCACATCACCGGGCTCTCAGGGACGCAGATTCGCAACGACGTTCACTACCGCACCCCTCGCTTTCGCAGTGAAAAGGTCCCGGTGGGTGAGTTCCTCATAGACTTCTACGCTAGGGAGCCAAATCTTCGAGACATGGGCGCCGTGGCCCGAGGGCAGTGGGTCAACGTCTGGGAGATGCAGGAGTACTCCCCCGAACTCGACCACCTATGGAAGAGTCTCGTCAGTTCCGACTCCGGGTCTTCTTCCGACTTCGAGACTGGACATGGTGGTAATGGTGGCGTGTGGTATGCGTCTACCGGCATAGGAACCACCGACGACTCTACCCGCTTCTACCGTAGGTCGAGTCGGGAAGTGTTCAGAGTGGATTTTGAATGGGTCGAGAGAATCCCGCGAGCCGAGGTTGAGATTCCAGGCGAGATCCTGGACCTTTGGCGCGAGCTTGCCGGCGACGATGTCCCCGACGAGGAGGACATGGATGAGCAGTTTAGGGGCAGTCCAGTTCCCGGCCCGGACGGGGTAACACCGATCCATACCGTGGACGGAGGTCCAGACTCCACCGTGGTGATGCTAGGACGAGCGACAGGGATGGCTGAGCAGCGGAGAGACCAGCTGATTCAGCAGAGCGAGCAGGCCATGCAGCAGGCACAGCAGGCCGCGCAACAGGGTCAGCCGATGGAGGAGGAGTCCGAGCCGTACTACCCGGAGGAGCCGATCACGCGGACCCTCTCCAAGCGTCAGCTCATGGAGTTCCAGCGCGGGTATTCGGCGGTCGCCGGGTCTAGCTACGAGAATTACTACGACGTCAAGACCCGCTGTCACTACCGGGCGATCATTGTCGGTAACCATGTGATCCGCGTCCATAAGTCCCGCGAGAACAGTTGGTCTCTCATGCCTCTCGTCTGTTTCCAGGACGAGACCGCAGAGGGGACTTACCCCTACGGCACCGCTCAACTCCTAGAGTCCAGGCAGAAGTGGCTCAACGCCTTTGCAAACGCCTGGATTCACGCTCTCACCACGATGCCCCGGTCTCAGATCACCGTAGACCCGGACGTGGTCACGATTCCCGAGCTTCAAGAGATCAATAAGAACCTCGCCCGTGGGGACCGTGCTATCCACGTCAGCCCGGAGTCATGGAAAGAGTTGCCCCAGGGTAGGGTGCCCGACGGCATCGACCAGGCGTGGCAGGTCATGCAGCAGATGGTTCCAGGTGGCGCGGGTCAGTCTCAGTACGGTATTGGCGGGGTCGACTCGCTCTCCAGGACGGCCTTCCGTTTGGTTGAGCAACAGATCTCGACCATGAACAAGGTCCTAGCCGAGGCGTTCGATTCCTTTCGGCTCTACCGGAAGATGCAGACGAGAACGCTTCTCAAGAAGATCATCGCCTACTGGAGCTACGAGGACTTCACCAGGGCAGCGGGAGAGGAGTTCGCGCAGCACATCCCCCGTGACCGCAGCCAGTGGCGCAAAGCGCTTGAATTCGACATCGTCGTTGGCGAGGAGCCGACGACCAGAGATATGGCTATGTCAGCCATTGAGAGCATCCAACAGACCGGGATGTGGATGTGGCTCAAGGATACGGCACCCAAGGCTCTTGCCAAGATGCACGCCCCTGTTTTTGGGAGCGAGGTCACCAATGACCTACTCGAAGGAATCGAGGCGCAGGAGTATGGCAAGGCCCTTGAGAATTTCGCAGCCGCTGCCGGGGTCGACCCGGAGGATATCGAGGCTGCGGTCCAACAACTTGCCCAAGGTGGCAATGGGGAGGTAGCATAAATCATGCCCTTGGAAGAACTCGACCAAGAAGAACTAGACCAACAGGCGCTCCAGGGCGAACTTGCGGCCTTCGGTGATGACGACCTCACAGAGGTTGAGCCTACCGAAGAGTGGACCCCTCCCAGCAGGGAGGAGTGGGACTCTCGTCAACGAGAGGTTGACGGCATCAAGAACGCTCTTATCAGCGAGAGGAGCCGGCGCCAGCAGACCGCCCAGGAGCTTTCCTCACTGCGGCAGATGCAGGAGGAGTCGAATGAGACCTTGCGGGCTCTCGACGATGAGAGGCGACGTCGGGAAGCGGAGGACATGGCCCGCGAAGATGCCATGGGAATACCGGACGCGGAAGAGGACCCGGTTGGTAACTTCCGCCACCAAATTCTTTCGGGCGTCCGAGAGACCTTCACGCCGATGGAGTCTAAGCTAGAGGCTCTTGAGCGCAAAATGGCAGAGCGCGAAGAGGCTGATTACCACGCCCAGGAGCAGGCTCAGTACGCGGCTACTGCCAATCGAATCACTGCGGAATTCGAGGGCGCGAGCGAGGTCGAGAAGGAAGCGGCCTCCGCCTGGCAGGATCACGCCGTCCAGTCCTACATGGCAAGCGGCATGGACGAGGAGACGGCTCGCTACAATACCGGCCTCTGGCAGCTCGAATACATGAAGGGTGCCTGGCAGCGAGGGAAGAGTGGGTATACCGTCTTTCCCGCCCTCGCCGGCATGGAAGATACTAACGGCAACGGCCAAGATTCAGGGGTGACTCCCGTACCGAGTGAGCCGAGTATTCCTCGCGGCGCAACTCCATCACGGGCTCAGCGGCAACGACGACTCGCCCATGAAGCCCCGCCCGATCCGCCCTCCAGGGGCAAAGGCCCAGCGGATCCAGCGGACCCAATCGCCGCTTTTGCGGCGTCAATCCCCAGCATCAGCGATGATCAGTTCGATGCTGGAATACGCAGGCTGGCACAGGTCCTGAAAGTGACGACCGACGAGATAGAGGCTCGTATCGAGGATCAATTTCAAGACGGCTGACCAGAATTCGAGAAGCCGACCAGGGCGCGGCGACTCGCGGTAACTCCTCAGTCCTGATTTCTCCCCATCTCGGAGCGAAGAGATGAAGTCGCGGGTCCGGCGAAAGGACAGCGTGGAACCCCCGTGTATGCGGGGAATCTAGGACAACAAAAAGGAGTTACACCTTGGCTGCCAAAACCATCGCTTTGACCGATGGGGCATCCGTCCTACGTTGGAGCCGAAAAGTTGGAACAGAGGCGATTTGGAAAAGCCTCTTCTTTCGACCGGACTACGGCTTTGTCGGGACCGGCATGAACAACATGATCGTGCGCAAGGAAGAACTTGCAGACCGCATTGGCGGCGGCAAGTTGACCTGCACACTGACCATGCAGATGACCGGCGACGGCCTCGTAGACGGTGCGTCCGCAGAGGGAAGCGAATCAAGCTACGACCATTTCACCGACGCCTTCGAGGTCCACGAGCTGGGCTCGGAGCCGTTCGCTGTGAAATCTCAGCTCGACCAGCAGTACGTCGAGTGGGACCTTGTCCAACAGGGCAAGAATGTGGTCTCTGACTGGTGGAGCGTACCGCTCAACGCCGGGCCTGCTATGTGCCTTGGCGGTGCTACGTTCACCTCCGCTCTCGACTACTACAAGCCTCATGGGAGGCTTGTCAGAGCCGGGTCGACGGATGGACTGGGTAACCAGTACACCATGATGAACACCTCGACGGTGCCTTCGACGGGAAGACTCTTCCTGGCGAACGGTGTCGCCAATGCGCAGACGCTCAGCACGACCAACCCCATCGATCTCGATGACATCGACGAGCTGATCGACACTGCGCCACAGACGAAGCCCCCCATGCGACCCGCGAAGTGGTCCGGTGGGGAACACTTCATCATCTTTCTGCACACTGACCAGTGGTCGGATCTGATGACCTCCACCCGGTATGACGCCATCATCCAGTCTCTCCTCCAGGGCGGACAGCCCTACGAGAAGAACACCTGGGGGACCGGCAATGCGATTCCGTATCGCAACTGCTGCTTCGTGGTGTCGAACTGGAACCCACCGGCACAGAACAGCTCCACGGCTGCCGCGCTCGCGAATAGCCGTGTCGCCTTCATGTGTGGCGCTCAGGCGCTCATGGTCGGCTGGGGACAGGGTCACGCTCAGAACCGCTTCCGCTGGCACATCGAGCCGTACAATATCGGCGGCTCCAAGCGCATGATTGCGCGGTCGATGTGGGGCGGGAAGAAGACGGTCTACAACAGCAAGGACTACGCAGTTCTCGCGTTGGCGACCAGTGCCACAAACCGAGGTGATGCGTAATGGCAACCACTACCACCACCAACCACTACCGCAAGTTCCCGGCCTCCGGGATCTATCCTCCCGACACGGGTCGGGTGTACTACGTCTACGAGGATGACGAGGCGAACCTCGACGTCATCAACGACATCGCCAAGTACGCGCCCATCGCGGTCGACGTGGCTGTCACCGAAGTCGGTGTCGAGCTGGGGGACTTCGATTCGGGGTCGGCGGCTGTTCATTCGGTGATCCTCAACAACGGCACGACCGAGTATGAGGTGATCCGACTGGTTACGATTGGTCAGGCGGGCGGAGTTTCTCGCCTCGGGGACGGGACCACACCGGAGCTGACTCCCATTGGGATCAAAGCTCCAGCGTTGTCCTACCTTGGGATCAAGACGACCACGGCGCCAGCGACTGCCACGACCACGGGTCGTAAGGTGGTTCTCTGGTGGCACGCACACGCGGCTGCCTAGCCAACCTGAGGGGGGCTTCGGCCCCCTTCTCTTCTACCTTAGGAGTACCGCATGGCGATTACTGCATTGCGATTCGACCGCTGGGTCGCTCGTGTCCGCATCGCCCTCGACCTTCTGGACTCGCTCGTTGAGCGTGTTGAGAAGCTTGAGGAGAAGCTGGCTACCAAGGCGAAAGCCAAGCCAAAAAAGCCGGGGAAGTAAATGGCTAACGTTCTCACTGTCCGAAAGATGGTCGCTCTCGAATGGAACGAGAACGACTCAGGGAACAACACCGACCTCCTGAATATTGCGATCTGCCGTGCGCTCCGCGATCTCAGGCCTAAGGTGTTCTCCTTCAATATCGGTAAGTTTTCATTGACTACCGTTGTCGGGCAGGAGAGCTATGCCATCGCCACCCGTGGTGAAAGCGAGACCAATCTGCTTCCCTGGGATTTTAGGGGTCTCATTGGCTCGCAGATCCACCTCTCTGTGGCTGGAGCCTCTAGCAACGTGCGAACGATGGAGATCGAAAGCCCGGACGAGTACGAGCGGTACTCCAACCAGTTCAACACCAACTCGGTCCCATCACTGGCGACCTTTCAGAAGAGGTCTCTCTACCTCACTCCCTCACCGATCAGTACCGACACGGTCACCGGGGAATACCTCAAGGATCTCGACACTCCCTACCCCAGATACAACAACGCCTTGTCCTCATGGGAATACGTTGGCTCACGAGGAGACCTCCTTGGGTTCCAGGTGGCGGCTGCTTTTCAAGAGGACAACTCGGGGAGCACCTACGTGGATCTCAGCTCAGATCTCCAGGATGCGGACGCTGATGATGTGTCTCCCTTCCCAGCCGGGGCAGGGGACAACGACGCCATCTACTTCGGTGTGCCCAACGTCTTCGAGGACTTGAGCGTCTCGGTCGGCACCGCTGGGGTTGGGGCCTACGCGGTGACCTGGGAATACTGGGATGGTACCGCCTGGAGCGCCCTTG